>Ga0153915_10002890_pt1 | contig 15700 bp, 9 predicted proteins | sample Opewatmetagenome_2_FD_107003 | JGI IMG/M metagenome (GOLD analysis project Ga0153915, IMG submission 107003) | Freshwater wetland microbial communities from Ohio, USA - Open water 3 Core 3 Depth 3 metaG | ecosystem: Environmental > Aquatic > Freshwater > Wetlands | place: USA: Ohio, Lake Erie...
AAATCATATGGCAATAATTCCATTACGTGCATACAATCGTGAGATAGAAGGCTTGATCGAAAACGGACAACTGGATGAAGCCGTCGCCCATTGCCGTCATATCCTTGCCACGTTCCCGAAATATATTGCCTCCTATCGTTTATTGGGTAAAGCCCACTTGGAACAGCAACGCATTAGTGACGCCACCGACATATTCCAACGCGTTCTATCCTCTGTACCAGATGATTTTATTGCTAATGTTGGTATGAGTATCATCCGCGAAGACGAAAATAACTTGGATGCAGCCATTTGGCACATGGAGCTTGCATATGAAGCCCAGCCCGCTAACATAGCCATCCAGGATGAATTACGCCGCCTCTATGGTCGCAGGGACGGTATGCAACCACCGAAAGTACGTCTTACACGTGGAGCGCTTGCAAGGATGTATGCCAAAGGCGGATTATTCGATCAGGCAATTGCTGAGCTACGTGCAGCCATATCTGAGGATCCTAATCGCCCTGACCTGCAGCTCTTACTGGCCCAGATGTTTTATCAGACCTCCCAACGTGTCGAAGCAGTAGACACCTGCGTTAACATCATAAAGAAAATACCATATTGTTTAGAAGCCAATCAAATTCTGGCGGTCTCCCTGCCAGCAGCTGAAGGATCTGATGCGATCAAAAACTTCCGTCAGATTGTAATTTCAATGGATCCATATTTTGCATTTGTAGCACCAGATGCAATTTCCTCCGATCAAGTTCCTGAGAGTGCAGTGAATATCGAGAGGTTGGAATGGAAATCCGGGATCCAGGTTGGAGAAACTCCCCCTCAACCAAATTGGGCTACCTCCTTAGGGATTTCGATGGAAAAACCAGCCGATGAGAATTTACCCGATTGGTTGAAATCCTCCGAAGCCCCCGCTCCCGCTCCATCGGACGAAAACGTCCCTCCCAGCGTATCTCCATTTATCTGGGATACCCAAGAAGTGGAAAAAATCATCACCGATACCTCAAAACCTGAGGAGGAAATTCCTGATTGGATGAAAGATGCTGGTTGGAGACCTGCTTCAGGTGAGGCAGCCGAAATCCCTCCTGAGGAAAAACCGGAAGAACCAGTTACGGAACTTCCAGTAAATGAAGAGTTGGAAAAAGCTGACATCCCCGAATGGCTAAGTGGTATTGCACCCGAAAGTGCTCCTGGCGAAGAATCCCAAGCAGTTCAACCGAGGGAAGGTGATCTTTCCACACCTTGGTTGGAACAGCATCAGCCTGGTCCAACCGATTCTATTATTCAATGGTTAGATGAAAAGAAACCCGAGACCCCTATCACCCCTCCCGTGCAGGAAGAAAACCTTGTTGCAGCCCCAGAGGAGGAGATGCCCGATTGGCTTAAAGATTTGGATGTTCCTCAACCTTCATCTACTCCAGCAGAAATTCTAGCTGAATCCACTCCCGCAACTACACTTGAACCTTCTGCCTTTTTAGAAGAACCTGCCATGCCTGAATCTCCCGAATTAAAAGTAACTCCATTTGAAGAGCCAGTGGAACAACCTATTGGAATCCAGCCGGCTCAGGAAGAAACCCTGCCTCCACTTGACGTCCCTGAATCAGAGAAAACCGCTGCAGGCTTAATTGATGAGATTCCTGATTGGCTTAAGGATATCGCTGGAGAGCAGCCTGCAGCAGAATCGTTTGTACCCGCAGGAGAAGAAGTAAGTATAGAACCCCCGCAAATCATACTTCCAGAGCCTCCAGCAGAGCAGCCAGTCATTGCTGAAGAAATACCAGAGATTGCACTAGAACTAACAAAAGCGGAGATGCCAGAATTTACTGAAGCAATTCCGACTGCAGAAGTACCCTCCATCTCTGAAGAAGCACCGACGACAGAGCCTCCAATGCCTGCAAAAGGACTAATTGTAGCGGAGATGCCAGAATTTACTGAAGCAAGACCGACTGCAGAAGTACCCTCCATCTCTGAAGAAGTGCCAACAACGGAGCTTCCATTACCTGCAGAAGAACCAACTAAAGCCGAGCTGCCAACGATCGCTGAGGAATTACCGGTAACAGAATCACCTTTATTCTCACAAGAAGCACCGGTGACAGAGCTACCAGTTCCTGCTGAAGTTCTTCCACCAGCTGAAGTTCCAGCCATCTCCGAAGATGTACCGACGACAGAGTTATCGGTCCCATTTGTAGAAATTCCTGCAGCAGAGCTTCCATCTATTTCTGAAGAACAGCCTAAAATTGAGCAGCCGCTCCAAGTTGAAGGTGAAGTAGAACCTGCAATATCTGTTCCAGTCACTGAATCTGATGCTTTCGCCTGGTTGGAAGGACTGGCTGCCCAACAAGGTGCTAAAGAGGAGGAATTGACTACCCCCCCTGAAGAGCGTGAAATCCAGCCACCCGAGTGGGTGAACCTCGAGGCTGAGCCTAGCAAAGCAGAATCTATTGAGCAGGAACCACAGGTTGGAGAAACACCAGCTGCTCCGGCAGAAGAAGTACCTGAATGGATAAAGGGATTAGGTGAAGCCCCAGAAATCGAACCAATTTCTGAGGAACCTGTATCTGCAATTGCTCCAGAGATCCAATTGCCACAGGCTGAAGAGATTCCCGCCTGGTTGCTCGAGCAAGAACAGCCTGAGCCTGAAAAAGAAGAGCCAGCACCTACCGAAGAAGCTCTAGAATGGAAATCGGACGAATTACCAGCCTGGTTAAAAGAGATTGCCGAGACTGCGCCCGCTGAACAAACCCCGGCTGAAAACCCCCCAGCTGCCATGGAACCTCCTGTCGTCGAAGAAGTTCCCACAATTTTAACCGAACCAACCGCTCAAACGACTGAGGAAATCTTTCCACCAGCTGAAGTTAGTGAGGAAGCGCCTGAAGAACCCCAACCAGAAATTGCTTCCTGGGTTCCGGAGGCTGAACTACCTGTTCAACCAGCTCCTGCCATTCCAGTCGAAGCAGAAGTTGCGCCAACCCCAGTTGTTGAAGAAATCGTCACCAAAACGGTTGAAATTCCTCCCGTCCCTCCAGAAGCCCCGGTTGAAGCTATTGAGTTGGTGCCTGAGGAAAACCAATTAATCTTAACCAATGCACGCAATGCAATCAACCAGGGACTTCCCACCCAGGCGACAGAGTTTTATACAGGTTTGGTAAAGCAAAATTATCAGCTCAACGAAATCATCAAAGACCTTAACGACGCCCTTTATCGCTTCCCCGTTGATGTCGATATGTGGGTTACGCTCGGGGATGCCTACTTCCGATCCAATGAATTACAGGAAGCATTGAACGCCTACACCAAGGCAGAAGAATTAGTCAGGTAGAAATAAATCATGAACATGCGCCAACGTGAAACGTATGAGTATACGTTTCACGTTTCGCGTGTCTTCAATATGTGGAGGTTAATATGGAACGATCGTTGGTGCTGGTTAAACCAGATGCTGTACAAAGAGGCTTAATTGGCGAAGTCACCTTAAGGCTCGAGAGGCGCGGATTGCGTTTGGTTGCGGCGAAATTTATTTTGGTTAGTCAGGAATTAGCTAAAACCCATTATGCCATCCATCTAGGTAAGCCATTTTATGAAGGATTAATTCGATATATAACCTCTGCCCCGGTAATGGCGATGGTCTGGGAAGGACCCAATGCAATCAATGCGGTTCGTCAGACCATGGGCGCCACCCGTCCTACCGACGCCGCTCCAGGATCCATTCGCCACGATTTTGCCCTTGAGATTGGTCGAAACCTGACGCATGCATCTGATACAGTAGAAAATGGCGAAAAGGAAGTCGACTTATGGTTCACTCCCCAGGAACTGATCACTTGGGAACGTACCATTGATCGATGGGTATTTGAAGACTTTTAGTACCATTACTCCTAAAATTAACCCTAAATCACTAACACCTTTTTCGTCCCGTGTTTCTTTCCTCCTGTGGTTATTGGCATTCTCCTGGAAAGGGACACGGAGCATTTTAAGTTATAATCAGACAATCTAAGGCTTATTTAGACAAATTAGCTTGAGTTGAGGTTTTAATGGTTCTAACTCCGATAGATATCAAATCCAAATTGGCACGCATTCTCCCAACTGTTCAGAAACCTGCACGTTATATCGGCGGTGAGTTGAATCAAGTCGTCAAAAATTGGGATTCAATCGAAACCCGTGTGGCGTTGGTGTTTCCTGATATCTATGATATTGGTATGTCCAACCTCGGCTTGGCCATCCTATATGAATTGATCAATGATCGCCCGGATGCACTCGCTGAGCGTGTCTATGTTCCATGGAATGATATGGAAACGGCGATGCGCAGTGCTGGCATTCCCTCATTTTCATTAGAATCCAAACAACCATTAACTGCATTCAATATTGTTGGATTTTCACTACCCTATGAAACTCTCTATACCAATGCACTCAATGTGTTGGATTTGGCAGGCATTCCTTTAATGAACGTTGAGCGCCATGAAATGGACCCATTGATCATTGCCGGTGGTCATGCCACGTTTAATCCGGAACCTATGCATTTGTTTGTGGATGCATTCGTTATAGGAGAAGGTGAACAGGTAATCCAGGAGATTATTGATGTTTATCAGGTATGGAAACGCTCATCCCTCTCACGGCACCAGCTGTTGATCAGTTTATCCGCCATCCGAGGTGTTTATATTCCCAGCCTCTATCGAACGCATTACAATCAGGATGGCACAGTTAACCGAATTGAAAATCTGGTAGACCAGGCAAGTTTTCCAGTCCTCAAGCGAATAGTCCCGCATCTTCCCCCTCCCCCCACCCACATTATCGTACCCAATATTGAAACCGTTCATAACCGCGTGCCTATCGAGATTATGCGCGGGTGTACACGCGGTTGTCGCTTTTGCCATGCTGGCATGGTATCGCGACCTGTACGTGAACGTAGTGTATCCGAGATCATTCAAGCCATCGACACAGCCCTTAAACATACTGGGTTTGAAGAGATCGGTCTCTTATCCTTATCCTCCTCAGACTATACGCATATCTCCGAGCTAATCCAGGCTATCACAGATAAATATTGCGGAAAGCACCTGGGGATATCACTGCCTTCCCTACGAATTGCATCATTTTCCGTGGATTTAATGGACCTGCTTAAAGAATCCCGCCACGGTGGATTTACGTTGGCACCTGAAGCCGCCACTGAGCATATGCGCAATATCATTAACAAACCCCTTAGCACGGAGCAGTTGCTTGATACGGCTCATCAGATCTACTCACGCGGTTGGACCACAATCAAGCTCTACTTTATGATTGGTCATCCAGCTGAGACGATGGAGGATGTCAAAGCGATCGCTGATTTGTGCAAAGCTGTGCTGTCACAAGGGCATAAAGCGATAGGTCATCGAGCAAAGCTAAATGTCGGAGTCTCCACTTTTATCCCCAAACCGCATACACCTTTTCAATGGGTCTCTTGTGATTCAGTCGAACAAATCCAATCCAAACAAGCCTTGCTCAAGCAAGAACTCCACCATCGCGATATAAAGCTTACCTGGTCCAATCCCAAGGTCACTCTTCTAGAAGCTTGGCTCTCTCGCGGTGATCGGCGTATAGCAAAAGTGGTATATCAGGCATGGAAAAACGGAGCCAGATTTGATGCCTGGCAGGATCAGTTTAATTTCGATGCTTGGATGGCAGCATTTGATGCCACTCGACTCGATCCATCTTTTTATACTCACCGGTCCCGATCCTTGGATGAAGTCTTTCCATGGGACCATATCAGCACAGGCGTCCGTAAGAAATATTTGCGAGATGATTTTCTATTAAGCCAGGAATTCCAAATCCGAATAGATTGCCGCGTAAATTGCTTTGCTTGTGGAATCCTACCTGCTTTTGCTGGGCTTAGGCGTGAAAATCCAGGAGATTCGTGGTCCTGCCCCGAGGTAAAATCACCTCCCAGGGTAGCAATGACTGGAGTCTCATGATTATTTTTTTTATTGGGTGAACACCACTTTATGCGCATTAGGCTCACATTTTCTAAAGCAGGACCGATGCAATATGTCGGTCACCTGGATCTACATCACTCGTGGGAACGTACTTTCAGACGCTCCGGCTTACCCCTGGCATATAGTCAGGGATTTCATCCTCAACCCCGCCTAAATCTCGCCTGTGCTTTGCCCCTGGGTTTCACCAGCCAATGTGAAATCCTCGACGCCTGGTTAGAACAAGACCTACCCATTGAGCAGATACACGAGATGATTGCTAATGCATTACCCCCAGGTATGGAAGTCCACAGTTTGGAAATTATAGATTTACAAGCTCCTGCACTACAAGCTCAGGTCACCTCAGCAGTCTATGTGATTACATTCCTCGATGAAATTCCCGACTTGGATGATCGTATACAAAGGATAATTGATATCGACCATTTACCCCGTATTCGGCGTAACAAATCCTACGACCTCCGTTCGTTAATCGAGGGGATAACCATACTTCCACAAAACAATGGTGGAAATTGTGGTATACGTGTTCAGCTTGCTGCTCGTGAGGCAGCTACTGGTCGGCCTGAAGAACTGCTCGATGAATTGGGTATAAAATTCGAAGCCACACACGTCCATAGGGAAAAGCTAATATTAGCAAGTTCTTAGCCAAGCAATTAACATAGCTTGCACCTCATCTCTACTCATGTTAAACTGAACAAAACTTCACCGGGAGGGAGATTGCCGTGCAGATCTTGGGTTTCATACTATCTGTATTGTTCGGTGTCGTTCCAATGTTGGTGTTTGCATATGTGGTCTATTGGGTGGACCGCTATGAAAAGGAACCCGTATTGTTGTTGGGTGGAGTATTTCTTTGGGGTGCCATCATTGCAGCGGGTGCTGCCTTTATTGTAAACTCATTCGTTGGTCTGGGGATCTACATTTTTACAGGCTCTCAAGCGTTTACCGAAATCTCAACCGCCTCTGCGATTGCTCCAGTAATAGAAGAAACTCTTAAAGGCATGGCTTGTTTGCTCGTATTTTTATTTTTTCGCCATGAATTTGATTCAATCCTGGATGGAATAGTCTATGCAGCAGTCACTGCCATTGGTTTTGCAGCTACTGAAAATATTTATTACATTTATACTTATGGTTTCCAACAAAACAGTTTAAATGGAATACTCTACATGTTCTTTGTTCGAGTGATTCTGGTTGGTTGGCAGCATCCTTTTTATACTGCATTTACCGGGATCGGTCTGTCTGTCTCTCGCCTCAGTCGAAATCTATCCATAAAAATTATTGCTCCCATCATCGGTTGGGGTGTTGCAGTCTTCACCCACTCGATCCACAATACCATTTCTACCTTATTTCAAGGACTACAAAGCCTTGCAATTGGAATGATTTTCGACTGGTCTGGTTGGATTGCTATGATTATTTTCGTAATTTGGGCACTATATCGCGAGCAAAAATGGATCATAACTCAATTGCGTGATGAAGTGACCAACGGAGTGATCACTCCTGCTCAATATCAGACTGCCTGCTCTGCTTGGGCACAAACTTCCACTCGTATCAAAGCATTATTTTCCGGTCGCTACCGTATCACCGATCGTTTTTACCTGCTGACTGCTGAATTAGCCTTTAAAAAACATCAGGCTTCTGCCTTGGGTGAGCAGGAGGAAAACCAACCGGAGATTGATCGCATGCGGGTAGAGCTGGGTAATATGAGTCCCCAAATCTCCTTGTGATATACGGGTCGGATTCAGTCAAATTAGGGTGGAAATAAATCATGGTAAAATGAAATTCCTTTGTGCCCCTGTAGCTCAGTGGATAGAGCGTTGGCCCCCGGAGCCAAAAGCGACAGTTCGAGTCTGTCCAGGGGTATTTGCTGTTTAATCACACCTTTTCCTTATGGGTTATTAATGCTCCAGTGATGTACCTGATTCGAGCTATTTCTTGTTGATCATAAAGTCTTGATTGGGCGATAAATACTGAGGAAATCACGATTTTTGGGTAACTCTGACCATCCCCGTGATCACCCCCAGCAGCGTTATAAGCGATGAAGCCAAAAAACTCATCCCAAGAGCGCTAAATATCACCTCATTTTGTGTCGAGCTCCCGGGTATGCTTATCCCTGTGCCTCCATGACTTAGCACTGTCGTGAATATTGCACCCGCAATCCCAACCCCTAATACCATCCCAAAATTTCGACAGGTCGCCAAAATTCCCGCGGCGATACCCTGCCGACTCTTGGGGGCTGACCCCATCAAGGCACTGTTATTCGGCGAGATGAAAGCTCCAGTCCCAAGACCAACGATCGCTAACGCCATCATAATGGATTCGATGCTGGATTGAGCTGTCAGGCGGGACAAAGCGTATAATCCTCCTGATAATACTGCCATCCCAAATACGGCTGGTAGGCGAGTACCAATTCGATCAGAGAGTGTGCCACTGATCGGTGCTATCACTGCCATGATTACAGGTTGTGCCGTCAGGATCAACCCGGCTTGTGCTGACGAAAATCCTCGCCCTTGGATCAGGTAATACGGCATTAAAAAAATTGAGCTATACACACCAATATAATTAATCACAGCGCTCGCGGCTGTCATTGAGAAAGGAAGTTGTTTGAATAAGCTGAGATCCAACATAGGCTGTTTGGATTGAACTTCAATATAAACAAACAGCACCAGTAAGATGATCGCACTAACCAGGAGAGCCAGAATGGGGATAGATGTCCATCCCCACTCAACACCCTGATTAAGTCCAAGCAAGAGGGCTCCTAATCCCAACAGAAATTTGATTGCCCCTGGGTAATCAAATTGCTCAGCTTGATAATGGCTTGGGTCATTGGGAATAAATTTTAAGCTCAGCCATATCGCTGCTAATCCTACCGGCAAATTAATATAAAATACTATCCGCCAACTGAATAAGGTGGCTAGCCATCCACCCACCGATGGACCTACGGTCAATCCAAGATAGGTCATCGTCGCTTGTAAACCGAGTGCTTGACCGCGTTGCTGAACAGGAAAGCTTTTCGTCAAAATGGCAGGCGAATTAGCAGCTAACATGGCAGCTCCCAAGGCTTGCAATCCTCGAAATGCAATCAATAACCCCACATTCGGGGCAGCCCCAGAAAATAATGAGCCAAACATAAAAATCCCGAAGCCTGTGATGTAAATTGCTTTATGTCCACGCATATCCCCCAACCTGCCAAAACTAAGTAAAAGCCCACTTAATACCAACAAATAGATCGTTACTACCCATTCAACATTCGCGATCGTCGCATTAAAATTTTGACCTATGATAGGTAGCACAGTATTAACCACGCTTGTGTCAAGTGCAGTCATGAATGTGCCAATCCCGATCGCTATCAAAACCCCCCACTTTTGAGTTTCACCCAAACCCGTGTCCATCAACTACCCTTTGAGTAATTCTGATTTGGGATGGTCATGTAGGATAAAGCTCAAAACTAATACGGTAACAATTGCGCCTACGACAGTTGCGAGAAACGTTGCCTGATAGCCAACTGCGTCTGCCAGCCAGCCACCAAACAAGGGAATTAAAAAAGCTGTCGGTGCGATGAGTGTATTTGCCATACCAATGTATGAAGGTTTCTCATGTTCCTCCCCGAACTCCAGGGTCATTGCCATGGCAATCGTCCAACTGGAAATGTACGCAATTCCTGCCAGTGAATATGCCAGATAAAACCATCCCACCGATGGAGCCCACCAGGCAACACCCGCACTAATCGCAGCAGAAACCATCCCCAAGGCCATTACTCCCCGATGACTCCATCGATCCCCCAGCCATCCCATAATGGGATTAAACATAGTCTGAACGATCATCAAAACCGCCGTCAATATCCCTGCAGTTGCCTCGTCCACCCCATAAAATCGTACTACATAGACGGTATAAAAAGCGAATCCCACCGTGCCTAATTGGGCTAATATTCGCACTACTACGAACCAACGGAAATTTACGTCCCGCCTTAATATCAATCGTAAATCTTTCCAAAAAGCTTTTCGTTCGGTTACACTGGATATCGGGAGTGTCTCTTTTTCCCGCGTAAGTGAGATTGCCACATAGGATATAACAAATGCTCCAACAGCAAATAAAAAACACATGGTGAATCCGCTGGTTGGCTCGTTGTTTTCAAGAACCAACCCCGCAATGACTGCACCTGCACTTGAAAGTAAACTGCCTGCCGCAGATTGAAAGCCGAAAAATAAACCCCAACGATCTTTAGGAATAATTTTTCCGATCATGCTTTGCCATGCGGTTGCGGTAAAGCCTCCCCCAAAACCCTGCCACACTAAGAGCATAAAAGTCAATAATAAGGCAATCTTTGGACCAATACTCGGGATGAACCAGGATACTGCAGCTAACCCTAAAAATGGCAACCTCTCATGGACGGTAAAGAACATCACCGTTGGTTTGTATCGCTTTTGCTGAGCCACCCGATGGGCAGTAAATAATTGAGGCAGTTGCCACCCCACGATGTGAATCGCAGGGATTAGACCTATCAGGATGGCTGAATCGGTGAGATTGCTGACAAAAAGTGGTAATACCGTCGAAAATGAGGCAAATCCCAGCCCCAATCCAAAAAAACCGCCATCAATCACATTTACAATGAAATTGAACGGAAAATTCTTGCTATGTATGCTTGTAGATGTGCTAAAAGTCGCCACAGCTTGGTAAATCTCCAGCCGTGAAGTGTACCATAATGTAACGGGGTCTTGAGCCTGTCACAGTACTCAAAACCCCGATGAAGAATTATCAAATGAGGATTGGCTTAACCACCCCAAGGCATTTTGGAATATTCTTCGAATGCTCGATCAAAAAAAAGCTTAAAAAGGCGTTCATGCCGACGCTCCCATTTCGAGAGCATTATTAAAACCTGTTTCGCTTCACCCACAACCTGCGAGGCAGTTGACTCGTAAAATTCAGCAAAATCCCGTTCGATTAAATACGCCATGCGCAGCACTGGAAGGTCTGGAACCATTGCCTCAGCTACTGTCTGGTCGATAATTTCCGATTGCGCTCTCTGCGAAAAGAATCCCATTTTCTCCAGCTTTATCCCGTAATCGATATCCCCGGTCAGACCTTGATTTATCAGGTCAATCTGGTTTTGGATAAAATCGATATGTTTCTGTTCCTCACCTGCCAATTGCTGGAATGCATTCACCGCTGCAGCATGGTTAAGTCTTTTGGCATTATCTTCGAAAAAGCGCTTGCCTTCATATTCCCGACTTAACGCATATTCATAAATTTTACGAATGTCCATCCTTACCTTCCCGTGAGTTCTTTACCACCTCGACCTTGACTGCGCATACTTTATACTCTGGAATCTTGGCAATCGGGTCCAAAGCTGCGATAGTCAGCTCATTTGCGGATGCATCCGGGAAATGGAAATTGGCATAAACCATTCCCGGAGGTACTCGATCAGTGATCCAGGCCTCTGCTTCGATACTGCCTCGGCGTGAGCTTACCCGTATACGTTTATGTCCATCTACCCCCATGTGTTGAGCGTCATCAGGGTTAATTTCGATCAGCGCTTCTGAATAAACCTCTAGCAAACCCTTGGCGCGGCGGGTCATCTCACCCCCGTGCCAATGATATAACACCCGTCCAGTACTTAATACCATTGGGTAGTCATCGTCTGGCATTTCCGCAGGTGGAATATGGTCAATCGGAGTAAATTTCCCCAAACCGCGGGCAAACTGCCCGATATGCAAAATTGGCGTTCCAGGGTGAGTTAAGTCTCTGACTGGCCATTGTAATTGATCGCCGCGTTCCAACCTTTCATGACTGACACCCGCATAACTGGGCGTCAACACTGCCACCTCGTCCATGATCTGCGCAGGGTCTGTGTAATTCCAACCGGAATACGGAGCCAGGTTAACCTGTCGCTTACTATTCCCGAGTACTCGTTTTGCCAGCTCCGTAATGATCCACCAATCTGGGTGGGCATCGCCCAATGGTTCAATCGCTTTACGCACCATCTGTACCCTGCGTTCAGTATTGGTGAACGTACCAGTTTTTTCAGCAAAGCTCACTCCTGGCAAGAGCACATCCGCATATTCTGAGGTCTCAGATGGAAAGATTTCCTGCAGGACAGTGAATTCACATGTTTTAAGGCAGTGCCGGATGTGTGCACTGTCCGGGTCGCTCATCACTGGATCTTCCCCCACGATGTATAATGCTTTCACTTTATCCTCACCCGCGGCTGGGATCATTTCGGTCACGGTCATTCCAACCTTATTGGGTAAGGTCGTCCCCCATGCTGCCTCGAATTTCTGCTTAGCCGCTTCTACGGTCACCGCTTGATAACCCGGATAGCCATTAGGCAGTCCTCCCATATCACACGCCCCCTGGACGTTATTCTGCCCGCGTAATGGGTTCACACCGCCTCCAGGTATTCCAATGTTGCCCAGTAGCATTTGCAGGTTAGCCAGGTCCATCACGTTGCGTACCCCAACGATGTGCTGGGTAATACCCATCGCCCACATGACCGCCATCGGTTTATTCAATGCCAGGATCTCCGCTGCCTGGTACAGCTGCTCTACGGGCACTCCTGTGATTTCCGTCGTTTTTTCGGGTGAATAATCCTCCACCAGGATTTTGAATTCCTCAAAACCTTCGGTTCGCTGCTCAATAAATGATTTATCCTCCCAACCCTTCTCCAGGATAATATTCATCAGGCCGTTTATCAGTGCGATATCCGTTCCTGGTTTCTGCCTCAAATGAAGGGTCGCAAAATCGACCATATCGATCCGACGTGGATCAGCTACCACCAGTTTCACCCCTCGCCGAATGACCGCTTGGCGCAGCATCGTTCCAAAGACGGGGTGTTGTTCCGTGGTATTTGAGCCGATGATGAGCATCGCAGCAGCCTGATTAGCGACATCGCTCATGGAATTCGACATCGCTCCTGAGCCAAAGGCGGTGGCCAGACCGGCCACGGTGCTGGAGTGTCAAAGCCGGGCGCAATGGTCAATGTTATTCGTCCCAATTACCTGCCTGGCAAATTTATTCATCAAGTAGTTTTCTTCATTAGTACATTTGGCGGAGGTCAGCACTCCTACGCTGTCAGATCCATGCGTATCCCGCGCTTCTTGAAGCTTGTATGCAGTAATATTAAGCGCTGTTTCCCAATCGACTTCCACCCATTCTCCCCGTTCGCCATATTCTCTTCTGCCGCCTTCCAATAGGTATTTCCGTACCCTGGGTTTCAGTAACCGGTCCTGATGGTGTATGTAATCAAACCCATACCGTCCTTTCACGCACAAAGCCATTCCATTAACCGGTGCATTTGGGTTCGACGTGACCCCGATCACTCGGTTATCTTTTATATTCAGATCGAATTGACATCCCACCCCGCAATAAGAACAAGTGGTAGTCACTTTTCGTATCTGGTGCGCTCTTCCCAATCCATAGGAAAGTTTGTCACTTAATGCACCGGTTGGGCAGTAAGCTGAACATTGACCACAGCTCTCACAACGCGCTTCAAGCATGGTCATATCTGCACCGGCCACGATCCTCTCTTCGAACCCGCGGTATGCCACCCCCCATACAAACCGTCCTTGCACCTCGGCACATGCCTGCACACATCGCCGGCAAAGAATGCATTTATTAAAATCCACCCGCACAAATGGGTTCGGGTCACTATCGACTTTATATCGGGTACCCTTACTGCCCCACTTTGGTACTTCCACCTGATAATCATATGCCAGATCTTGCAGCTCACATGCCCCACTTGAATCACATACCAGACAGTCCTGTGGGTGATTCGCCAACATCAGCTCCAATGTCAGTCGTCTGGAACGCATCACTCTCTCACTATGAGTCTGCACAACCATTCCCTCCCATACCATGGTAATGCAAGCCGCCTGCAAAAATCGCTGTCCTTGCACTTCAACTACACATATACGGCAATTCCCCGTTGGGGTCAAATCGCGGTGATAGCATAATGACGGGATGGTCAGACCATTTTGTCGTGCAACCTCCAAGAGTCTTGCACCCTCAGGTGCCTCGATCATTTTCTCATCAATTGTGAGCCGGACCGTCATACCTATCTTCCTCCTGGATTGATTCAACCTTTAAGCTGGGTTCTCTGCCTCTTTGAATGCCTGATTAAATTGGGTTAATGCTGAGCGCATAGGGATCGGGACGGATTGCCCCAATCCACAAAAAGATGAGTCAAACATCACCTCAGCTAAAGCAAACAATTCATCCACATCTCCGGGTCTCCCCTCACCCACTGCCATCCTTGAGAGAATTTCATGCGCCCGATATGTGCCAACTCTGCAGGGTGTGCATTTTCCGCAAGATTCCACTGCAAAAAAATGTAGCAGTTCTCTCAGGAATGCCACCGGCGAAACCCGCTGATCACAGATCAGAAAAGCACCTGCTCCGTGGGAAACACCCTTGGCACCAGATGCATAATCAATTGGGATATCCATGAGTGCTTCAGGGACGATCGTACCCGCCGCACCACCCGTTAATGCAAAGTTGAATATTGATCCTACGCGCATCCCACCTCCGAATTCCTCGATGACTTGGCGTAAGGTTAATCCAAAAGGTGCTTCAAACAGCCCCGGTTTGTTGATATGCCCCATGATCATATATATCTTTGTCCCGGGTATGGTTGCCCCACTGAGCGCGCGATACCATCCTGCTCCGTTCAGGATGATTGCCGGGACCGCGGCATACGATTCAACATTGTTAACCAGTGTAGGCAGTCCATGGTATCCATAGGTTGGCGGATATGGCGGCCGAGTTCGCGGCTCGCCACGCTTCCCCTCTAACGACTCGATCAAGGCGGTTTCCTCTCCACAAATATAAGCTCCAGCGCCAAGATGCACGTTAATGTGGAAAGAAAAATCACTCCCCTGAATGTGCTCTCCCAGCCAGCCTGTATGGTCTGCTTCCAGGATTGCCCGCTTCAATCGTTCTGCCTGATCGACATATTCACCTCGAATATATATGAACGCTTCCCCAGCGCCACAGGCATAACCTGCCACAGCCATACCCTCCAGGATCTGGTGGGGGTTGGTGTCGATCAATACCCGGTCTTTGAAGATCAACGGTTCCGACTCATCAGCATTGCACACGATATATTTCGGGGTCCGCTTTGCTTGTGCCACAAACCGCCATTTACGTCCCACAGGGAACCCAGCCCCGCCCCGACCAGATAGCCCGGATGATTCAACCTCACTCAATACGATCTCAGGGTTGCTCCCTAGCGCCGCGTTCAATGCCTGGTATGCTCCATGTTCCAGCGCTGAGGTTATCGAATCCGGATTTATGATCCCGGCTTTGGCCATCATTACCCGCAATTCCCCATTGCGCGGTTTACTATAATCCGTTGGTTGACCGCGCCAACCGCTTGCGATTTCCGCCGCACTCCCCGGTATGATTGGTCCCGCTTGTTGCTCCCCCACCAACATCGCTGGGGCACGATCGCATAATCCTAAACAGCTTGTGCGCATGATTTTCCAACCACGTTTCGCAGATAATGTCTGTTCAACCGCCTCTCGCGCTTCACCTGCCCCACATAGCCAGCACACGGGCCCATCGCACATTCGGATGACATTCTCCACTTTTTCTTTCAGGTTCAGCATAGAATAAAATGAAGCTACCCCGTACGCATTTGCGGGTGGGGTACGGATAGCGCGCCCAATATCCGTAATCGTAGCAGGATTTAGGTTACCCCGTCGCTCCTGAAGCTCGGTCAACAATTCCAGGAGTACCTCAGGATTATTTTGATGCTTCTTTGCCTGTTCTGTGATCTC
>Ga0153915_10002891_pt1 | contig 15699 bp, 12 predicted proteins | sample Opewatmetagenome_2_FD_107003 | JGI IMG/M metagenome (GOLD analysis project Ga0153915, IMG submission 107003) | Freshwater wetland microbial communities from Ohio, USA - Open water 3 Core 3 Depth 3 metaG | ecosystem: Environmental > Aquatic > Freshwater > Wetlands | place: USA: Ohio, Lake Erie...
CCGCCCCCTCGATGGGCGGCCGTCAAGGATATTGGCCATGCGAGTAGGCTTCAAGACAGCCCCACGTTACGTTGACTGGCCTCTTCTCGAGGCAATCTGGGCCGCTGCGGCCTCGCTCGAGGTCTTCGACTCCGGCTGGACGTTCGACCACATCTACCCAGCCGATGGCGCCGGACCGACATTCGAGGGGTGGACCACGTTGGCCCTGCTGAGCCACCACGTGCCGAACATGGATGTTGGCCACCTGGTGTTGGCCAACCCTTACCGGCACCCGGGCATTGTGGCGAAGATGGCAGTCACCATGGATCACGCTACTCGCGGTCATTTCATACTTGGGCTCGGGGCTGGATGGCTTGAAGCAGAAGCGAACGCCTACGGCATCAGCCTGGCCCCGATCCCGGCGCGCCTCCGCGATTTGGAAGCTTCGATCCGCCTCATCCAGGCGCTCTTCCGCGATAGCGACGCATCGCGCTGGCCGGAATCCGGCGAAGACCCTGCGACGTCCGGCGGCGTCACACTGGACGTTCCCCCGTACCGTTTGGATCACGCACGAAGTGATCCACCTCCCTTCACGCCAGGAGGTCCGCCGCTGTGGCTTGGCGTACAGGGTGAACGAGTCGGCATGCGCCTGGTCGCCCAGTACGCCGACGGATGGAACTACTCGAGCGGCCCGATCGACGAGTTCATGCGCAAACGGGACGCGCTGCTCCGACATTGCGATGTCATTGGCAGAGATCCCAAGGACATCACCGTCTCGACCCAGATCCGCATAGCGGACGCTCGGCGCTGGCGGGAGGCACTGAATGAGGCGCGCGAGTTCGCGAACGTGGGGTGCGAGTACATCATCCTCTACATGGACGCTCGGGATGGCCCCGACGGTCTCAGACTTCTCGCGCGGGAGGTCGCTGCCCCGCTGAAGGAGATGAGCGCCCCGTCGTAACTCGCCACTGCCGCCATCATGACCTCATTGAGGCAGCTGCGGTCCACCTCCGGGTATGAACTTGCCCAATCCCTGCTGACCTACCCATTCTTGCCCGCGAACGAGCACGGTTCCGCGCAGGATGGTGGTCGAGACTTTCCCTTGCAGCTCCCAGCCGTCCCAAATGCTGTAGTCGCAGGCGGAATGCAGCTGATTCAGTCGCATGGTCTCGCGAGCTGCCGGGTCGATCAGGATGAGGTCAGCATCGCTGCCGACCGCAATCGTTCCTTTCTGTGGATAGATGCCGAACAGCTTCGCCGGGTTCTCGGCCGTGAGCTGCACATACTTCTCGATGCTCAGTCGCCCGCGGGCAACGCCTTCCGAGAAGAGGACGTTCATCCGGGTCTCCACACCGTTGTGACCGCCGGGGGCGTTGTCGACCATCGGACCAGACAGCTTCGCCACCTTCGGAATCGTGAAGTCGTCCGAGGCGACCGTATCCAGGCCGCCGCCCGCGATGGCGCTCCACAGCGAGGCTTGGTCAGCCGCAGATTTCAGCGGCGGGTAGTTGTGGTAGAGAAGGCCCTCCTCGGCGGCGTAGTTGTCGGACGTGAAGGCCAGGTAGTTGTGCAGGACCTCTCCGAAGACCGGGAGGCGGCGGGTCTTGGCCTCTCGTATTGCCTCGACGCCCCACGTGGAGGAGACGTGAACCACGTAGAGGGGGCATCCACTTCGATGGGCCAGCAGGATCATCCGGCGGATGGCCGCTTCTTCAGCCAGCGGCGGTCGCGCAATGCTGATGTTGCGCCCGGCCTGCTGTCCTTCGGCATACAGCCGCCTGACGTTGTAGTCGATGATGCAATCGTCCTCGCAGTGCACCTGGACGATGCCGCCAGCTCGCTCCACGTGCTGCATGACCCCCCAGATCCGTCCGTCGTCCGAATACAGGTCGCCGGATGCTGACCCGGCCGAGAATGTCGTGAACATCTTGAACGACGCGACGCCGCCGCTCACGGCCTCGGGCAGCTCGTCCATCGCCCCAAAGGAGACGGCGCCGGTTAGAAACAGGTGCAGCGCGTAATCGACGTTCGGCCGCTGAGCTGCCAGCTCCTCCAGCTTCCCCTCGATCGCCTTCACGGGGCTTCCGTCACCGGCCTGCATCGCGAAGTCGATGAACGTCGTCGTACCGCCGTGCGCCGCCGCCCGAGAACCATCGACAGCGGACTGAGCGCTCATCGCCTCGGTCACCCGAATGTTGAAGTGGACATGCGCATCGATGCCGCCCGGCGCGACGTACATCCGGCTGGCATCCAGCCGGTCTTTCGCATCCTGGGGCAAGGCGCCGGGCTGGGCTATGAGCACGATTCGACCGTCCCGCACCCCCAAATCAGCGCGAACGGATGAGGCACCGGTCACCACCGTGCCTCCTTCGATCGCCAAGTCGAGCATCGCTGACCTCCGAGTAGCTGGTGTTTGGCGAGGAAGTCGCGGACAGCCGCGACCTAGGAAGGCCGCGGAAGGTAGGGTGGATGCATTGCCTCAGCCGCAATGAACTCCCCAACGGGGCCCGGGTCGATCAGCTGACCGTCGTCGACCACCACCCTACCTTTGGCGATGACCGTGTTGGGCCAACCGATGATCGACAGCCCCTCGTACGGCGAGTAGTCAGTCTCCATGTGCAGCTCTGCAGCGGACACCGTTCGCGACGCCTGGGGATCGTAGATCACGACATCCGCATCTGACCCGACTGCGATGGTCCCCTTGCGTGGATACAGCCCGTTCAGCCGAGCAGGGTTCGTGGCGACCATGGCGACGAACCGCTCGGGGGTGATTCGACCGGTTGCCACGAAGCGATCGAAGATAACGGGCAGCCGCGTCTCGACTCCGGGCAAGCCGTTGGGCATCTCGCGGACGTCATCCGCGCGCTCGGCCTTCTGCGCACTGTCGTAGCAGCAGTTATCGCTCCCCACCGTGTCGATGAGTCCCATCTCGCCACGAGCGTCAAGGGCATCTACCGTTTGGCGACTGCGCAACGGGGGACAGCAGACCCAGCGCTCGGGATGCGCCGATCGATAGCGGCTATCGTCGAGCGTCAGGTAATGAGGGCAGGACTCGGTAAAGGCGTGGAGTCCACGTGCCCTTGCCGCCTGGACGAGATCGATTGCGCCTGGCGTCGATTGATGGACGAAGTACACGGCGGCGTTCGTGCGCTCGGCGGCGCCGAGGACGTCGGCTACCGCCCGTTCCTCAGCGGCTTCGGGCCGAGTCGCCGCATGCCCGGCGGCGCCAATCCGTCCAGCGTTCACCGCCCGCTGCTGCGATTGCTCGACAAGATCATTGGCCTCCGCGTGGACGTAGGTCAGGCCGCCCACGTCGGACAAGGCAGCCATCACCGCAGCGATCGTGTCGGTGTCCACCATCAGGATCCCGCGATAGGTTGTGAACAGCTTGATCGTGCGAACCCCGGCATCGGCGAGCGCCCGGGCGGTGGCAGCGATGCTCGAGGTCGGACCGTTGATGCATCCGTGCTCGGCGTAGTCACATCGAGACGTCCTTGCGAACGACATGCGCTCGTCCAACGCCTCGAGAGGATCCCCGCCCGGACCCGGGATGGCGAAATCAATGATTGTGGTCGTCCCGCCGGCGAGAGCAGCCAGGCTTGCGGATGCGTACGTGTCCAGGGTCGTGTACGAGCCCACCCGGATGCCCACATGGCAGTGCGGATCGACACCGCCGGGTATAACCAGGCGCGCAGTTGCATCGATGCGGCGCACAGCCGGAATCTGCGCTGCTTCCTCAGCCGTATCGATGATCGCCTGGATCCGTCCACCGACAACGACCACGGCCGCTCTTTTCGACCAGGCATCTGTGACGACGGTTCCGCCCTCAATCACGAGGTCGGCAGTCCCTGCGAACACGGCATCACCTCTCGGGTCTTTGCGGCGAGTCGTTAGGCCAGCACACTCGACAGTCAACATGCTGCGGCAGATCTGGAGCACGACGGCAAGCGCTCGCCGACCCGAGGATCTTAGGGCAGTTGTCGGTCTTCTCGCGAAGCGTTCCGGTAAAATCTGGTCGCCCGCAGTCCGCATCGTGATCTCGGAGCTCGGCGGCGACACGGCATTTCCGAGACAGACCCATGGGTTGACTCACTGGAGGTTGGACATGCCCGAGGCCACGACCACGAACGCCCTTCCGTATGGCCGCCCGACGGATCCCGCCAAGCGAAACTCGGCAGCACTGACCAATGGACCTGATCGCGCTCCGGCCCGATCGATGCTCAAGGCAATCGGATTCACCGACGACGACCTCGCCAAGCCGCTCATCGGCGTGGCGACGACCTGGATCGAGACCATGCCCTGCAACTTCAACCAACGCCGGTTGGCAGAATCGGTGAAGGAGGGGATCCGTGCCACCGGAGGCACTCCGATGGAATTCAACACGATCGCCATAAGTGATGCGGTCACGATGGGTACCAAGGGCATGAAGATGTCGCTCGTCAGTCGCGAGGTGATCGCCGACTCGATCGAATTGACCGCCCGAGGCCATCTGTTCGACGGGATCGTCTGTCTTGTCGGATGCGACAAGACGATTCCTGCGGCCGCGATGGCCCTTGCTCGCCTCGACATTCCCGGCGTTGTTCTCTACAACGGCACGATCTACCCGGGCACCTACAAGGGCAAGAGGATCGACATCGTCACGGTCTTCGAAGCGGTTGGCGCCTATCAAGCCGGCACGATGACTCTCGAAGAGCTCTATGACATCGAGAATGCGGCCTGCCCGGGCGCTGGCGCGTGCGGCGGGCAGTACACGGCCAACACGATGAGCACCGCGCTCGAGTTCCTCGGCCTGTCGCCGGCGGGGTTGAACGGCATTCCCGCGGAAGCTCCTGAAAAGGATGAGGCGGCTCGCAAGACGGGGGAGCTGGTGATGCGGCTCCTGCACGATGACGTCCGGCCGTCGGACATTGTCACTCGCGCAGCGCTCGAAAATGCGATCGCATCGATCGCGGCGACGGGCGGCAGCACGAACGGGGTTCTCCACATGCTCGCCATCGCCCATGAATTCGGAATCGCGTTGGACATCGACGATTTCGGAATGATCGCCGATCGCACGCCGGTGGTCGCCGACATGCGGCCGGGCGGCCGCTTCACCGCGTCAGAGATGTACGACGCAGGCGGGATCGCGCTCGTCATGCGGGAACTGCTGAGGCGCGATCTGCTCCATGGTGATGCGAAGAATGTCGATGGCCGGTCGATGGCGGAGATTGCCGAGGCCGTCTCCGAGGCGCCCGGGCAGCAGGTCGTCGTGTCGATCGCGCAACCGCTCAAGCCAGTGGGCGGCCTGGCGATCCTCCGCGGGTCCCTTGCCCCGGAAGGGTGCGTCGTGAAACTCGCCGGGCATGAACGACGACGCCACACCGGTCCGGCGAGGGTCTTTGATTCAGAGGAGGAGGCCTTTGAGGCACTCAAGGTCGAGTCCATCAAGTCCGGCGATGTCGTGGTCATCCGCTACGAGGGTCCGTCCGGCGGCCCGGGAATGCGCGAGATGCTGACGGTCACCGGCGCAATTCAGGGGCAGGGACTTGGCGAGTCGGTGGCACTCATCACCGACGGGCGATTCTCAGGCGGAACACACGGTCTGATGATCGGGCACGTGTCCCCTGAGGCCGCGCTCGGCGGACCAATCGCCTTCGTGGAAGAGGGCGACAACATAACCATCGACGTGGACCGCAAGGCAGTCGATCTCGACGTCGCAGCCGATGTCGTCGCCGCCCGCCGTGGCCACTGGGCGCCTCCTGAGCCGCGCTACCGAGGCGGGGTGATGGCGAAGTACGCCGCCCTCGTCTCCTCGGCTTCATCGGGTGCGGTCACGACAGGTCAGCGAATGACCGACGCCCTCGGCGCCTAGGGGCTCACGCGTTTCGAGTTGGAGATCCCAGCGTCGCGAAGACCGATTCGACGCGCCCGCGGCTGGCACCCTCCGTGAGGAGCAGTCCGAGAAGGACTCGCGCCTTCAATGAATCGAGCGATCCGGCGGGAATCACCCCTGCGTCAATGAGCCACGTTTCGGATCCCGGAAATCCGCCGTAGGTCGACTGCAACACCTCGCCACTCCCTGTTCGGCTCGTGACGATCACGGGAATGCTGCGCGCAAGCTCGGCGACAGCCTCACAGAGCCGACTGGGGACGTGCCCTCCTCCCATCGCCTCGAGGACCAATCCACGAGCGCCCATCTCGTGGATTCGTGGGATCCACCAGCCGTCATCATCAAAGACGATCTTCACCAGCGGAGGACGCACCAGGGCTGCGCCTCCCGGCGGCGTGATCGTTACCCGCGGGAATGGCCTGTCCCGAAGATGGGCGACGCCCTCCACGATCCAACCCAGAGGGCCGACCCCGGGGGACTGAAATGCGCCCGGCGACGAGGTGTGCAGCTTGCGCACGACCCGCGCTGAGTGGATCTCCTCGTTGAGCACGACCAGGCATCCCAAGCCGCGAGCAAGCGGTGAGATCACCGTTCTGACCGCATCCAGCAGGTTCGCCGGCCCGTCGCTTCCGGCAAGGCCGGAGTGCCGCATGGCACCCGTCACCGCTATGGGCATGTCACCCTCAAACAAGAGGTCGAGGCAGAACGCCATCTCCTCGATGGTGTCGGTTCCCTGGGTGACCACCACGCCGGCATCGCCGCTCCGATCGGCCTCTCGCGCCAGGTCCGCGACTGCCATCGCCAGGTCGAACGTCACGTCGATCGAGGGCAGCCTCGCCACGTCCCTGAGCTCCAGATCCGCAAGGCCTGACAGCCCCGGAACCGATGCGGCGATATCGCTGGCAGACAGGACCGGGCTGGCTCGACCGCTTCCGGACTCCGGGGCGGAAGCAATCGTTCCACCGAGCGACAGAACGGTGACCCTCGGGAGCGAGCTCATGCCGCGGTTCCGACAAGCGGAACGTCACGCCGCGGTACCTCACGTCCGGGCGGGGACGTCCTAGAATGCTGATCGTGACTGTTGGATTGACCAGCGGCGTCAAGGTGCTCGACAAGGTTCTGCACCTTCTCGACGTTGTTGAATACAGCCAGCCGGTAAGTCTTCAAGAGCTTGTCGACCTCATCGATCTGCCAAGGACCACGGCCTACCGACTCCTCACCGCATTGGAGAGGCACGGATTCACGCGACGCGACGAGAGCGGCAGGTACATCACCGGTAGTCGATTCGCTGAATTCGGCCTGCTGCAAGTCGCACCCCATATCCTGACCGATTTGACACAACAGACGGGTGAGAGCAGCCAGCTGTTCGTGCGGCGCGGCCAGCAACGATTGTGCCTGGTCTCGATTGAGTCTCCGGCAGAGCTCAGAACGATTGTGCCTGTCGGCGCTCAGCTGCCCTTGGACAAGGGGTCGGGCGGTCGCGTGCTCCTCGCCGATCCGGAGACGATGCGGGCAGGTTGGCTGGAAAGTGTCGCCGAGCGCTCGGCCGGTGTCGCCTCCGTCAGCGCACCGGTATTCGATGGTTCTGTGCTGATCGCCGCGGTGTCTGTCTCTGGACCCATCAATCGACTTGGAACCAGCCCCGGTCGTCGGTTTGGTGCGGCGGTCGTCGCGGCCGCGCGCGACATCGAGCATGCGCTCGCGACCTCGGACAAGCGCGGGCGAGGCAGCCGGACCCCGCTGACCTGAACTGCCCGGCAGCTGACGCAGGCGAGGCATCAGTACTTCCCGACGACCTGGTGAGCGAGTGGAAGCCCCTCGATGTATCGCCTCATCTGAGCGACCACCATCTGCGACGCGAGCCGTGGAAACAGGTCCGTGTCTCCTCCAACATGTGGCGTGATCAGCACGTTCGGGAGATGCCACAGAGGACTCTCCCGAGGCAGCGGTTCTGGCTCGGTGACGTCGAGCGCAGCCCTGAGCCTGCCGGAAACGAGTTCTCTCTCCAGGGCGGCGCTATCGACAACAGATCCGCGTGAGACGTTCACGACCATGGCGCCATCCGGCAGGAGGCTCAGCATCCCTCCATCGACCAGGCCATTCGTCTCATCGGTCAAGGGCAGGGTGATGACGAAGAGGTCGCAGTTGGAAAGAAGGGCAGAGAGAGCGGACGGTGAGAATGTGCCATCGCGGTCGGATCTCGAGACGCCCTTGACCTCCACGCCGAAGGCACCCAGGCGATCGCCCGTCGCCTTTCCAATTGCGCCGTAGCCCAGCACGACGGCGCGCATGCCGAGCAGCCCGCCCACTCGATGGTGCGCCCATTCGGCTCTTTCCTGGAATCGGACAAACGCCGGGATATCCTTCGTGATCGCGAGGACGCCAGCAAGCACCTGCTCGGCCACGCTCGACTCGTGGACACCGATTGCCCTGCACAGAAGCACGCCAGGCGGGATGCGCGGCAGGATCCAGTCGACCCCCGCGGTCAACAGCTGAACGACCTTGAGCCCTGGCAGGCGGAACATCATCTCAAACACGGCAGGCCCGCCCGGATACGGAGGCACGTAGAACTCGATTGCTGAGAGATCGTCTTCCTCGAGAGCCTCGGAGAAGAGTTCGAAGTCCTGATCTGGCAGGATCGCGCGGACTCCGTCGCTCACCTCTCCGTCGGGCAGCAGAAACCTAGACTGCATTCGGGCGCCCCTCCTCGAGCGGTCTGATCACGGCGCGAATCCGAGCGAGCTGGAGCACCCCCACAGACAGCAGACTCATGGCTGCACACAGGCTCCATGAGATCGACCAGTTGGCGCGCACAACGATCAAGCCGACGGTAGGAGGCAAGACGACCGCGCCAAGGTTGACCAGGAGCAGCGCCATTCCCGTGGTGGACCCGATCAGCCTGGTGGGGACAGCTTCGGTGATCATGGCCAGGTAGACGCCATTCCACCCAACCGAGCACAGTCCGATGCCCAACAGCACCGCGAACAGCACTGAGTCATCGACGAACGGGAGCATGACTAGGAACATCGCCGACAGGAGCGCCGCCATCTGAAGGACTCGGACTCGTTCATCGTGGACGCGGTCGGACACCCAGCCCCAGGCAGGTCGGCCGACCAGTCCGCCGACGAGCAGCAACGCGAGCGCCGACCCTGCGCCGGCGGCATCGAATCCGCGAACGTCCACCAGGTACAACGCGAGGAAGATGAAGATCGCGACCTGGATGCCGGCCATGAGGAATCCGTATATGTACGCGTGCGGGAGTCGAATCTGAACGCGCGTTGGCGTACCTCCCCCTTCCCCGCCGTCCTGCGGCCGAACGCGTCGCAGACGCGTGCTCACGACTGCCAGCGCAATGCACGCGCCGATTGGGATGAGCATCGACCATCGCCAGCCGGCCGTCGTCGCAAATGCAGGCACCAGGATGCCCGCGAGAATGCCGCCGAGCGGGATGCCTGATTGCTTGATGCTCATCGAGAGCCCGCGTTGGCGAGCGTTGATAGGGTTGGCCAGGACGTTCGTTGGTGGATTCACGGCGCCATATCCGAGACCGGCGACAATCAGACCGGCAAAGAAGACAACCGCCAACGGCGCCGTTGCAGAGATCGCGCAGCCAAGCGCAAGTGCCAGCATCGACATTGCCAGGACCGCACCGGACCCCAGGGAGTCAGTCAGACGTCCACTGCCGATTGAGCTCGCCGCCGCGCCGATGTAGATGCAGGACGCGATGGCACCTACCTCAGCCTCCGTCAGATTGAACGTCGCCCGGATCAGCGGAGCGTTTGCCGAGTATGCGATCGACGCCAGGCTGGCCGCCGACAGAATTGCCAGAGATAGCACGACGCCATACGTGACTCCCTGGGCCGGCACCACCGCTGATAGCGAGGCCGGCCCTTCCCTCGCCGAATCAGCCGATTTCACGTCGGCCGCGCAACAGGCAACGCCATGACATCGTCGAGGGGCGTCACGAAGGCGGGACGTGTCGTCCAGTCGGCTCCGAGGCGACGACCTTCCCGCCGTCGACGACAAGGCTGCCCCGGACGAACACCTTCTCGGGCCAGCCGGTGAGGGTTTCGCCTTCGTAGAGGGAGTAGCCTGCGGCACTCTTCAGCGCGTCGGCCGTAACGGTCTTCTCTGCCTTGGGGTCGAACACGATGATGTCCGCATCCGCGCCGGGCGCCAGTGCGCCCTTCTGCGGATACAGGTCGAAGCGGCGCGCGGTGTTCTCGCTGAGGAGGCGAGCCAGATCCTCGATCGTGCATCGCCCTTTCAGCACGCCAGCGGTGTGCACCGCGGCGAGCGAGGTACCCATGCCCGGCCCGAGTCCGACCTGTGCGTCCCAGAAATCGCCCATGCGTGACTGGTGCGGATACATCTGACAGTCCGTACCGATGCTGGTGACGGTTCCGTCGGAGAGGCCACGCCATAGGGCATCGCGGTCACGATCCAGCCGGATCGGCGGCTGAATCTTCGCGATGGCACCCTTGTTCTTGGCATCCGCCTCGGGGGCGGTCCAATAGAGGAACGCAGCCAGGGTCTCGCTGTAGACCTCCCATCCCTTGTCCTTCAGATCCCGAACAAGATCGACGCTCTGCCAGGCGCTGGTGTGCACAACGTAGACCGGTGTGCCGACCTCATGGGCGATCATGGCCGCGGGATAGATCTGCATCGGCTCGAGGATGTTCGGACTCGTCTCAAGCCATGCCTGCAGCTGGCGATTCGCGCCCGATCCTCGCAACCTCTCGGTCAGGAAGTCCCGAACCCACGGATCCTCGGCATGGATCGTCGGAAATGCCTTTGCGCCGGCCGCGCCGAGCGCTTCACAAGCCTGGTAGAAGAAGTCCCAGGAGATTCCGTCCTTGTTCATCCCGAAGGTTTCGGCCTGAGCCCCCTTGTAGCCGAGGAAGAACTTGAACGACCGAATGCCGGCCTTGAAGAGCGCGTCAGCCTCGCGCAGATGCTCTCGGGTGAGCATGACTGCGGTGAGCCGAAAATCAACGAACGAGTGCCGGTTGCCTTCTTTGATCGCGAGCTCGGCTGCTTCGCCGCGAGACTCGCTCCCGAACAGCGTGGTCGTGATCATGGTCGTGACGCCACCGGCGGCCGCATCCTGTGACTCGCTGATGAAGTCGGCGCGGACCTTCTCGGGGCCGGCGCCAGGGCCGATTCCCAGGTGCACATGAGGATCGATGATCCCGGGCAGGATGTACTTGCCCCCTACGTCGACGTCCTTTTCGCCGGCAGGTAGGTCAGGGTCGGCGCCTATCTGAGTGATCACCCCGCCGGAGGCGGCGAGGCCGCCGCGGACGAGACCGGTCGGGGTCACTACGATGCCATTGCGGAGCGTGAGATCTGCCATGACAACTTGCCTCCATGGTTTGTGGGGCTAGGCGACCCAGCCCAATGCCCGAGAGACTGAGGACTCCAGGGGAACCGCCATGACCGTTCGCAGGTAGTCCGCGGCCAGCGCGAGCTTGTCGAGGTCGATGCCGGTTTCGATGCCCATCAGCCTGAGCATGAACACGATGTCCTCGGTCGCGATGTTGCCGGCGGCTCCCGGCGCGAATGGGCAACCTCCGATTCCCCCGAGTGCGGCATCGAATTGCCTGATCCCCAGGCGCAGACCGGCCGTCACGTGCGCGAGCCCCATGCCGTAGGTGTTGTGAATGTGCAGACCGAAATCGGTGGTGGGGAACGCGCTCTGCATGTGCGCCACGCTGAGCTCGAACTGGTTGGGGTCCGCCTTCCCGAGCGTATCCGCCAGGCTGATCTCATCGATTCCCATCTCGACGAGACTGCCCACCACCCGTTCCAGCTGCGCAACCGGGACGACGCCGTCGAATGGGCACACGAAGGCTGTGGCAAGCGCGGCCGTCACTCGGATGCCCCCAGCCTCGCGCAGGAGAGCAAATGCCTGTCCGGTTTCCGCGATTCCCTCCGCAACCGAGCGATTCGTGTTGCTTCGGCTATGGCCTTCACTTACCGACAGGACCAGACGGACGTGTCGAACACCGGCTGCGATCGCCCGCTTGGCCCCTCGGAGATTGGGCACCAGGGCTGGGAAATCGGCGCCCGGGACATCGGGAAGTCGGCGAAAGATCTCCTCGGCGTCGGCCATTTGCGGGAGAAGCCCCGGGTGGACAAACGAGCCGACTTCAATCGATCTCACCCCCGCATCGAGGAGTCGGTCGAGCAGGATCATCTTCTGGTCAGTGGGCACCACCTGTGCATGATTCTGAAGTCCGTCCCGCAGCGCCACGTCCGTGATGATCACGGAAGAAGATGTTGGCACGTGTTCACACCACCCTTCGGTCTTGTAACTCCGAGAACTCGGCCTCTGACAATCCCAGCATCCCGACGAGCACTTCGTGCGTATGTTCGCCGAGCTCGGGCCCCAGCCAGCGCACCTCTCCCGGCATCTCCTCAAGCTTTGGAACGACGCCGGGGAAGGTCACGCGTTCCACGTTGTCCTCGATGCGAACGTCCCGTTCGAGAAGCATCTCTCGGGCCAGGAAATGCGGGTCGCCGACCATGTCGTCGACCGAGTAGATGGGCCCGGCCGGCACGTTGGCAGCCACCATCGCCTCCATTACCTCGGCAACGGAATGGACCGCTGTCCACTGACTGATTGCCTCATCGAGCAGCGCGCTGTTGGCCGCCCTCCCACGGTTGTTCACAAAGAGGGGGTTGTCGGCGAGATCGCGGCGGCCGATTGCGGTCATGAATCGCTTGAAGATGCCGTCAGAATTGCCGCCGATAACCACCCATTCGCCGTTACGACAGGCATACGTCCCGGTCGGCGCAACCCCGGTGATCACGTTGCCGGTGCGGGCGCGGACCTCACCATAGGCTTCAAACTCCGGCACGACGGACTCCAGCGCCGAGTAGACGGCCTCGTACAGCGCGACGTCGACGGTCTCTCCCCGGCGTGCCAGGCCCCGCTCTCGTGCGAGCAGGCCCATCAGCGCGCCGATGACGCCATACATGCCCGCCAGCGTGTCGCCGATGCTGAGGTTCATCCTCGTTGGTGGCCGATCTGGGTATCCGGTGAGGAAGCGCATGCCTCCTATCGACTCGGCAACCGAGCCGAAGCCCGGCCGGTCGCGGTACGGGCCGGACTGGCCGTAGCCGGAGATCCGAACCACCACGAGGTCCGGATTCTGCTCGCGCAACGATGCGGGTGCCAGGCCCCACGACTCCAGCTTGCCTGGTCGATAGTTCTCCACGATCACATCGACCTTGCTGGCCAGCCGGCGGACCAGATCGGAGCCCTCCGCGGTCCGCATGTCGATCGTGACCGATTTCTTGTTGCGCGCGATGGTGCGCCACATCATCGACGTATCGCCCCGGGCGAGTCGCCACTTGCGGACTTCGTCGCCGACACGCGGCAATTCGATCTTGATGACCTCGGCGCCGAACTCGGCCAGCAGTCGCCCGGCGGTTGGCGCGGCCACGAAGTTGCCTAGCTCCAATACCCGGATCCCGGTTAGCGGGCCCGCCGCGCGGGGCTCAACTTCGGAGTCTGCCATTCACTTCCGCATTTCGGTACGCCGCCATCCGTGTTGTGGACGACACTTTAAGACGGGCGAGGTGGGGGTGCAAGCCCAACCGGCCAAACACGGCAACGTCTTCTCTCCCCGATCCGGCATTCGGCAGCCCGTTAGGCGCTTCCCCCAGCGCGGCGCTTCCGGACGAATTGAGACAGAGTTACCGCGAAGATCAACGCGGCTCCATAGAACAGGTTCTGCACGTAGGACTGCGCGCCGAGAAGCTGAAGACCCGTGATGCCAGTCACCAGGAAGTACACGGCCACCACGGTGCCCCATGCGTTGAACCTGCCCGGGTTAATCGCGGTCGCACCGAGGAATGCGGCGGCGAATGCGGGCAGGAGCAGCTCGAGCCCCGACGTTGGGCTGGCGGCGCCAGACGTCCCCGCGTAGAGGACGCCAGCGAATGCCGCGAGCAGCGACGCCGCGACGAGGGAGCCCCATCGGACCGCTCCCACGCGGATGCCGCTGAGCCGAGCGACCTCCCGACCGCGGCCCACGACCAGCAGCCTTCGGCCAACCGGCGTGTATGTGAAGACATACCACGCAAGAACCGCGACCACCATCGCGTAGTAGAAGCTCAACGGGATCCCCAGGAACCGCCAGACGATCACGGCGTTCACCAGGGAGTCCGAGATGCCGCTGATGGTATCGGAGCCGCCAATGAACTGGACGAACCCTGTGACGAAGGTGCCCATTCCCAACGTTACGATGAGACTGTCGATCCCGATCAAGATGACCAAGGCTCCATTGATCAGACCGACGATGAGCCCGCCCGCGAATGCCACAAGGATCGCGAGCCAGATCGGCCAGCCCAGGGTCGCGTTCAGGATTGCGACCAGTGAGGCAGACAGCAGCACCACTGACGCGATCGAGAGATCGTAGTCACCCGCCGTGAGCGGAATGATCAGCCCCAGCGCGACCACCACGAGAATCGCCTGGGAAGCAAGAATTGAAGACAGGTTTGCAGACGAGAGGAAGGTTTCGGGCCTTAGCAGTCCGAAGATGATGATGACGGCGACCCAGGCGAGGGGCAGTGCAATCGCTTCAAGTGTCTGGCCTGACAGCCATCGGCTGCGCGCAGTCTTTCCAGCTTCTGCGTCCGAGGAGTCGACATTCGTTTGAGATTCCTCGACCGATGGCATGATCGGGATCCTTTCAAGGAATGGCGATGGGTTCGCCTGGCTCTGAGGTCATTCCTGCAGTGCTTGGTTCGGTGGTGCTGCGCAGGCAGAAGTCGGCAATGTGATCCTTGGTGAGCTCGGCGCCGCTGAGGAAACCTGCAATGCGGCCGTTCGCGATCACTGCGACGCGATCGCAGATCGCCGCCAGCTGCTCATAGTCCGCACTGGCACAGAGTGTGGCCGTGGTCTCCGAAGCGCCAACAATGAGGTTGAAGATCTGCTGCCGCGCTCCGATATCCACGCCTTGGGTGGGCTCGTGCAGCAGCATCACGCGCGGGGAAATCTGGTGCCACTTGGCCATCATCGCCTTCTGCTGGTTCCCGCCAGAGAACGAGCCGTACTCGAAGGACGGCTGTGCCGGCCGCACGTCGAACGACCTCATCAACCCGCGCGCATTGTGATGGAGCTCGCGCCGCCGCAGGCGCAGCCGTCTGAAGTAACGCCCCAGCACAGGCATGTTGATGTTGTCGGAAGCTGAAAGACTGGCGACACTCCCGTGGCGCGGTCGATCGGCCGGGACCAGGGCGATGCCGTGCGCCAGTGCGCGGTGGGGCGTCACCTGAGCGAGGCGAAACTCCTCCTCATCCAGCGCCATGGTGCCGTTCGTCGCGCGGATCGCTCCGTAGAGGGCGTACGCGACGTCCTCGAAGCCCGAGCCGACGAGACCAGTCATGCCAAGCACTTCGCCTTGGTGGAGATCAAACGAGACGTCGCTCAGCCGTTGCGTGGTCAGGTTCCGGACCTTCAGCACAACTCGCCGCTCCTGCACCGAGCCGCGATCACCCTCTATCGCCTCAGCGAGGTCGCGCCCGATGATGAGGCGCACCAATTGCCGCGGGGTTGTGTCGGCGGTGATCACCGTCCCCGCGACACGCCCATCCCGAAGGACGGTGATCCGATCCGTTATCTGCAGAACCTCATCCAGGTCATGAGACACGAACAACACGCTTGAGCCTGTCTTGGCTACGTTCCGTATGAAGTCGAAGAGCGTCAAGACTTCGTGTCGAGGCAGGAAGACGGTGGGCTCATCCAGGACCAGCAGAGTCCTGCCTCGCAGCTCTGGGTCAACCGCACTGAGTCCTTCCAGCGCCCTCACGATGGCGACCATCGCACGTTCGACCGG
>Ga0153915_10002892_pt1 | contig 15692 bp, 18 predicted proteins | sample Opewatmetagenome_2_FD_107003 | JGI IMG/M metagenome (GOLD analysis project Ga0153915, IMG submission 107003) | Freshwater wetland microbial communities from Ohio, USA - Open water 3 Core 3 Depth 3 metaG | ecosystem: Environmental > Aquatic > Freshwater > Wetlands | place: USA: Ohio, Lake Erie...
AACTCTCAATTGGCGATTATACCGAATTCCGGGCATGTCAAATCAATGACGAATCCTTTTGTTCTTGAAGATATTATCTTGCCTTTCGTGATGAAATAGCTGAACTGGGAGGCCCTTTTTTGCCGCATCAACCAGAATTCATAGGAGGTCAAGAACCGAGGCCCGGAGCGTTTGGATGATGGCAGCATCGATCCATTGCACATCTCCCGCTCCGAAAAAGACGTAGCGGCGGTCCGGGGACATGCCGATGAAAAAATTCTCGCTAACGCCGTGCTTCACGCCGAAAGCCAGAGGCGCCGTCCATGAACCGTCGTTTTTCCTGAAGCTGATATAGCTGTCGAGCTCGTCTTTCGTCCCGTCGGGCCAAGGACGAGAGGACGAAAAAATGAGATAGCTCTCATCGGGGGCGACGAAACAACCCAACTCAAAGTATTCCGTGTTGATCCCGCCGCCCAATTTCTCCCGGGGAAGGTAGCGGCCGTTCCGGCACACGGACCGATAGAGGTCATAACCCGACGCGAAATACAGGTTTCCATTGAGGGCGATGGACGGAGAGCGTTCCTCCTGTCCCGAGTTTACGGAGGACCCCGCATTCACGGGCTCGCTCCAGCCCTTCCCTCGACGCTCCATAATCCAGATGTCCGAATCCTTTTTCTTCCCGGTCCCGTCCATGGCCGAACCCGAGTCGAAGAACATTTTCAGTCCGTCCGGAGAAAAGGCAACATGTTGGGCCCGATAGCGTTCATGGAGGGGGGAAATCTCAGGAAGAGTCCACCTCCCGTCCGTCCTTTTCATATGATAGGTCTTTCCGAGCGTGGACCAGAGGATTTCGTTTCCATCAGGCGACCAGGCGGGAATCCCGTGCTCGAGCTCATCGGGCGATGAAATGATACCCGCAGCGAAAATCTCGGCGCGCCTGCCAGGCTTCGGCAGCCCGAAATAGAGATCTCCCGGCGTCTCCAGGAATTTTAATTCTCGAGCCGGGGCCCCTTGACCCGCCAACCATTCGGACAGTTTTTGATGCCCTCGGCTTCTGGCCAGGTCATAGGCCGTGGCCCCCGCAGGCGTTTTGATGTCCCTAGCGGCCCCCTTGCGGACCAACTGCTCCACGACGGCCGAATGGCCGTTTATGGCGGCCAGGTGTATAGGGCAACGGCCGTACCGGTCCGGGGCATCGATGTCGGCCCCCTTGACCAGCATCAATTCCGTCAAGGGCACCAAGCCCCCCTCCGCGGCACTGTGGAGGAGAGTGCCTCCAGTGCCGTTTCGAGAGAGAAGGTCTACGCCCTTGGCGATCATCTGATCGACAGCCGTCCGCATGCCCTTGCGGACGGCGTTGTGGAAAAGATAGTTGTTCACTGGGACGGCGGCGCCCCTTTCGATGAGCAATTCAACGGCATCCTTGGCGCCGCTGGAAAGGGCATAATAAAGGGGGGTTCTCGGCTTTGAGATTTCGAGATCCGCCCCGTTGTCGAGAAGAAGCGCCGCCAACCGCGCATGGTTCATCTGGGCGGCCTGGTGCAAGCACGACTCCTCCCCCCTTCGGTAATTCATATTGGCTCCAATTTCGATCAGAAATGCCGCCGTCTCGGTTTGACCGAAAAACGAGGCAAACATGAGCGGCGTCATCTTGTTGATGTCCTGCATCTCCAACCGACTTGGATTCTTCGAGAAGAATTCCTTGACCGCCTTCAAGTCTCCGTTCCTAATGGACTGGAAGATTTCTTGTCCGAAAACGGGAGAGGTGATCGCGAGGATCAGCATCAAGGCGACGCGAAATTTATGTTTCATGGCCGTTCCTTTCCCGAGAGTCTGAAAACTACGGCATCCCGGATATTCATGGTAATGGATGGAAAAAGAAGCTTTCAATGTTCGTGTAACGGCTGGGGGGGATCGTGTAACCGTTGGCGAGTAAGAGGTCGGCGGGGCGCGGTCTGGGCTGCCGCTCAACCCGTTCGCGCCGTTTCAATAAACTCTTTCTTCCTTGACCTGGCCAGAGGGACCCGCGATCCGTCCCGAAGGGAGATCACGCCGCCGCCTCGATGAAGGTATTTGCCGACGTGTTCCATATTGACGAGGTGGGAATGATGGCATCGGAAAAAGCCGCTGTCGCCGAGGAGCTTGGCGAATTCCCCCAGGTTCTTCGTGACAAGTAGGCTTCGGCCGTCGAGCATGAAGATCGTGGAATAACGGCCTTCCGCCTCGATGCGCAGGATTTCCTTGATGTTGACAAAATCCAAGCCCGCCGAGGTGGGGATGGCCAGCCGGATGGGCCCCCGGGACCTCAGATTGTCCTCGAGGACCCTGTACCTGTGGAACGCGCGCGGCCCGGACAGGCGATGCCGCTGGATCTGGTCCACGGCGTGGATGAGGTCCTGAATGTCCACGGGCTTGAGGATGTAGTCGACGGCGCTGAATTTGAATGCCTTGATGGCGTAATGGCTGTGGGCGGTTACGAAAATCACATCGAACGTGCGGTCCGGAAATCGGTCCAGGAGGTCGAAACCGCTGCCGCGGGGCATCTCGATATCCAAAAAGACAAGGTCCGCCCTCGTCTCTTGCAGGAGCCGGACGCCCTCCTTCAGGGAACGCGCCGTCCCGACGACAGCGACGCTTGGGCAGTGTTCGATCAATAACGTACTCAGAGATTCCAGGATGGCCTTCTCGTCGTCGATAAGGACGGCCCTGATCATCGGGCTCGGCCCTTCAGGATAATTTCCACCCGCGTTCCGGCGGCCTTTCCCTCGGCGTCTTCGAGATCATACGTCATAACGGAATAACGCTCCGGACTGATGCGATTCAAGAGGTCAACTCTCCTCTGGGTGATTTTCGTCCCGTGGGGCCTGCTGTCCTGCCCTTTTCGGCCGTTGATTTTTTTTGCTTCCGTGCGCCCGATGCCGTTGTCTTCGACGACCCAGAGGATGCCCGGCTCGTTCATTTTGACCTCGACGGCGAGATGCCCACGTTTCTCTCCCGGCAAGAGACCATGGTGGATGGCGTTTTCCACGTACGGCTGGATGAGGAAAGGCGGAATTTGGCTGGACGTCAGATCAAGGCGCGGGTCGACGGTGATTTCGTATTCGAAATGATCGCCGAAACGCATGTGCTGAAGCTCGATGTAGAGCCGGAGGGCCTCGACTTCTTCCTCGAGGTCGACAAACTCGCATTCAAGGTTATTCAGCATCTTCCTCATCAATTGGGAAAATTTCGTCAGATAAAGGTTGGAAGCGTCGCGGTCGTTCTTGAGGATGAAAGACTGAAGGGATCCCAAGGTATTGAAGATGAAATGGGGATTCATCTGGAGGCTCAATGCCTGCTGCTGGGACCGGATCAGATCGAATTTCAGCTCTTTCCGGCGCGCCCTCTCGCGGATGCGGAGGACGGCCAGGGACGCCGCCAGAAGAGCCGCCAAGAGAACCAGGGACGACAGCATAAAACGCTGTTTGGCGATGGTGGCGCGGCGGAAGGCGAGTTCCTCATCCCGGCCCTTAACCTGGTCCGCCAAGTCCATCACTTTATTCTTAAGGATGGTCTTATCGTCTTGCTCGGGCGGCGTTTGCGATTGAGGGAAAGCAGGGATGAGGATGAACTCCAAGAACGCCATAAAAAAAAGAAGGGCCCCCAGCATTGATAGGAAATTCCTTTTTTCGAGCGGCATTGAATCGTACTCTTTAGGTTTAGAACCGATTCCTATCCTCACGAAATAAGGATATTCCTGGCTGCGGGCATGTGTCAATTACGCAACGACTTTCTCCCTCCCGACGCAGCGGGGGTATCGGAGCGGACCCATCGGGTAGACCTTCTGGAGCAAATCGGCCCAACCTTAGGCAGGGATGGGAGGCAGCTCTTCCTCGATTATCCCCAGAGCGACGGGAACACTGTCCGCCCCCGGAACCGGGGCCCTTCAAGATTGAGATGGCCCCTGCCTATTTGTCTTTTCCCTCGGTTCTCATCATAATGTTATTTATCGATAAATAGACCTCTGAAAATGTTACATAAGAAAAGACATAAAAAGCTTTCAATCGGCATCGTATCCTCTTATCTAGCGCTTAGCGTTTGCTTGCCTTCCGCCGGACAAAGCCGAGACATGCCGGTGGAACGGCTCCTTCAAAACCTGAAAACAGAAAATTATTCGGGAAGACCCATCGACCTCAACCTCGAAGAGGTGGACCTAAAAACGGTGTTTTCCCATTTCGGGAAGTTTTCCGGAATACTTTTTGAGCTCAGTCCCAGTATTCAAACCGAGCCCGTGATGAGTTGAACGTACAAATGCAAAGGGGTTCCTTGGGACCAGGTTGTTGCTCTCGTTATTCAAGAATTCAACCTCGAAGCCGTTCAAAAAGGGGATAAAGTATATCTTCAACCGAAACCAGGCAGCCGCATGAAGCTCATTCGAGAAGATCATTATAAAAAGCCCGGCCCTTCCCGGGCTATCCCGCTTCTAATCATCATAGGGGCTCTCGCGGCGGTGGGAGGAACGGCGGGATTTTTGTTGTTTAAAAGAGCGTCGAAAACCAAGGCCAGGACGTCGAAAGAATTCACCCTTGATCCTGAAAAGGCCGAGGAGATCAGTAAAAAACTGGTCTATCTCTTCGAGGTGGAAAAGATTTTTAAAAACGACGATCTATCGCTCCGGTCCCTCTCAGAGGATCTGTCCATTCCACCCCATCAGCTTTCCTGGGTTCTCAATAAAAAAATGAACGTCACCTTCTCCGGATTGCTCAACTCTTACCGCGTCGAGGAAGTTAAAAAGAGACTGGCCTCCCCTGGAGATGCGGATAAGACCATCCTGGACATCGCCTTCGACGCGGGATTCAGCACAAAAACCTCATTCAACAGGGCTTTTTTAAGACTGACAGGGAAAACTCCGTCCCAATACCGGAAGCAAAATTTGTCCGAAAAATCCTCCTGACTTTTGACTCACGAAGGTTGCGTTTCAGAAATTCTTACCTTTATATCTCTTTTATAATTAATATTTTAAACAAATATTCAGGAACATTTTGCGAAATGGAGCGACGTGAGCGAAAAGACATCTCATAATGGCGGTCAAAGGAGTCCATGTATGAGAAAAATGCGACATTCCCTATTAGTCCTGCTTTTCATAACCATCACCGGCTTCTTGCCCGCCTTTTCCCAAGTGCTTCACGAGGAAGACATCACGGTCTGGAAAAACGTTGTTTACGCTGTCCCTGACGGACATGAGCTGAAGCTGGATATCGCCGTTCCAAAGTGCCTTAAAGCGCCAGCGCCCGCCATAGTAGACATTCCGGGAGGAGCGTGGCGAGTCGTTCACAAATCGACTGATGACGCCCTTTTCTATGCGAAATACGGGTTCATCGGCGTCTCCATAACTCACCGCACCAGCGACATCGCCCCCTTTCCGGCGGCCGTCCATGATTGCAAAACCGTCATCAGGTGGCTGAGAGCCCATGCGGAATAATGCCATATTAATCCCAATAAGATCGGCGTTACGGGGTTTTCCTCCGGTGGGCATCTGGCGGTCCTTCTGGGAACATCGGGCGGGGATGCTTTTCTAGAGGGGCATGGCGGTTACGAGGATTATTCCAGCCGAGTCCAGGCTGTCGTCGATCACTTCGGTCCGACTGATTTTTTAAAAATGAACGATACGGACTTGCCCGACCGAACGGATGTCTTTTCCCCAGATTCCGCCCCATCGCTTTTCCTGGGAGGGCCTCTTCGAGAAAAAGCCGATCTCGCCCGGCTGGCCAACCCCATCATGTACGTTGATCCCAAAGATCCCCCTGTTTTGATCGGACACGGAGAGAAGGACGGCATGGTCGTCATCAATCAATCTGAAATCCTTTATGAGGCGCTGAAAAAGGCCGGCGTGCCCACGACGTTTGTCCGGGTTAAAAATGCGACCCACATGTATAGGCCGTATCAATGGAACGAGGAGGTCAGTCCCACGGTGGATGCCATGAACCGCATGACCGTGGAATGGTTCGAAAAATGGCTGGACGGCCCGAGTTGGATCTCACCCGGATTGAGCGGCTGGAGCCGAAACAGGGGGCATCATCAGGTAAAGAGATTCCTTTCAGCTACCGGTTGACTTTTGAACTCCCGGCTGAGATCACAAAAGGCACATGCATGGGCCGTTTTATGGTAAAAGCCGGAAACAAGATCCTGTACAGGGGAAATATTCAAATGGATGATTTATCCTCTAAGGATAGACAAACATTTCGTCAGGATTTTATTCTCAAGGTATCCGACCTTGACGGCAAGGAAATCATGTGGAACTTTCAAGGTGAAATTTATATCTCCCTTTTTGATAAACCGTACCCGGTCATGTTCATGCAGGGCGAAAAGTATGATTCAGACATCGAAAGCGTCGGATATCATTTCCGCATCAATAAAGACAACACCATCGATATCGAAAAGAAGGTGTATAGAAAATAGCTTAACTAACGTTGACGCTCGACCCGGGGAATGGAAGCGGTCCGAGGCCTTAAAAAACGGGCCTTTTACAGGGGAAATTCCTTTGCGTCTACCACTTCCGCCACCCCAGCGGACTTCTGATGGAGAAATTATAGCACAGCTGTAGGAACTCATAAGAGCTGAAACGGCGCCGAATATGAGAGCCGTTTCGAAGAGGGAAAAACGCAGTCGTCGCCGGCGGGCCCTAGTCTATCGCTGAACTGGCAGTTATTCCTCTCCCGGCTGCCGAAATGAGGACTGGCTCGAGTATTTTGAAACCGCCTGCCGACCCCCCTAAAAGCTGATTCTCATGCCGGCCTTGAGGGTAAATCCCGAAAAACCAAAGGCCGCCTCTCTGATGTTTCTCCAGTCCGGGTTGCTCGGCCTTTCCTCGAACAGTTGAAGTGAGGCGTAATACTTGCCCGATGCCTCAACCAGCTTTTCCGCATACCAAAACCTTCCGGTCTGGTGCTCAGTTCCCCAGTCAGCGGAGTAGTCATTTTCGACTGACCAATCCTTGAGGTTGACATACCGTCCAGCCGCTTCGAGGAAAATGGCGAAGGTCGGCGATAGAGGGTACTCCAACCCCAGCCCCCCGTGAAACCCGAGGCCGCTGGCTGTCGCTTCACCGTCATTTTGGTCCCAGCCGATTCCCAAAAGCGTTTGATCAGTCCGAGAGGTATAGGTCATCCTCCCGAAATAGTATCCGATTCCCGCTTTGGCATAGACGGTCATTTTCGAACCCGATTCAAGGAAATAGTAGCCGCTCAGCTGAAGCGGGATCACCTGATAAGTCGCCGTCCAGCCGACTGATATTCCGGCCAACGCATCCTGTTCGGCGGCAAGGTGCGTATCCTCTTTTTTCCGAAGGATACCAGTGCCGAAGCTCAGCCCAAAATTCCGGGCCGGCCGGAAGAGGAATTCTGCTTCTAATCCCGGACCCCATTTTGCGGGTTCGAGGGTGTCGGCGACCGTGAAACCCGACAATGCCGCCAGGTCGCGGATGGTTGTGTTCATCCCGTCCAAGACCTTGGGAATGTCTCCTCCCGTTATCGTGCCGTAGCCGGCCGAGAGGACCAGGCTGAACTTCTTAGGATCGCCCTGGGCCGAGGACGTCGTCCCTAGAGAAAGCAGGCATAATGCCGTGACCGAAATAAACAAGACTGGTTTTGCTTTCATCTCATTTCTCCTTGACTTGCCGTATTAATATGAGAATACATTTTTCGTCGTCAAAAGCTATTCAGGAAAGCATAATCAAGTCACAGAACGCTATTGCCCTTTTTCATGATAGCCTCCGAAGCTTCATTTTCTTATCGCTGCATTTGAGACTCTGATTTAAAGCAAAAAATGTGCCATTCCGAGCCCTCCAGGCTCACCTCAAGCTATTCTGCGACCCCGTCCTCTGAAAATGACGATTGTCATCGGGGGAGACCAAACTCCGATTTTTTGGATTAATGGCCAACCTTTTTCTTTTTCATTTATGCCTCCTCGAGAATTGGCAACCGCTTCAATATATGTTCATCTCCGATAAAGCCGGTTCTCCCGGAAAAGAAAAGGATGTCCGGCTCATATGAGCAGTTCCAGCCGGGAAAACGTCAATTAGCGTTAACGCTCGGCTTGAAGAATGGAAACGGCGTGAGGCCATCCAAATGCTGAAGAACTGTGCCCAAAAATATCGAAAACTATCGAAATATATCTAAAACCATCGAAATCCGAATGGCCCTGAAAAGGGCCGTTATACAGGGAAAAAGCTATTTTCTGCGCTTTACCTTTTTGCGCTGCTCCCTTCACACAGTAGGAGTCAGAGGTTCAAATCCTCTATCGCCCATCTTTTCCAAAGACGCCTTCCTTAGGTCCCCCTAATTGCCTAGGGGGACTGAAGGGGGTTAATAGAATATAACAGAGACGTAAGCGTCTTTGGCGTCATGACGCTGACGAATCCCTCCTTCATGGAAGGGGGGGAGAGGGGGATAAGACCACTAAAAAGATTCGGAAGCATTTCGGGCACTTCAACGCCGACCTGCCAAGCGATCACCATCCAGGTACCTTCATAGGGTCGGCATGCCGTTGTGGAATTTCCACATAACGCCCAGCCCAAGCGGTGGCGCGAAGCGCCTGCTGCTGAAAGCTGTTGTTCGGCAGCCTCAGTCTTGCGCGGACGCCCGAACGTTACTTCCCTTCGATCTTGAGGAAGCGGACGGCATTGTTGAAGAAGATGTCGCGCTTTTCCTGTTCCGACAGGAACGAGGCTGATTCGATTCCCTCGATGGCCATTCCAATAGCTTCCGGCCAGAACATCTGATCCGAACCGAAAAGAAGCCGCTTGCCGAATCCCGCCACCATAAGCTCGCGGAGGTAGTTGTGGAACTCCTGACGAGGCAAGATCCAGCTTATCGTCGCCAGATCCAAATAAACCTGCGGATACACGGCTAGGATGACCTTTGTTTCCTGCAGGTAGGGAGCGCCGCCATGCATCAGGTATAGGCGCAGGCGCGGATGGCGGACGAGTACTTCCTCGACAAGAGCTGGATTCCCCAGCGTCACACGGAAACCCTGGAGGCCTGGAAGGTAGGGCGTTCCGGGGGGACCGTAGCCCGTATGGATAGCAACGGGGATGTCCAACTCTTCGGCTAGCGCGTAATATGGCTCCAGCTGCGGATTGTTCGGGGCCAAGCCCATATGCTGAAGGACGAGCTCGCCGAGGACCTGGACGCGCCCCGCGAGAATGTCAGCTCGGAGCGTGGCCAGGTCGGGTAGCGGATTGTTCTCATCGACGTACGCCCCCCCCAGCAGGCGAGCCGGCGCCGCCGCGCACCACTGGGCAACCGTCTCCGCCGGCCCGCTGGTCACGGCCTTTACGATGTTGTAGCGCGCCAGCGCCGCCAGCGTTGCATCGCGAAGTTCTGCGGTCGTTCGCGAAGCGGACGCTCGCCCGGTCACCGGATTCTCCGCTGGGGCAGATCCGTCGGCCAAGCTGTACGCATGCAGGTGCATGTCGACGATGGGCGGTCTTCCTCTGCTGACCGTTGTCTGATCCACTACGGGCGGCGAAGCACACGAGGTCACCAGCAGCAGAGCCATAAGTGTAATCGGCTCTCGCATAAAATCCTCCCCTACGGGCGATTCAGTGATATCGAAGTGCATTATTCACTATTTTATGCTTTTTCCTTTGAAGAGATATCGCGGAAACGGGATGATCTCATTAACAGACTTTTCATAGGCCTCGTATTCTTCTCCAAAAGCTCTTCTCAGCAAATTACTTTCCCCATGAATAGAAATCTTAAACCCGATGTATAAGACTAAAGAAATAGAAAATATCAAGCCTGAATGAAAAACGAGTGCCAGAGAAGGTATTATAAAAATTATTAAAGAGGAATATATAGGATTCCGGCAAAGAGCAAAAGGTCCCTTTGTAATTAGTTTACCAGATTTAAAGTGTTTTAAAAAAAATATGCCTGAGGAGATCCAGAAAATAATTCCACCCCCTAACCAGACAAACCCTAAAGTCTTAAGAGAAGGGAAATCTAAAAATCTTAAATCAAAGAATTCAGGATATCTAGACATAACAATTAATGAAAGGATGACATAGGGCAGACATAACAGAGCTAGTCTGGGGCCAATACCACCAAGTGTCAGAGATGTTTTCATTGAGGATTTTGCTCCTTTTCCGACCGCAAGAGGATGATGGCCAGCACCTCACGTTGGTGCATCGGGGGCCACGCGAAGCCGATCACTCCGTCTGCGATCAGCAGGCCTCCCGCGACACGCAGAGCACGCTTTCCACCAGCCGATACCCAAACGCCCAACCCCAATGCGATCATGAGCACGTCGTACGTGATGCCCAGCGGAATCCAGAGCGGTCTCGTCGGAGCGCCGATCGCCGACAGCTCACTGACAGTTTGAGAGGCGAAGCTGCAGCCCTCGAATCGTATCGCACCCATCATCGCCGCATAGAGCGGCCAAGACAAGATACCGCAGACAAGCAAAAGCTTACGTACCATCATTCATCTCCTTTATTTTTATAAGCAATAGCGGCAAGTTTTTCAACGTCATTCTTGCTGATTGTTTCTTGAGAACGATTTAATATGACTGGCCCACCATTCCGGTCCCACCGATCACCACGATCGTCTTTTGCATGATCTCTTCCTCCTGTTTCTTTCGCTCTTGCCGTCTTAAGAAAATCTTCGGCTCCCGCCGAAGAACAACCGGACAAAAACCCCCATCAAGCCTAATTTGGGCCCATCGGCAATGTCCATGTCGGGCATCGTCCATTTTCCCCAGCCCGGGGCCAGGGAATAGCCGGCCTGAACTCCGAAGAGCAGCCCTCCGTCTCCGTTCTTGTGCGCTTCGGTCTTGACGAAAAAGTCCGCTCCAACCGCGAGTTCGAGCAGGAAACCGCCGGTCGTCAGGAGCGAACCGCGTTTCGGATCGCTCAGGACCTCCTTGAAATCGGCCGAGCTCTTTTCCGTCACCCGGAGGCTTAGAGACCCCCCGCCGATTCCAACCAAAGCATAGCTTTTCAGGATCCCCTTCGACAGGAACACATAACCGACATGGAAAAGCCCTACGTTACCGCCCAGCACGGCGGTGGTGTCGACCCGCGTAACATTTTTCCGGTAGAGGGCAAAGCCTCCGCCTCCGAGGAGTATCCTATTGATGAGGATATGCCCAAAGCCGCCCTTGGCCAAGAACGCGCCCGAAAACTGCGAATATCCCTGGTTGTTCATCGCGGTGTTCAAGTCATCCAAGCCGAGCCATAATCCCCCACCCGAAGCGTAGCCGCGGAGTTCCAGGGGCAGGCGTCTTTCAGGCTGTTCCTGCGCGTCAAGCGGAAGGACTATCTTTTGAATTTGTTCCAAGGCGTTCTTGTTGGCCGGGTTCAACTCCAAGGATTTTTCATAGTTCTTAATCGCGTCCTCGCTCTTCCCCATAGCCACTTGCGCTTCGGCCAGACTGTCATAGGCATTCCAAGACCTCGGGAACAGTTCAACGGCAAAAGAGAAAACGGCCAGGGCCTCGGGAAGTCGTTTTTTAACGATAAGTTCGTATCCGAAAGCATTGAGTTGCAGTTCTTCAGGCTCGGGATCGGTCAAGACGCCTTCCTGCCGGCAGATCGCTCGAAGATCCTGGATCGCCGCTTTGATGCCCTTTTCTTTTTGCGCGACCCGGCATTCCTCTGCCAGGGCCCGGCGAGGCGTCCGGGGGATGCGTCCGTATAAGATTTCCAACAATCCCGCGGTCATCGTTTCCAGACGGGTGGAATCGGTGTTGTTGAATAGTACTATGAAAATCCGGTCCTGAGGTATGCGCAGGAGCAGTCCGTTGAACCCCCTGATCCGGCCTCCGTGAAAGATAACCTCCCGTTCCGCCCGGTCCGGCCCGACGGGCCGGCGGTCGAAGCGCTGCCCGCAGAAATAGGCATTGGCCGGAGCGGAGGACAGAAGAGCACGTTGCTCTGAGGATAAGATGGCATCGCTATAGAATATTTTTTCCCAGAGGGCGATATCGGTCGCGGTGGAATACAGGCCACCGGCCGAAAACGCTAGAAACGGATCGACCTCTCCGGCATCCACGATCTTGCCTCCGCGCCGTTGATAGCCCTTGGCCGCCTGCGGCAACGCCTTCCCTAAACTACCGAGCCCAGAGGAATTCATCCCTAGAGGAGCGAATACGTACTGGCGAAGGGCTTCCTCGTAGGAAAGCCCGGTCACCTGCTCGATGACTGCGCCCAGGATGACGTAGCCGCCGTTATTGTAGCGGAAGAGGACGCCGGGCTCGGAAATGAGGTTATGGCTGCAGTATTCAAGGACGAATTCCTTGATCGATGGGCAAACCTGGATATCTTGCTCGAGAAGGTCAGTGAAGGAGGGAATCCCAGAGGTATGTTCGAGAAGGTGGCGGATTTTGACTGTCGATCCCGTATCCTTTCGATAATAGGGCAATGCCTCCGCGAGCGTGGAGTCGAGAGATAGATGTCCCATTTCGACGAGCTTCAAAATCATGACGGCCGTGAATTGCTTGCTTATCGAGCCAATCAAAAACTTCGTCTCCGGCCCATTGGCAATCTTTTCCCTGAGGTCGGCGTAACCATATCCCTTGTTAAGCAGAGTTTGCCCCTGGCGAAAAACAAGGACCGCCCCGTTGAACTCTCCCAATTCATTATAGCGGCTCATAAGCGCGTCGAGGGATTCGGCGACTGGCGGTCGGTCCGTTCGAGCCGCCATGACGGCCTCCTGTCCGAAGAGGGAAAGCAGGGCGAACAGGAAAGCGATGAGAATCAGAACGGGCTTTGTAAGAATTTTGGCGATCATTTCATCCTCCCGGATTCGACAAGATCAGGCCGGATAGGCGCCGAAAAGCTTCAAGATTGTGCCGTGGAGCTTGTGCTGTAGGCCGGTCTTTGGCAGGAACATCATCGGGCAGAAGCCGGTGATGCATTCGATCCCGTTCTCCTCGCAGAGGAAGATCGCCTTGGGGTTTCGGACGCCTTTCATCACCTGCTCATGCATCCAGAGCGTTCGAATGCCCGCCTCGGCGATTCGCTTGTTGGCATAGAATCGGTCGATTGCCTTTCTTGTTACGATCTCCATTTTTAACCTCCTGTGGAATCCTTTTGTCTGGCGATCGATCGGGATCGTCGCCGGACGCTCCTAAGATACGGAAAACGGGGCTGGGATTCGCCTCAGCGGGAGGGATGGAACCAAGAATTATCTAAGTGATTGATATTAAAAGAGAAAGATCAGGTCACAACGGATGATTTGTTACCTTGATACCGGCTTTTATATTCAGAAGGCGTCAGTCCCGTGTATTTTTTAAAGACGCGGTTAAAGGCGACCTTGCTGGCGAAACCGGTGTCGAAGGCAACCCCCAGGATCTTCTGCTCGCGGCGACGCGGATCGCGCAAAATTCGTTGCGCTTCCTCGACCCGGTAGCCGTTGACGAAGTCATAGAAGTTCTTTTTCAGTCGTTCGTTGATGACCTGAGATACATAAGACGGGGCGAGACCGATTTTTTCAGCCAGCGACCTCAAGGAGAGCTCCTCTTCGAGATAGAGCTCGTCGTTTTCCATGACGGCCAAGAGTAACTTTTCGGCCTCCTCCGCTTGTTCCTTTGTCAGCGATGAATGCTTGTATTTCGGCCAGGCTTTGGAGGCTTCTCCGGGAATGCTCTCGCGGCCGAAGATTTCGCCCTGGGTCAATCCCCTCAGGCCAATAATCAGGATGACCAGGGTGCCGTAAAGATGGAGGGCGGTGTCGGGAACGTCGAGCTGGGCGAGGATGACGATGGCCACGAGGCCTGTCGCGTAGGCGAGGACCAGCAACCGAAGCCAATTCAGGTTGATCCTCTCCAAGGCGGAAAAATTCTCCCGAACGGTTTTGGCGTGCTTTCTGAGAAGGTTCAGGCAGAGGGCTAGATAAACGAGGATATAAACGGTCCGGGCGACCATATAGACCAAGATGCCCCTTGGCACCTCGCCGGCCTGCATCCGACGTATCAGGCTGAGTTTGTAATCCGCGTTCCGGATGTAGACAAAGACGAAGAACAGAACTAGGACGACCGCGTAGGGAACGAAATGGATAGCGTGGATTCTGGCCAAGCGAAAATTCGGCCGGGTCAGGGATAGGATGTACAGATAAAGAAACGGCCCGATCAAGAAAATGAACGGCATGAACAGGCCGAAAACATGGGGAACGTCGGCGATGAATCCGGAATGGGTCGGGACCGAGCCCAGGTTGCTGAGGGAATAGGAGAGGAGAAACGCGCCGAGGAAAAAATTCGTGATTTTGTTCCCTTTTTTCAACCCGAAAAGGATCAGGGCCAGAAAAATGCCGATGGCCGACGCGGCGAGAACGATTAGGGAAATCCAGTCCAAAGAGAACTTCATTTTGGAATCATTGTCTCTGACCGTCTTCGAATTGTCAACGGATTTTCATCTCCCGGCCTTTAACGGTAGAAGTCAACAGCCCAGCCGATCTCCAGCACGAATATTTTCCGACGGCAAACGACGGCAAGTTTTGGGTGGATTCTGAGTCAAACGGCAATCCGTCTGACCAGCGGAAGTGGTTCTCGGAATTCTTATTCGCCTTTGTCGATTTTGCCGCCCCGCCTTTTGTCGATCAAGAGCCAACAAATCAGATTCCCGACGCCGAAGGCTGCGAGAAGCAGGCCAAAGGCCCAGAAAGAGGTAAAAATAGCGGCGGCGTCGGCGTCGACGGGATTCCAGGGTTGTTTCGGGAGGATGTACATCCCGATGATCACCCCCATGATTCCCAGGACCAGGGAAATAATCCCGACGCGAAGGGTCACGGCGGCCCAATCCGTTTTGACCGTCGCGATCTCCTTGAGGTTTCCGGGGAGCGCCACTCCCTTTTCCAGGGCCTTGCGTTGGAGCTCCATGTACTCCTTCAGAAATTGCTGCTTCCGGATGTGGCTGAGGACGAGCCAAACGGCCACGATCACGGCCGGTAAAAGGAGAACTTCCATGCCAACCTCCTTGAGATGTTTTGTCTTTCATCTCATGTGTCCGCCCTGCGGGGTTTTTGTTTCATCGGGGATCTGCTCTTCCGCTCCACAAATCGGTTGCAACATTTCGCCTCGTTATGAGACAAATTTAGTGGATAGAGAAGGGATTCCGAAAGGGATCCCGCTGGGCGCCGTCGTGACGGAGAAAAGGCCTGTGGATACGGACCGGCTGGTCGAGGACCACAAGAACCTCGTTTATCATCTAATCTACAGGACCGTCCGGGACCGGACGGCGCACGAGGAGATTTTCCAGGAGGTGTTCCTGAACGTTCTCGAAAGCCTGCCCCGGTTCGAGGGACGCTCCAAGCTCTCGACATGGATCGCCTCGATCGCGGTTCACACCTGCTATAAGTTCATCCAAAAGGCCGGGAAACGGGAGCGCGTCGAATCGTTCGGTGACTGGCTCGAGGGAGGGCCCGAACCACGCGTCCCTTCGGACCTCCAGGAGAATCTCGAGAGGAACGATGTCAGGCGGCGATTGGAGCGGCATCTCGGGGAGCTCGCCCCCAAGTACGCGCTGCCCGTCACCCTCTTCTATCTGGAGGGGATGAGCTACCAAGAGATCGCCGAGATCCTCGAAGTTCCGCTGGGCACCGTGAAAAGCCACCTGTTCAGGGGGCTCAGGGAGCTCAGGAAGAGGATCGAGGGAGGCGAAAGTGGATTCCTGCTTGGATGACGCCATTAAATCGGACTATCTCAACGGGCTGCTTTCCGAAGAAGAAAGGACTCTCTTC
>Ga0153915_10002893_pt1 | contig 15690 bp, 15 predicted proteins | sample Opewatmetagenome_2_FD_107003 | JGI IMG/M metagenome (GOLD analysis project Ga0153915, IMG submission 107003) | Freshwater wetland microbial communities from Ohio, USA - Open water 3 Core 3 Depth 3 metaG | ecosystem: Environmental > Aquatic > Freshwater > Wetlands | place: USA: Ohio, Lake Erie...
GAGCTGGAGGCCAGCGGGAACATGACGCTGGAACGGCTCCCGCGCGTGGCCGCCGCCGGCGTGGACTTCGTCTCCATGGGCGCCATCACCCACGGCGCCAGGGCGGTGGACCTCTCGTTCGAGGTCGGGCCGCCGCCGCGTTGACACCCACCGGTCCGACCCCGACAATCCGCGGCATGGGCGAGCCGGCCGAGGCGGGCAGCGAGGAGCTGGTGCTCGCCTTCCTGGCCGAGGCCGGGGACGAGTTCGTCTCGGGCGAGGCCATCAGCGACAAGCTGGGGCTCTCCCGGGCCGCCGTCTGGAAGCACGTCAACGCGCTCCGCAGGCACGGCTACCGCATCGACGCCGTGGCGGCGCGGGGATACCGGCTCCGGGAGATCCCCGACCGCCTCACGGCCCTGGAACTGAGGCCGCTGCTGGCGACGCACGACCTGGGACAGGTGCTCCACTGCCACGAGGAGCTCGCCTCGACGAACGACTTCGCCAAGATGCTGGCGGAGGAGGGGGCGGCCCACGGGGAGGCGGTGATCGCCGAGCGCCAGACGGCCGGGAGGGGCCGGCGGGGACGCGCCTGGCTCTCTCCGCCGCTCAAGAACCTCTACCTCTCGGTGGTGCTCCGCCCGGATCTCCCGCCGCACCGCGCGTCGGAGCTGACCCTGGTCGCCTCGGTGGCGCTCTGCGAGGTGATCCGCGAGGCGGGCGTGGCCGCGGGCATCAAGTGGCCGAACGACATCCTGGTGGGGGGCCGGAAGGTGGCCGGGATCCTGACGGAGATGGCGGCCGAGCCGGACGCCGTCCACTGGGTGGTCCTGGGGGTGGGCGTGAACCTGAACGCCCGGCCCGAGGACTTTCCGGACGACCTCCGCTCCCGGGTCACCAGTCTCGCCGCCGAGCGCGGCCAGCCGGTTCCGCGGGCACTCTTCGCCGCGGCGCTGCTGACGCGCCTGGAGGAGTGGATCGATCGGCACGCCGACGAGGGATTCGAGCCGGTCCGGAACGCCTGGAGGGAGCTGTCGGTGACCCTCGGTCGCCGCCTGGAGGCCCAGGCCGACGGCCGCGCGGTGGAGGGGGTCGCCGAGGACGTCGACGCCTCCGGGGCGCTGCTCCTCCGCACCGCGACCGGCGTGGTGCGCATCGTGGCCGGGGACGTGCAGATCCTTCCTGCGCGTTGACCGCGCCGGAGGGCGACGCTACCCTCCAGCCGTGCTTCTCGCCATCGACGTCGGGAACACCAACACCGTGCTCGGTGCCTTCGAGGGGGCCACGCTGCGGCACCACTGGCGCGTGGAGACCTCCCAGTCACGCACCTACGACGAGTACGGGATCCAGGTGCGCCAGCTCTTCGACGCGGCCGGCCTCGACCCGGCGCAGGTGGATGCCGTCGTCATCTCCAGCGTGGTGCCTCCGCTGTCCTTCACCCTGGAGCAGATGTCGCTCCGCTACTTCGGGAAGAAGCCGCTCTTCATCGGACCGGGCGTGAAGACCGGGATGTCCATCCTCTACGAGAACCCCCGCGAGGTGGGGGCCGACCGGGTGGTCAACGCGGTGGCCGCCTACCACCGGTGGCGCTGCGGGCTCGTCGTGGTCGATTTCGGGACCGCCACCACCTTCGACGCGATCTCCCAGAAGGGCGAGTACCTGGGCGGCGCCATCGCTCCCGGCATCTCGATCTCCATGGAGGCCCTCTTCCGGCACGCCTCCAAGCTGCCCCGGGTGGAGTTCCTCCGGCCGCCCCAGGTCATCGGGAAGAACACGGTGGCCTCCATCCAGGCGGGCCTGGTCTACGGGTACGTGGGGCTGGTGGACGGCATCTGCGCCCGGATGGCCGAGGAGCTGGGTTTCGCGCCCAAGGTGGTGGCCACCGGGGGACTGGCGACGCTCATCGCCGGCGCCTCCCGGGCCATCTCCGAGGTCGACGAGCACCTCACCCTGGTCGGATTGCGACTCATTCACGAGCTGAACCGGTGATCGGGCCGCGGCCAGTGAACGACGAGCGCCGCGCGGCGGGCGAGGAGGCCTCGGCCGCCGTCGATCTGGGACTGCGCCTCTTCCGCTCGGGCGACCTCGTCGGAGCGCACGCCACCTTCGAGCGCGCCCACCGCCGAGCCCCCAGGGAGCCACGGGCCATGTCCTGGTACGGTGTGACGCTGGTCCTCGTCGAGAGGAACTCGAACCTGGGAGTGCTCTACTGCGACCAGGCGGTGCGCCTGGCCGGCCCGGAGCCGGATCTGGCCTTGAACCAGGCGCGGGTCGCGCTCGCGCTCGGGCAGCGGGAGCGGGCGGTGCGAGCCATCGGCCGGGGCCTGGACCGGACGCCTGGCGATCCGGGGCTCGAGGCAGCCCAGTCCGCGCTGGGATGGCGCCGCCGGCCGGTCCTTCCCTTCCTTCCCCGGGGCAACCCGCTCAACGTCTGGCTGGGCAAGCTCCGCGCGCGGCTGCGGGGCGGTCCGCCGATCGCGCCCGACGCTTCGCCCCTCACCCTGGGGATCCCGCCCTCCCAGTCCCGGAGCCGAGCCGATGCCTGATTGTCCCCTTCCCGCCGGCGTCCTGCCGAAGCCGCTGCAGAAGCACGTCGACCCCAGGTCGCCGCCGCCCCTGCGGATGATGGGGGCGAAGGGGCTCGTCCCGGCGGTGGCCCCGATGGACCTCGTCACCATGCTCTACGCGCTCTCCTTCGATGCCGACGATGGAGTGCGCACCACCGCCGCCAAGACCGCCGAGGGGTTGCCGGACAAGATCTTCGGCGTGGCCCTGCGGGCCGAGGGGATGAAGGGCCCGGTCCTCGACTGGCTCGCCGACCGTTTCGCCGGGAAGGAGATGGCGCTGGAGCTGATCCTCCTCAACAACGCCACGCCGGACGAGACCTTCGCCCGCCTGGCACCAGTGGTGAGCCAGCGCCTCGCCGACATCGTCAGGCAGAACGAGCTGCGCCTGCTGCGCCACGACGAGATCATCAGGCAGCTCTGCAGGAACCCGAACGCGCTCGCCTCCAGCATCGACGGTGCCTGCGATTTCTGCGTCCGCAACGGACTGACGCTGCTCGACGTGCCCCAGATGGTGGAGGCGCACAAGCGCGTTCACGGGGTCGATCCCAGCGCCCGGCCGAAGGAGGAGACGGCCGTCGGCCTCATGGCCGAGTACCACGACGAGCTGGCGCGGGACGACGTGCAGCCGCCGCTGCGACAGGAGACCCCGGAGGAGGCCCAGAAGAAGCTCAGCATCACCCAGCGCATCATCAGGATGTCGGTCTCCGAGAAGATCAAGCTGGCGACCCTGGGCAACCGCGAGGCCCGCAACATCCTGCTGCGCGACGCCAACAAGCTGGTCTGCATGGCGGCGGCCACCAGCCCGCGCATCACCGACGGCGAGATCATGGGGCTGGCGAACTCCAAGACCGTGAACGCCGACGTGCTGCGGTACATCTACTCCGGGCGTGACTTCCTCAAGGTCTACGCCATCAAGACCGCCCTGGTGAAGAATCCCAAGGTCCCCCTGCCCACCGCGCTCAAGCTCATGCAGACCCTGCAGGAGAAGGACATCAAGGAGCTGGCGCGGGACCGCAACGTGCCCCAGACCATCCAGTCCCAGGCCAAGGCCTGGCTCATGAAGAAAGAGGCCGCGGCCAAGGGACCGCAGGGCGGGAAGCACTGATGGGGCTCGGCCGCGCGGTGTGGCTCTCGGCGGCCACCATGGCGTCGAGGGTGCTCGGACTCGTCCGCGACCAGCTCTTCGCCGCCCTCGTCGGAGCCAACCGCTTCTCCGACGCCTTCGTCGTCGCCTTCCGCATCCCCAACCTGTTGCGCGATCTCTTCGCCGAGGGGGCCCTCTCCTCGGCCTTCGTCCCCACCTTCGCCGAGGTCCACCTGAACCGAGGGCGCGAGGCGGCCTGGCGGCTCGCCAACGCCGTGGTGGGGCTGGTGCTGCTCCTCGTGGGCGGGCTGACGATCCTCGGCATCGCCTTCGCCCCCCAGATCGTCGCCGGGCTGGCGCCGGGTTTCGGGGTGGAGGAGGCGAGGCTCACCGCTCAGCTCGCCCGCGTCATGATGCCCTTCCTCCTGCTGGTGTCGCTGGCGGCGGTGGCCATGGGGATGCTGAATGCCCAGAGCCGCTTCGCCGCCCCGGCGCTGGCGCCGGCCCTCTTCAACGTCGGATCCATCGCCGTGGGCCTGGGCCTCTGGTGGAGCGGGCAGGGGCCGAGGAGCGCGGTGATCGGCTGGTCCCTGGGGACGCTCCTCGGCGGCCTGCTCCAGCTCCTGGCCCAGGTGCCGACCCTGTGGCGGCTCGGCTACCGGCCGTGGCCTCGCGTCAGGCGCGAGGACCTCCTGGACCCGGGCATCCGCCGCATCGGCCGGCTCATGGCCACGGCGGTGGTCGGGCTCAGCGCCACGCAGGTGAACATCCTCGTCAACACCATCTTCGCCTCGCACGAGGAGGGGGCGAACAGCTGGCTCCAGTACGCGTTCCGCCTGATGCAGCTCCCCCTCGGCGTGTTCGGCGTGGCCATCGCCACGGTGTCCGGCGCCGGAGTGGCCCAGCGGGCCGCGGCGCGCGACATGGCGGGAGTGCGCGAGACGCTCGGCTCCGCCATGCGGCTGGTCGCCTTCTTCAACGTCCCCTCGGCGGTGGGCCTGGCGATCCTGGCCGGGCCCATCATCTCGCTCATCTACGAGCACGGCCGCTTCGGAGCGGGGGACACCGCCGGCACCTCCGCGGCCTTGGTCCTCTACGCCATGGGGCTCTACGCCTACTCCGGGGTCAAGGTCTTCGCGCCCGCCTTCTACGCCCTCGACGAGGTCCGGGTGCCGGTGGCCGGCAGCATCCTCGCCATGGCGGCCAACGTGGCCCTCAACCTGGTCCTCTACCCGGTGCTCGGCTACCGGGGCGTGGCCCTGGGGACGTCGCTCGCCGCCTGGGCGAACTTCGCCGTCCTGGCGATCGCCTGGCGCCGCCGTCACGGCGGGCTGGGCGGCGGGGGGGTCTACCGCCAGCTCGGCCGTGTCCTCGCCGCGTCCTCGGTCCTGGCGGTGGTCTGCTGGGGCGCGGCCGGCTGGCTGGCTCCGCACCTCCCGGTGCAGGGGCTGGCGCGCCAGATCCTCCTGGCGCTCCTCCCCATCGCGGCCGGCGCGGCGGCCTACTTCGCGGCGGCGCGCTTCCTCGGGGTGCGCGAGCTCTCGGAGATCGCGAGCGCCCTGCGGCGACGCCGCGGGCCGGCCGGCGATTCCTGAGATCGCGATCGGCGGGGAGGCGCGGCTATTCCCTGGCCGCGGCCTTCTCGGCGACTTCCGGGGAAGCGGGGGCGCGCTCGTCGAGGAGCTGCAGGGCGATGGTGAGCGCCTTGCGCGTCTTCTCCCGCAGCTTCTCGTCCCCCTTGATCTTCTGGTAGGCCTTGACCACCCGCTCCTCGTTCTTGCGGTTGGTCGCTTCGAGATCCTCCACGCGGTGCCTCAGGTCGCTGGTGCGGCGATCGATCTCCTCCCGCGCCCCGTCGACCTCGTTGCGGGCGACCAGCAGCTCGGTCCGCAGCGAGTCCATCTCCTGCTCCAGGGCCTCGACCCTGCCAGCGGCGTCGGCCGCCTCGGCCGCCTTGACCGTCAGGTTCCGCTCCACTTCCTCCAGCCGCGAGCGCTGCGCCGCCAGATCCTTCTCGGCGGCCGCGGCCCGCTCGGCGTTGCGGCGAACCTCCTCGCGGCTCGCCTTGAGGTCGGCCTCGAGCCGCTTCACGGTGGCGCCCAGGGCGTCGGCCTTGGTGCGGGCCTGCTTGGCCTCCGCGTCGCGGCGCCCGATCTCCGCCTCGGCGTGCTCGGAACGCTCCCTGAGCTCGGCGACCCGGCCCTCGGCGGGCTCCGCCCCGGCGCCCCGGCGGCCCGGCGCGGGCGGGATGCGCTCGGGGCCGGGGGGAGCGTGCGGCGCGGCCGGCTCGATGACCCTGATGCCGGCGGCGCGGAGCAGGTCGGCGCTGGCGCCCCGGACCGGCCGCCCCGGCTCGGGCCGCGGCTGGAGCCTCTCGTCCTCCCCGCCCCGCGTCTCCAGGGCCGCCAGGGCGGCGTCGGCTTCCTCGCCGAGCCCCGAGACCTCGCCGCGGGGCGGCGCCTCGTCGGGCAGCGAGGCCGCGGCAGCGGCCACGTCCTCCTCGGCCACGGCGTGCTCGCCCGGGTGGGCGCCCGGCTCGTCTCCGTGCTTGGGAGGCTCGGCCGCAAGGTTCTCGAAGGCGTCGTCGAGCAGCCTCAGGTCCTCGTCCTCGTCCGGGACGCCTTCGGGCCTGGGCGGCGCCTCCTCGGGGAGGGCCCCTGGCTCGCCGCCGCCGAGAGCATCGAGCTCCACGTCGGCGAGCGTGACGATCTCCTCCCCGGTGAGCTCTGGCAACCCGACCAGCTCGGCCAGCTTCTCCACCAGCGCCGAGGGCGGAAAGGGCTTGATGAGGTACTCCTCGGCGCGCGTCTTCAGCTTGCGGTGCTGCTCGAAGGTCTCCGGGGTGGCCTCCGCGCTGATGACGACGAGCGGGATGGTCTTGAGCGACTCGTCCTTCTTCAGCTTGTTGCAGACCGAGTACCCCGACATCCTGGGCAGCTCGACGCAGAGGACGATGGCGTCGGGGCGCGAGGCCTGGACGAGGTCGAGCCCCTCCTTGCCGTCGCCCGTGGTCCGCGCCTCGAAGCCCTTCTCCTCGAGCGCCTCGCTGAGCTCGCGAGCGAACTGGGCGTCGCTCTCGATGAGAAGGATCTTCTTGGACATCGGGGTCCCTCGAAGGGAACGCGCTCCGGGCCCGTCACCCCCCGGAAAATTCTGGGGAAATCTTATCCGTGGCCGGAGCGGACTGTCAAAAAATAGCCGTTGCCGCGTCCGGGCGCCAGTACCTAGCCCAGGTGATGCGGCGGGGGATCGGTCGTGCTAGCGGGCGGTGGCGGACTGCGCGCTCCCCACCAGCCGCACCAGGTCGCCCTCGTCCAGGTCGGACACCAGCGAGTAGACGATCTCGCGCTGCCGCCAGACCGCCACGTTGTAGCCGCGGGAGTTCATCACGCGGACCGTCGCCTGGCCGACGTCGACGGCGCGACCCGTCTTCCCGACCTGCCCGCCGGGGTCGTCGATGATGAACAGCCCCATGCGCCCCCGCGGCGTCCGGTACCGCATGTAGGCCGCCGGCCGATCGTTGATGGTGGAGAGCCGCGCCCCCACCAGGCTCAGCCCCGGCGCCTGGAAGCGGGGCGGGCGCGGGTAGAAATCCAGCTTCGACGCCAGCATGCCCGGGATGGCGTCGGCCGCCACCAGGTCGGCGGACACCTCCAGCGGGAGGTCCCGGGCGTGCTTGCGCACCGCCTCCTCCACCAGCGGGTCGGAGGCGGAATGGCCCGCGAGCACCACCAGCGCCCCGGCGGCGCAGGCTGCCAGTGCCGCCAGCGGGACCGGCGAGACGGCGCGTCGCCACGGCGCCCGGCGCTGCCGCTCCAGCGCCTCGGAGATCCGGACCCGCAGCGCCTCCGGCGCACGTCCAGCCTCCCCGCCCGGCCCCATGGCCTCGCGGAGCCTGGCGCGCACCAGCGCCCGGGCGCGCGATCGCGCTTCCATGAAGTCACGGCATGGAGCGCAGCGCGCCAGGTGGGTGTCCACCTCGGTCAGCTCCGGGGCTTCCAGCTCGCCGTCCAGGTATGGCTCCAGCGAGCGCTCCAGCTCCCCGCAGTCCATCCCGGCTCCCGTTTCCCGCTCGATGGACATGGCGTTCCTCAGGAGCCGCGGCCGTGGCGACGCCGCCACGCGGCGAGGTCGATGCTTCCATCCGCTCCGCTCGGCGTCAAGATGCCGGCGGCGGCCGCGTGATTCGCCAGGGCCTTCTCCAGTTGGCGCCGGCCCCGGAAGAGCCGGCTCATCACCGTGCCCACCGGCACGTCCAGGATGTCCGCGATCTCCTTGTACGAGAAGTCCTGCAGGTCGGCGAGGATGACCGCCAGGCGGAAGTCGATGGGCAGGCCGTCGACGGCCTTGAGCACGTCGTCGGAGAGCAGCCGATCGAGGAAGTGACCCTCCGGATCGGCCGCCTGCTCGGCGGGGCCGCGCGAGATGACGCGCTCCTCGACGGCCCGGCTCTCCGGCCCCTCCACGATGCTGCGCTCCTTCGAGGTCCGGCGATAGCGGTTGATGAAGGTGTTGGTCAGGATCTTGAAGAGCCAGGCCCGCATGTTCGTCCCGCGCTCGAAATGGTCGAAGAAGCGGTAGGCGCGCAGGACCGCGTCCTGGACCAGGTCCTCGGCGTCGCGTGGATTCTTGGTGAGCCGCAGGCCGGCGGCGTAGAGGGAGTCGAGGTGCCGGAGCGCCAGCTCCTCGAACTCGCGGCGGGTGCGGTCGTTCTGTCGCTCGAACACGGCTTCGAGGTTTCCTTCCGGGAGTCTAGCCCGCGTCGGACGCGACTGGTAAACAGGCCTGCATCGCAGCGGATTCCCAGGCGTGGGGATTCCTCGAGGGCGCCGGCGGCCGGCTGAAAATGCCAGGGGATCCCGGCATGTCGGACACGGGCGTGTTATAACCCCCCGACCGCCGGGACGCCGCCGGAAGCCAGATGCCCCCGCTTCGCCTCCTCTTCGCCGACGACCGCGGCGTCGTCTACGACCATCCCGCGCTCCTGGCCGCGGCCCGTTCGGGGGACGAGGTCTTCCTCCCGACCGAGCGGCCGCTGCCACTTCCGGAGGGGGCGACCCTCTGCACGCTGCCCGGGCGGCGCCCGGTGGGGATCGATCCAGCCACCGGCCAGAGGGTGGTGCTGCGAACGGCGCGCATCGGCCGGCGCAGCGTGGTACCGCACGCGGTCGGGGCGACGCTCCCTCCGGGCTACACGCGCACCCTCCTGCCGGCGGCGGCGCGGCCGGCCCTGCCCGCCGCCGGGAGCCCCTTGCTGCCGCAATGGGCCTACACCGCGGCCGGCCTGGGCGCGGACGGCGCCCGGGTCTTCGCGCTCCACACCGATCGACGGCTCCACTGGAGCCCGGCCACCCATTCCACGCCCGACCTGCCGGAGCGCGTGGCCCGGGTCCTCGCCTCCAGCGCCGACCCCGTCTTCCGGCAGCTGGCGCGCTGCGCCCTGGAGTGGAACTGCTTCACGGCGCAGAACGTCTTCTACGGCCGCGACGAGGGGGCCATCCCGGCGTCGTCCACCTGCAACGCCGCCTGCGTGGGATGCCTCAACGAGGCGGACCCGGGCATGCCGCCGCCGAGCCACGAGAGGATCCGCCGGCCGCCCACCGCCGAGGAGATGGCCGAGGTGGGTGCGCGTCACCTGTCGCAGGCCCGCGGCCGCGCCATGGTGAGCTTCGGCCAGGGGTGCGAGGGGGAGCCGCTCCTGCGCTGGCGGGAGATCGCCCGGGCCATCCGGCTCGTCCGCGAGCGCACGCGGCGCGGCTCCATCAACGTCAACACCAACGGCTCGCTTCCCCGCGCCCTGGCCGCGCTCGTCGACGCCGGGCTCGACGCCTGCCGCATCTCCCTCAACAGCGCCTCCCCCGATCTCTACCGGGCCTGGTACCGTCCGAAAGGCTATGGGCTCGAGGAGGTCGAGGCCTCCATGCGCGTCGCCCGGGAGAAGGGAGCCTACCTGGCCCTGAACCTTCTCACCTTCCCCGGCGTCACCGACCGCGAGGGTGAGGTGGAGCGGCTCTGCCGCCTCGTCGCCCGGGCCGGCGTCGACCAGGTGCAGACCCGCCCGTTGGCCGTCGATCCCGACGTCTACATGGACCTGGCCCGCGGCCTGTGCGCCGGCGGGCGGCCCATCGGCATCGCCCGCATGGTCGCGGCGCTCCAGGCGGCCCGCCCCGGCCTGCGCATCGGCAACTTCGCCCGCGCGCGCGGCGAGCGCGCGCCGGGAAGGGCCGCCCGGCGGGGCGCCCCGTGAACGCCGACGCCACCCTGGAGCTGCGGAAGGACCTGGCTCGCCACCTCCGGGCCGGCCATCCCTGGGTCTTTCGCAAGGCGGTGGAGCGTGGACCGAAGGGGCTCGCCGCCGGGGCCATCGTCGACGTCATGGAGCAGGGGCGCTTCGTGGCCCGCGGCTACTGGGATCCCCATTCGGCCATCGCCGTGCGCATCCTGACGCGGGAGGCCGCCGAGGCGGTGGACGCCGCCTTCTGGCGGCGGAGGCTGGCCCGGGCCGTGGCCCTCCGGAACGAGCTCATCCGCGGCACCACCGGCTACCGCCTGGTCCACGGGGAGTCGGACGGGCTGCCCGGGGTGATCGTGGACCGGTACGACCGCTTCGCGGTGCTCAAGCTCTACTCGGCCGGGCTCACGCCGCACCGGGGGGCCATCGTCGAGGCGGTGCGATCCGCGGCGGCCGACCTCGCCGGGGTCTACGGTCGCGACGAGATCCCCCGGGACGAGGAGGCGGACGAGGAGCGGCCGCAGGGCAGGGTGCTCTGGGGCGCCGAGCCTCCGGAGCACGTCGAGATCGACGAGCACGGCATGAAGCTCCTCGTCGACGTGAGGCGGGGCCAGAAGACCGGGCTCTTCCTCGACCAGCGCGAGAACCGCCGAATGGTGCGCGACCTGGCCCGGGGGCGGGCAGAGGCGCTCAACTGCTTCAGCTACACCGGTGGCTTCTCGGTGGCGGCGGCGCTGGGGGGCGTGCGCCACGTCGTCTCGGTGGACGTGGACCAGGACGCCATCGCCCTCGCCCGGGAGAACTTCCGCCTCAACGGGCTCGATCCGGCCCACCACGCCTTCGCCGCCGAGGACGCCTTCGACCTGCTGGCCCGCGCCAAGCGGGAGGGGCGGCGCTTCGGCCTCGTCATCTGCGACCCGCCGGCCTTCGCCAAGTCCCAGAAGGCGGTGGAGGGAGCGCTGGCCGGGTACGCGTCGCTCAACCGGGCGGCGCTCGCGGTCCTCGAGCCCGGCGGTCTCCTCGTCACCGCGAGCTGCAGCGCCCGTGTCTCGGCCGAGCAGTTCTACGACGCGGTCAAGGAAGCCGCCTTCAAGGCTCGCGTCGAGCTGCAGCTGGTGGAGGAGCGGCGGCAGCCGCCGGACCACCCGGTGTCGCCACAGTTCCGGGAGGGGAGGTACCTCAAGTGCTTCGTGTACCGGCGGATGGGGTAGGGGGCGCCCCTAGAGCGTGATCACCTGATCCACCTTCGCCCCTCCCAGCGCCTCGTACAGATCCGGGAAGCAGCCGATGGGGATCCCCTCGACGAGGCGGTCCGCGATGTTCCGCTGGTAGCAGCACTGATCGCACCCCATGAGCAACATCCCGTCCCGCCTGGCGATCCGTGCCAGCCGCTCTCCCGTCGGGTTCCCCCGCACCAGCAGGTAGTTGTTGTCCACGAAGAAGAACATCCCCACCACCGTCGCCCCATGCCGGCGCTCCTCCAGCTGCGGGACGATCATCTTCTCCAGGATGAAGGAGGCGTTCGGGGTCGAGAACACGTAGGCGACGTTCACGCGGACTCTCCGCGAGGCGCGCCGTGCCACCGGGGCGCCAGGGCAAGGGCCCGGGCGACCAGCTCGGCGCGGTCGCGGTGGGCGGGGTGCACTCCGGGCAGCGCCTCCCGGAGCCTGGCGGCGTCGATCCGCTCGGGCGGCTCGCCGGACTCGAGGAGCTCGCAGGCCAGATCGGCGTAGGCGATGAGCGCGGCGCAGGTGGTCGCCCGGAAGCGGGCCCGCCGCACGCGCCCCGCCGCGTCGGCCCACAGGCCGATGCGCACCGTGCGGCCGTCGGCGATGGCCTCGACGACGGCGTCGGCGCCCTTCGTCGCTCCGGCGTGAGCCGTCTCGGCGACGCGGTCGGCGACGGTGCGGCGATCCATGCCAGACCAGAGTAACCATCTTCCTGGGGTCGGCCAGCCCTTTGCGGGACGCGGAGAGCCGTCCGCGGCTAGGATCGCGTCCCATGGTCATGGTCGGCCAGTACCTGGAGCGCCCTGCCCTGGTCGACGCCGGCGGCGTGACGCTCGAGGGGCTCTACCATCGAGGGAGCCGCGCACCGCCGCTCCTCCTCTGCCCGCCGCTCGGCCAGGGCGGCGGCATGGACGCTCCTCCCCTCGCCGAGATGGCATGGGCGGCGGCGCGGGCCGGCCATGCCTCGCTGCGCTTCAACCATCGCGGCTGCGGTGCCTCGCAGGGGCGGAGCGATCCGGCGCGGGCCCTGGACGACGCCGAGGCGGCCAGACGCCATCTGGAGGAGACGAGCCGTCGCGGTCGCGTGGCCGTGGCCGGCCTCGGTTCAGGGTGCGCCACCGCCCTGGCCCTGGCTCGCTCGCGGCCGGAGATCGCGCGACTGGTGCTCGTCGCCCCGGCGTCGCCGCCGGTCGAAGCCGTCGGCCCGGCCGCCCTGGCGCTGCTCCCCGAGCTCTCGCACGCCGCCGCCCGCCGGGACTGGGAAGAGGCCGTCGTGCCCGCGGGAGGCCGGGTGGAGATCGTCCCGGGCGCCGACGTCTCCTTCCGCGTCGGGCTCCCGCTCATCGGACGGCGCGCCGTGGAGTGGATCGAGCGCGAGGGGCCATCGTAGACGGCGCCCACGGGGCGCCGTTCAGGGAAGCCCCCGGGCGAGCAGGCCGATGGCGAGGAGCGCGCCGGTCCCCAGCATCGCCAGCAGGCCGAACGCCCGGGGAAGGCGGCTCCAGCGGAAGCCGATCGACGGGTCGCGCGCATCCCGGAGCACCAGCGACTCCGCCGGCGGAGGGGGGCGCGGCGTCGCCCCCCGGTAGACCGTGGCGAGGAGCGCGACGACCGCGCCGCCCGCGATCATGGCGGCCGCCGCCCATAGCGGGTCGATGCGCTCCGGCGCGTCCCCCGCGGACGAGAGCGCCAGGAGCGAGGCGATGCCGTTGTTGGCGACGTGGGCGGCCACGGCCGGCCAGAGCGAGCCCGAGCGCCACGTGATCCACCCGTAGAGGACCCCGAGCCCGAGCACCGGAAGGAAGCGCACCGGGTCGAGGTGCATGGCTGCGAACAGCAGGGACGAGAGCGCGATGGCCCGGCCCGGCGCCAGCCGGGTGAGCAGCGCCCCCTGGACGTAGCCGCGGAAGGCCACCTCCTCGCACAGGGGAGCGAGGAGCGACGCCAGGATGGTGAGGGTGAGGCGGCGCCAGGGCGGGCCCTCGAAGAGGCGGGTCACGTCGAAGGCCCGCACCCAGGCCTCCGGGAAGAGGGCCGAGAGGAGGCCGTGGAGCGCGCCCGCGACCACGAACCCCGCGACGCCGAGGAGGAGGCCCAGCAGCGCCTGCGCCGCCGTGGGGACCCGGGAGAGTCGCAGGAACGGGATGGGGCGCAGGTTCGACCCGGTGGTGGCGGCGGCGGCCGGGACGAGGAACGCGAAGATCTCCGTCCAGGCGAGGCCGGCGGCGGGACTGGCTCGCTGGGCCACGATGCCGGGCACGAGATAGAGCAGGAGGCTCGCGGCGAAGGGACCGGCGACGCCCATCCGGGGCTGGGGCGGCGGGCCTGGCTCGTCGGCGGGCGGAATGGGGTCGATGGGCGTGGAATCCACGTGGAAGCCTCATGATAGGCTGCCGCCCGTCCGGTGTGGAACCGGCGGGCCGCGCGGGGCGAGGAGGAGGCGAGCGGAACGTGAAGGCAGCCGTCGCGGCCGCGCTCGGGCTCCTCGTGCCGCTCCCGGCCCGGGCCGCCGCCTACGACGTCGAGGCCCGCACCGAGGCCCAGTTCCAGGGCATCCGCCGCTTCACCGCCGACCCCGGCCGCTTCCAGATCCTGGAACGCCCGCGCGTCGTGGAGACCCTCGACCTGGCGGGCTTCGAGCTCGTGACCGGCGAGGACGCGGGGCTGGAGGTTCTGCTGCGTCTCGACGAGGACTTCGGCATCTCGGAGGCGGAGGTGTCCGGGCTGGACGGGGTCCGCCGCGCCAGGCTCCAGGTCCTCACCGGCCGCGTCTACTGGAAGGACCTGGCGCGCGGGCACCTCGATCTCGAGGCGGGACGCATCGCCGCCCAGGGCCCGGTCGGCTTCCTGGCCTTCGACGGCGCCCGCGCTACCGTGCGTCCGCTCCGCTGGCTCTCGATCGGCGCCTTCGGCGGCCTGCGCGTGCAGGCGGCGAGCTGGCTCGGCTCCTCCACCTTCGCCCCCGATGGCGTCCGGGAGAGCGACGAGCGCCGGCTGGCCGGCCGGACGCTCATCCCGTGCCCCGTCCCCGGCCGGCTCTGCGCCGACCCGACCCTCGACGACCCCGCTCCCATGGTCGGCGGTCGCATCGGCGTGACCGAGCTGCCGGGAGGGTTCGCCAGCGCCGCCGATGTCGAGTACCGGCGCGTCTGGCGAGCGCGCGGCGTCATCGAGGAGCGCCTCGGGGGAGGCCTGCGCTACCGGGTCGGGCCGGTCTCGTTCCAGGTGGCGAGCGACTACGACCTCTACCTCCTCCGCCTGGCGGCGCTGCGAGCCTCGCTGCGCTGGGCCGTGCTGGACTGGCTGGCCGTGGCCGCGGAGGGGAGCCACTGGCAGGAGAGCTTCAGCGCCGACTCCATCTTCAACCTCTTCGACACCGCCCCCTGGCGCGAGGCACGGCTGCGAGTCGACGTCGCCCCGCCGGCCGCGAGCTGGCGGGCCTACCTCGCGGGCGGGCTGTCGCACGTCTCGCCGACCGGCTTCGGGCAGGCCGCCTTCGGGGACAAGGGCGGCACCGCTCCCGAGGCGGCCCTCGGGGCGAGCTGGGCGTCGGGGGCGACCGCTCTCCTCGCCGACGTCACCTGGCGCAGCGGCGTGCAGGGGCGCTCCACCTGGGCCACCGCCACGGCGCGACGCACCTTCCGCGGCTGGTTGACGCTCGACGGACGGCTCGCCCTGGCCTCGCTCGGCGACCCGGTGGTGGCGGCGAACGGAGGCACCTTCGCCTCGGCGGCGGCGATCGTCTCCGGCCGGCTGGAGCGCCGGGCGGTGCTGGCGCTCATGCTCGAGGACTCGACGCACTCGGGGCGGAACGACTTTCGCGCCTCCGTCTTCCTCACCCTCGGCGCCGACTGGGACACGAGGGTCCGGTGAGGCGACTCGCCCTTCCATCCATGCTGGTCCTGCTCGGCGCGGGCGCCCCCGGCGGACCCGCCTCCTTCCCGGACACCGACGGCCTGCCGCGTTCCGCGGCCGTCTACCCGGACCAGCGGATCGCCCTCGCCTTCAGCCACCGCCAGCACCTCGCCAAGGCCATGTGGTGCGGCCTCTGCCACACGGCGGCCATCAGCAGCGACTCCTCGCGCGATCGGCTCATCCCGCCCGAGGCCAAGTGCGCCGAGTGCCACGCCATCCAGGACGCGCTCGCCGGGAAGCCCACCCAGGTGCCCTCGACCTGCCGCACCTGCCACCCCGGTTTCGACGAGACGGCGTTCCGCGCTCCCCAGGCGAGCTTCTTCCCCCGCGCCGCGCTCCGCTTCTCGCATGCCAGGCACCTGGCGCTGAAGATCCAGTGCGTCGAGTGTCACGGCTCCTACGAGAAGGTGGACCTGGCCACGCGCGCCCAGCTTCCCAAGATGGCCACGTGCCTGGTCTGCCACGACGGGCGTCGTGCCCCGGATCGCTGCGACACCTGCCACCCGGCGGCGCTGGACGCCAGGGGGACCCGCATCCAGACCGATCTCCCCGGCGGCCAGCTCCGGCCCGGCCGGACCAACCCCTTGGGCCTGGACCACGGGCCGCGCTACGACCGGACGCACGCCCTGGCGGCCAGCCGCAGCCGCGAGACCTGCCTCGTCTGTCACGCCGAGCGTTCCTGCA
>Ga0153915_10002895_pt1 | contig 15683 bp, 14 predicted proteins | sample Opewatmetagenome_2_FD_107003 | JGI IMG/M metagenome (GOLD analysis project Ga0153915, IMG submission 107003) | Freshwater wetland microbial communities from Ohio, USA - Open water 3 Core 3 Depth 3 metaG | ecosystem: Environmental > Aquatic > Freshwater > Wetlands | place: USA: Ohio, Lake Erie...
AATTCTTTCCTCTACTCAAAAAAGAAACCGATAATGAGGACCCCGTCGCATTATATGATTGGTACGGTCTGGAAATTTTAGGTTTGGATAATCAGATTACTTCAGGTGATGCCTTAAATCTTCTGAAGGGGTCAGCGGACAAGGATTTCATTCCGGCATTGATTGAGTACGGCTTGCAATTATACTCTGATAATAACCACCGGGATTTAAAGAACGCTTTTTTGGTCTGGAATAGAGCTGAAAGCCTCGGTTCCGTTGATGCGGCAACCAGGCTGAATGCCGTAATAGTTTTGGACCAGCTCTCATCATCAGGTTATGCTGATAATATCAAAGAATTATTGAAGACAGCCGATTTGGGATCCGTCCTCTCATTGGCAGTAATAGGTTATGCATATGAACAGGGAATTCAGCTTCCGAAAGATAAAGCCCTCGCTGTTAAATATTACCGGGAAGCTGCTCAGAGAGGCAGCAGGTTTGCGTACGACAGATTAAAATTATTATATGATGCTATTCGTCCTGCTTCTCCGGAATTCAATACTAACTAATCGGGAAATGATACTCTCCCTCCGATGCAGCCATACTTTTTATATCCTCAAATACAGTAAAATATTTTGTTTATTTTAGGATAATCAGAAATATAAAATTTCATGATAAATCAAAATTTATTATTACAATCTAAACTTCCGGACATTGGGACGACCATATTCACAGTAATGTCCAGAATGGCAAATGAATACAATGCGATAAATTTGTCTCAGGGATTCCCGGATTTTAATTGTTCCGAAGAACTTACAGATCTTGTCGATTATTATTTAAAGAAAGGATTCAACCAGTATGCACCCATGCAGGGGATTCCATCGTTAAGATATAAGATATCTGAAAAGATAGAAAAGTTGTATCGACGAAAATATAATCCTGAAACTGAACTTACTATAACCGCCGGAGCCACCCAGGCAATCTATACTGCTGCATCTGCAATAATCAATCCCGGTGACGAAGTCATTTTATTCGAACCGGCATACGATAGTTATCTTCCTTCGATAAAAATGAATGGCGGTAATCCGGTTTTTATCCCTATGAATAAGAATGATTTTACAATTGACTGGGATCAGGTAAAAAGCGCAGTAAATGATAAAACAAGAATGATTTTTATCAATTCACCACATAATCCGACCGGCAGTGTAATAAATGAATCGGATATCGAAATTCTTGCTGATATTACCAGAGATAAAAATATACTTATCCTCAGCGATGAAGTTTATGAGCATATTATATTTGATAATAAAAAACATTATTCTCTTGCCGGTTCAAAAGAACTATCACACAAAACATTTGTAATATCCTCATTCGGAAAAACCTATCATACAACCGGCTGGAAAATAGGATATTGTGCTGCACCGGAACATCTGATGAAAGAGTTCAGAAAAGTTCACCAGTTTATTGTATTTGCTGTGAATACTCCCATTCAATATGCATACGCCGAATTTATGGAAAATGAAAGTCACTATCTTAGTTTGAACAGTTTTTATGAAAAGAAAAGGGATATCTTTCTGAAGCATATGAAAAATTCTCGGTGGAAGATTAAACCGTCGCAGGGTACTTATTTTCAGCTGCTTGATTATTCCGGGTTTACTGAAATGAGCGATATGGAGTTTGCTGAGGAGCTGATAAAGGATGCAGGTGTAGCAACAATTCCCCTCTCCCCTTTTTATCACGATAAGCAGAGCAAATCTTTATTGCGTGTTTGTTTTGCCAAAAAAGATGAAGTGCTGGAAGAAGCGGCGAATATATTAAGTAAAATCTGAGAATCTATCCGGATGAAAAATCTTATAGACAGATTTAGAAGACTGTTTCATTTTTATACAGGTGAGCTTAATTATAACGAATTTAAGAAGCTCATTAATAAAGATGTCCCGGAGGTTTATGAATTCTATGTAAAAAGAATGAAGAAACCTGCGGAAGGTAGAAACAGGTTTATCAATTTCTTTAAGTTTTTACGTAATCTGTTTCTTGAATTTCTAAATCAGCTTACGCCCATTCGCAGAATAATTTATTCATTTGGTTTAATTTTTTTTATAGTTGGATATTTCGTTAATGACTGGGGGTGGGGTTTATGGGGATTTATCCTCATGAATCTTCTTCTCGCATTTGAATTGGCTGATAAGCTTACAGCTAAAGATGAACTCGAAGTAGCTCGCGAAATCCAGATTAATCTGATGCCTCAGGTTCCTCCGGAAAACAAAAATTATGAGATCAGCTGTTATATGGATACCGCAAAGGAAGTCGGTGGTGATTATTATGATTTCATTAAACCAGGTACTGAAGATGATAAAACCTTTGTGATTATCGGAGATGTCTCAGGTAAAGGAATGTCGGCGGCACTTCATATGGTTCAGGTGCAGTCTATTCTCCACAATATAGTCAAAGCAAACTCCTCGCCGAAAAATATTCTTCAAACATTGAATACTAATCTGAAAAGAGTATTAAGAAAAGGTACATTTCTTACATTAAGTGTAGCGGAGATGAATTCTTCCCGCGAAATTGTGGTATCCCGCGCCGGTCATATGCCTTTTTTACATTTTAGTAAATTAACAGGACAGTGTCTTAGAATTGTTCCGCACGGTATTGGAATAGGGCTTGCCAATGAACAATTATTTTCAGATACTATTGAAGAGATTATAATTAAACCGGAACACGGGGATTTACTTGTAATGTTTACCGACGGTATTGTTGAGGCAATGAACAGTAATTACAATAATTTTGGTGAAGAGAATCTTATCAGACTTATTTCTCAGAATGCCGGTAAATCAGCTAAGGAAATTCAGGAGATCATTATTGGAGCAATTAAAAATTTCACCTTCTCTTCTCCTGTGCAGGATGATTCGACTTTAATAGTAATGAAAGCAATCTAACCAGGAAATTAAATGACAGATAACATCAGCATTAAAAAAAGAGCAGCCTTTATATCTCTGGGTATCGGAGTATTAATGTTTATTTCGAAAATGGGAGCTTATCTTGTAACCGGCTCAGCTGCAATCTTTTCTGATGCTGCAGAATCTGTGGTTCATGTTCTTGCTACTTCCATGGCATTATACAGCATTCTGCTGAGTTCAAAACCGGCGGATGAATCACATATGTACGGACACGGCAATATTGAATACTTCTCGGCAGGAATAGAGGGATTTCTGATTCTTACCGCTGCAATATTCATAATTTACACCTCTATTCACGACATCATACTTGGATCCCATCTCAGACAGCTGAGCTTTGGTGTTATAGTAATAAGTGCGGCAGGCGGTGTAAATCTTCTACTGGGAATTTATCTTGTGAGAACCGGGAGGCGAACTGACTCACTGACCCTGATTGCAGATGGAAAACACGTACTTACCGATTCCTACACAAGTATTGGTGTAATAATCGGAATCCTGCTGGTTATAATTACAGGATTTCAACTGCTTGATCCGCTGTTTGCTATCGCGGTAGCACTTAACATTCTCTTTACCGGTTTCAAACTTATTAGAGAGTCAATCGGCGGATTGATGAATGAGACGGATCCGGAACTACTCAATAAAATTGTTTCCGAAATTTCTAAAGTAAAACAGGATTACTGGATCGACCTTCACGAACTAAGATTCTGGCGCTCGGGTGATACAATTTACGTGGATTTCCATCTGATTCTTCCCCACTATTTTACGATTCAGAAGTCGCATAACGAAGAGAATGAAATTGAAGAAAAAATGCACAGAGTATTTCCAAATATGCAGATTAAAATTCATTTTGATTACTGCATTCCGGAGTTATGCAAATACTGCGGTTATAATGAGTGCAGAGTAAGAGGGGAAAGAAAACAAATAAATTTTGAATTTAACTCCGGAAAAATGACCGGTAAACCAATCTATATTATCAAATAAAATCAGGGTATGACTTCCTCAGAAACACTCTTAAAAAAAGGTACCTGTACTTTTTGAAGAATAATTAATCCAATAACAAAAAATACTCCAATCGCCAGAGCTGCAAATCTTTCATTTGAAATGTCAGATATAACCCCATATACAAATGGACCGACCACTGCAGATGACTTTCCGAATAACCCGTCATAAAATCCGAAAAATTCCGCTTCTCTTTCGTGAGGAGTCAGTAAAGCCATCAGGCTTCTACTGCAAGATTGGGAGGAACCTATTGAAAGACCTGCCATTAAACCCACAACATAAAATTCAGCAATTGTCTGCACCAAGAAGGCCCCTATGATTACAAGGATCCAAACTATGAGAGTAATGGTTATTGTCCTCTTCGGTCCAATATGATCTGAAATGATTCCGAATATAAATGAACCAACAACCGCGGTGCTTTGAACAATCACAAAGAATAAAATTATCTGTTCGTCTGTCATTTTCAGAATATTCGAAGCAAAAATAGATGCGAAAGCAATTATAGTTATTATTGCATCATTATAAAGGAAAAATGCCGCAAGGAATCGCGAGACAGCAGGATATTTTCTTTGAAAAAAAATAGCTCTAAATGTGTTGAAACTTTTCCTGGTGCCTTCTTTTATCAGATCTTTTCTTAAAGGTTCTTTAACTTGTGGTTCGCTTACAAATAAAAAAAGTGGTGTTGAAAAGAAGAGAAAAAATGCTGCAGCCACAACAAATGATAATCTTATATAAAAGTAGTATGTTGGAGAATCAGCCGGCGGAAGGAGAACCATTACAATCAGTAAAACGGCAAGTGCACCGACGTAACCCATAGCAAATCCATAGCCGGATACCCTTCCAAAGTTTTTCTTTTCGGTAAGATTGGGTAGAAAGGCATCATAGAATACCAGTCCTGCTTCAAATCCAATATTTGCCAGAACAAAAAGAATAAAACCAAATAATACATCGCCCTTATTTATAAAGAACATCAGGGCAGTACAAATAACTGAAATCAAAGTAAACATCAGCAAAAATCTTTTTCTTTTTCTGGAGAAATCTGCTATTGCTCCAAGCGGAGGGCTGAGAATTGCAGCAAGAACCATAGAGAGGCTTACTGCGAGTCCCCAAAGCCATCTTTCTCCGCCGGTGACATAATTTGAAAAATACTTTGAATAGATTACAGTAACTATAATAACGGAAAAAGCAGTGTTCGCGAAATCGAACAACGTCCAGATAAAAATCCTGCTTCGCTCTTTCATTAATTAATTCTTATTGTGAGGCTGTTTTGAAATGGTCTCTTCAACCAACCCGCGTCCCGTTTTCAACAACTTCCCCGTAACTTTCATTTCATTCAAAATTGCATCAAGTATTCCGTTTATAAATTTACCGCTTCCTGCCGTGCTGTAAATTTTAGCTATCTCAATACATTCATTGATTGTCACCTTAGGAGGGATTTCAGAAAAATAGAAAAGCTCACAGATTCCTATCCTGAGCAGAATTTTATCAATCAAAGCAATCCTTCCCATTTCCCAGTTATCAACGCGTTCTTTAATTCTCAGATCAAGTTCCTTATGATGAATTATTACCTGATTAACAAGCTCATTGGCAAACTTTTTATCAACAGGATCGTTCAGATCAGCAAGAATTCCGTCAATCATTAATTGCAATGACTCACTATTCAATTCAAAAGCGTACAATACCTGAAGAACCTTTTCCCGAACGATTCTTCTTTTAAACATTTGTGTCATCTTTTAATTCACAGTCTTCTTAAAGAACTACACGAATTTATAAAAAAATTAGGAATTATGTTTTCACCTTACATACAACTTGCCAAGCCGTCCTGAAAAATCAGATTTTCCGGTATATATATTACTTATTCTTCCGACACTTTTTAATCTTTCTTCAGCCGTGATATATCTTCCGGCAAGCCCTTCAATAAATTTTCCTAATATTCTGAAAAGAAATTCATTTTTCTGAGTTGCTGAATCGTAAAACATCTTTAAGCGCTTCATCATCATTTTTATAATTCCCCACCCTGGTACCTCCTAATGCAAGTCCCAATTTTGTATTATATATAGCTATTATTGCTCTTAGTCCGGCTTCTTTGTTAGAACAAAAGATAACTTGCTCGTGATTGAATTCTTCTATCTGCTCATAATTCACCACAAATATATCTCCATTTATTAAGTATAAATTAAATTGCAAAAAACCAGAATATTACTATTGCAGCACTTTCTCTAACTTTGTAGTAAATCTTATTTTCGAACTTTAAGTCAAGACTGGATGCAACTACCTGTAAATTTAAATGAAAGAAATCAGCGATCTCCTGAACCCTGGGAAGATGATAAGAATCAGAAATTACTACAATATTATTAACCCTGGGTTTTACAATTAGTCTACTTTTTATAAATTGTATCTGTTCGGCCGTTGAGGTGGTATTTTTTTCAATCCATACGTCATTTGTATCAATTTTTTGTGTCTTAAGATATTTGTAAGCCATTTCGGACTCACTTAATTCGCCGGGAGCATGTCCTCCTGTCAATTGAATCTTTTGAATATCTCCGATCTTATAAAGGTAAATTGCCTTGTCAACTCTTGATTTCAGGCTTGGACTTGGTTCATTTGTCCAGACAGCAGCACCTAAAACCACTCCCACATTAATACCATCTTTTTGGTAAGTATTATAACCCGGGGAGACATTACTTAAACTCAGATAGATAAAAGCAAAAACCAGCAAAATTAAAGTGATAATTACTGAATCAAATAATGAGCGCAGAAAAATAAAGCCGGTTTTACTGGAAAGACTTAACCAAATCTCAATAGTCAGTACAAATTGAATAAACTGATATAAGAAAAATAATCCGCTTACAAAAATTTTATTTAATGGTTGATTTAATATCGCAATATCCGGGAGCTGTAATCTTGTTTTCGAAATGATCCAGGCAGTAAATAAAATTATCGTCATTACTGATGTGAGCGAATAAATGAAAAGAGATGGTAGTGTACTTTTTTTATTCAGGATGTAGACTATTAGTCCTGCAATTAAAAACAAGTTGAAAAGGAGATTCAGAATATTTCCAATATAAAATAAGTTGAAATAGGAGAGGGGTAAGTGCTGATTATCGTACTTAATATAATAAAGTAGAAAAAGATTAAATATCGTAATAATTATTACAAAAACAACGAGCCCCAGATTTTTCCTGGAACTCCTGGATTTAAAAGTCATTAGTCAACTATCATTAATTTACTTTGTTTGATTTTTTATATGGTTAATATATTGAGCCGGTCAAATAGATCAAATTCTATCTTTGAAGATACACATTTTTTGAATTCTTCTAAATCCTGATGGTACTCCTTTTATACTGCTATGTTTGAATTCCCTTTAGTGATTCCCCGATAAATATCCTTCTGATTATGGAAACTATTATATCCGCGCAGCATCTACTGATTTCGGCTGCATTGAATATAAAACATCATTAACGAAGTTGAGGTCGATATTTAAAGTAAATTACCAAAAATCTCACCAATCCGATTCCTAAAAGAACACCTGAAGAATCAGATATCCAATCTAAAAATTCACAGTCCCTCCCTGGTATAAATAGCTGATGTAGTTCATCTAAACCGGCATATGTAAGTATTATTAATATTGTAAAAAGCCAGGCTTTTCGTTTCATGAGCAAATATTTGTCCTGAAACATCATAGTGAAATTCAAAAGTACAGCTAAAATAAAGTAAGCACTAAAATGTTCGATCTTATCACTAACATTCATATTCGGCAGATCATTAGACGGTAATGTTGTGGCTATAAAAAGAATTATCCAGTAGATAACTAAGGGGAAATAGACCATCCACTTTTTATTAGATTCTAGTTTATTGAGCAAAGGTTTTCCTTAAAAAGTTAATTGCTGTTGAAATATTTTTACTGATATCAGAAGCAGTATATCCAAATTCAGTGAATTTTTTGAGTAATAAATCAGCGGACAGGCTGTGGATATAAACAGCTGCAACTATTGCTTCCTCAATATTTTTCTTTTGTGCTATAAACGAAGCTATTACACCAGTCAAAACATCACCGGTTCCAAATTTTGCCATCCCGGGATTCCCTGTTGTATTAATCAAAGCATCCCCCTCAGTTGTGAAAATGATAGTGGGAGCTCCCTTAAGAACAAGATATGAATTTGTCTCCTCAGTAAAATTACGTCCGTATTTTAAAATATCCCGCTCAAGATCGCTCAATTTTATTCCTATTAAATGGGAGAACTCAGCATGATGCGGAGTTAAAATTGCTTTAGTAAGATTATAATGTTTATAACCGGCTTCACCCAGCGCAAAAATTGCATCTGCATCCAGGACGATATTTTTATATTTCTTCTCTTTAATGATTGACAAAACTGCTTCCTGTGTTTCCTTTTCTCTTCCAAGACCGGGACCCATAGCTACAACATCTGCCCATCGTATCCGATCATTTAATTCTCCTGCGTTTGAAGGACATAAGAACTCTTTTCCCCCGTCTTCATAAGTATCCACGATCACTTCACCCAGATTTTTATGAACCAATCTTCGTACAGATTTTGGATAGGCAAGAATGGATGCACCGGCTCCTGTAATCAGCGCTGCTTTTGAGGTCAGCACTGCAGCCCCGGGTAAATTCCCAGACCCTGCAATCGTAAATACCTTCCCGGCTGAATATTTATAATCGTCTTTCTTTTTCTCAGGCAGATATTGATAGACATCTTCAGGTTCGATCAAATATTCAGATGTCTTATACTTATCAAATAAAGTAAAATTAATCCCTATTTTTCCCTTTTCAACATTTCCACTGTATACAGCACCATTCCCGAAAAACAATCCCGGCTTTAGCTCACCTAGAGTAATAGTCAAATCAGCGATAAAAGCATTTTCCGCGCAACCTTTATCGGCGTTTAAACCGGTTGGAATATCTATTGCAATCTTAAAAGCTTTATATTTATTAATTTCCTCTACGATAGATTTATAGGGTTCCCGCAATTCCCCTTCTGTTCCACTGCCCAGCATTGCATCAACAATTACAGGGAAACCATTTATCTTTGATAAATCTTTTAATGAATTGAAATTTATTATTCTGATTCTGTCTTCTGTCTTACTTAAATTCCGGAGTATGATGAAATTAGTTTTACAATCCTCCGACATTTCATCTTCATCACCAATTTTAAATACTATTACATCGTAGCCATTTATAAAAAAGTGTCTTGCAGCAGCATAACCGTCACCACCATTGTTCCCTTTTCCGCAAATAAAAGCAATTTTTTTTGGTATTAAAGCTTTCCAACCCCGAAATTCAATGAATTTGAATATTTCGACAGAGGCATTTTCCATTAAGACTATACTCGGTATCTTAAGCTCATTTATAGCAAAGTTATCAACTTCACGAATCTGTTTTGTTGAAAATAAGGGTATCAAATCTTTATCCTAAATAATAATGCCTGTCGTGAGTACTAAACTTTAAAACAATCGGGTAAAATTCAAGTATAAAACAGCTTTTATGCCAGGAATGATGAAATCAGCCCAATAACTGTGCCCGGAGCAATACCAAGAATAATCACAAAAAGGACAGAAATTATCACAGCCAATAAACCGGTTCTTGTCTTATAATGGGAAATCTCCTGTTCGGATTCTTTGAAATACATTATTACAACAATCCTTAAATAGAAATAAACACTGATAACACTTGATATTACACCAATTATAGCCAACCAGGTTAAACCTGATTCTATTGCGGATATGAATACATAGTACTTTCCAAAAAATCCGGCAAACGGCGGAATACCTGCAAGAGAAAACATAAAAATTGAGAGAAACGCAGCCAGTAAAGGTCTTCTTGTCCCCAATCCCGCATATGAATTCATAGATAAATTGGCTTCATCGCTGCCTTCTATGATCGACACTATTCCAAATGCTCCCAGGTTCATAAAAGTATAAGCAGTCAGATAGAAGATGATCCCCGCAATTCCATCATAGTTCCCTGCTGCAAAACCAATTAACATATAACCGGCATGAGCTATTGATGAATAAGCAAGCATCCGTTTAATATTATCCTGAACAATAGCTACGATACTTCCGAAGAGCATTGATAGTAGTGAAATTACAGCAAGGTAAGGAGTAAATATATGAGGAATTCCTGTGCTGAAAATTGTACCCAGTGTAACAATTATAGCACTGAATGCAGCAGCTTTTCCTCCTGTTGAAAACAAACCTGAAATTGTAGTCGCAGAACCTTCATAAACGTCAGGAACCCACATATGGAAAGGAAAGGCTGCAACTTTAAAAGAAAATCCTATCAGAAAGAGCAGAGCCCCGGTAACGAAAAGAAAATTACCCGAAAGTTGTGAGAACTTTGAAATTATTCCGTCTATTGAAGTCGTTCCGGCAGTTCCGTATAATAATGCCATCCCGTATAAAGTGAATCCGGTTGCAAAGGCACCAAGCAGAAAATATTTCAATGCTGCCTCATTTGCAGAGATCCTTTTTCGATTGAATCCGGCAAGTGTATAAAAACTGATTGACATCAGTTCAAGACCCAGAAATATTGTGAATAAGTCCTTTGCTCCTGCCATTAGCATCATACCGAGAACAGAAGTTTGTACGAGCAGATAGAATTCCCCGTAAGAGGCACCATACTTTTTAAGATAATCCATCGATAGAAGACATACGAGTGCTGCGCCAAAGTTGAAAACGAAATAAAATATATTGACAATTCCACCGGTAGCAAGCATATTCTGCATCACTATTGAAACTGAATTGACTGTTGCAAGAGAATAAAGAGAAGCTGCGATAAAGACTATTACCGATATCCAGCTTAAAACAGATTCACTCATCTTTGTGAACATATCAATGATTATAGAAATAAGTATACCCGCTCCGATTATGATTAGAGGGAGCATAGCGTAGAATTCCTGTATATTGTTAAGCATTATAATAAAAGCTTCGTTTATTCAATAAATAATATATCTTCGTCAATTTCCCGAATTGAAACCTGGTGTTTATCTTCGAGATAAACCGCAATTTTCTTATGATTATCAAAATTAAATATATCCATTCCTTTTTCTACAACGACAATCTTTATTGCCTCATACTTTGAAACTACATCCTTAAGATGTTTGTATTCTTTAAAATAAATGTCTGTAAAATTTTCATTCTCCATTATATAGATTGCTTCGGATTCCGGGGAAAAATCCATAATCTCATCATCGTTAATAATTATTTTCAGAAAGATTCCCTGAAAAGGAAGAATCAACCGGTTCCTGTAATATAAACCTTTTGATTCCGTCTTTAATATTTCACTCAATTCTGCCATAATTAATCTTCTTTAATGAAAAAATAAATAGTAAATAATAAAAAACAGTGGAAGAAGTATCGGTATAGAATATTTTACCATATAAGTGAAAAAGCTTGGCATTTCAATTCCTGCCCTTTCGCAGATAGATTTTACCATAAAATTAGGCCCGTTTCCGATGTATGTCATTGAACCAAAAAATACCGATCCAACAGAAATTGCCCTTAGATAAATAACATCCTGTGCAACAAAATCCAGGACGTGTGATTTTATATTTACATTGAGCGCATACTTGCCCATAGCTGCGCTTAAAAAATTCAAGTATGTCGGAGTATTATCCAAAAATGAAGATAAGCCGCCTGATGCCCAGTAAAATGTTCCGGCATCCAGCGCATCCCGATTAATTCTTGCTTCTTCGGCAATGATCTGTAGTGCGGGGACCATTGTTAAAAAAATTCCGATAAACAAATATGCAACTTCTTTAATCGGCTCAAAATCAAATTCATTCAATCTTAGTATTTCTTTATCTGCTCGCTTAAAGGATAGAAAGACCACTGTAAACATTAATATCTCTCTAATACCTAATGGAAAGGGATACAGGTCAGGTACCCAGGAAAAAACTCCCGGATCAAGGAAAACTGAAATTATTATCACAGCAAGGTAAACAAGATTTCTGATACCCCTGAACTCTATTTTACCGGAATAATTAATTTCAACCTTGCTAACATTTTCCTTTTTATTTAATGAATCGAAAACAAAAAAAACGGCTAGAACGAAAAGTATTGCAGGTATCCATATAAACCAGACGTTTGGTATTACCCAGAAGAACGGAACACCTCTCAAAAATCCAATGAATAAAGGTGGATCACCAATAGGTGTTAAGGCACCACCAATATTGCTTATTAGAAATATGTAAAAAATTACATGATAAGCTTTTATCCGGTTTTGATTCATTTTTATGAAAGGTCTTATCAATAGCATTGAGGCACCAGTTGTACCTATAATATTTGAAATGACCGCGCCGAAGAATAAAAAAAGAACATTCATAAAGGGAGTAGCTTTTCTATCAATCTTTATGTAAATACCTCCCGATGCAACGAACAAAGAACTGAGCAGTGCAATAAAAGAAATATACTCGGTAACAGTATGTACAATGCTGTTATAGTCATTCATTAATAGTATGTAATACAGAACGACTACTAATCCCAGTATTACTGATAACTTAGGGTAATGCTTCCCCCAAAAATGCTTATAGAATAAAGGCCCGGTCGCTATCATCAAAAGCAGTAGAATGAACGGAATGACCATATACGGAGACGGAACTAAATGCCCAGCCGCTTGCTCTATCACGTTTAAACTGTTTGATGTCTCCTGAACTACCGACATTCCGGCTGCTTTAGCATTGCTATAAATAAATAACAATAATATTACTGTTTTTATAATGCGTCCGGGATATCTCATCCCATCACCTATTTAATGATTGTAAGTGTTGGTTTAAACACCTGTTCAATGATTCTGGAAGTAGTTTTTTCCGATACTTTAAGAAAAGTTCCCGGATAAATCCCTATCCAGACAATGAAGATGAAAATCGGAACGATTACCACCATTTCTCTTTTATTCATATCAGTAATCGACTTCATCTTCGGGTTTTTAACTTCTCCGAAAGCTACTCTCTGATACATCCATAATAAATAAACCGCAGCGAATATCACTCCTGAGGCTGCAAAAATTGTAAACCACCAGCTTCCCAATACGGACGATTTAAATGAACCTAAAAGAATAAGAAATTCACCAACAAAACCATTCAACCCCGGCAGCCCTATTGATGATAAAGAGGCAAATAATAGTGCAAAGGCAAAGAAAGGTACTACCTTTGCTATACCACCGTACTCTGAGATTTCACGAGTATGAGTTCTTTCATAGATTACTCCTACCAGAAGAAATAAGGCACCTGTAGAAAGACCGTGATTTACCATTTGTATTACTGCACCCTGCACAGCCTCTTGTGTCATGGCAAAAATACCAAGCACTACAAAACCGAGATGTGCAACTGATGAGTATGCTACAAGTTTTTTCATATCCTTCTGCACCATTGCAACCAGTGCACCATAGATTATTCCGATTATTGCAAGAACAGAAATATAAGGAGCAAAGTTTAATGCTGCCTGTGGAAATAGTGGTAAACAAAATCTTAAAAGTCCGGATGTTCCCATCTTAAGAAGTACGCCTGCGAGAATAACACTTCCGGCCGTTGGTGCTTGAACGTGTGCATCCGGTAGCCAGGTGTGTAACGGAAATATTGGAACCTTGATGGCAAAGCTTAATGCAAATGCTGCGAACATCCAGTTTTGAATATTCTCTTTAATGACAGGGCCAACCTTATAAAGTTCTGTCAGATCGGTACTGAAATGTCCCAGCGATGCAGAGGCATAAACAGCAAGCCAGATAATTGCGATAAGCATTAATAGACTCCCGAACATTGTATAAAGGAAGAACTTCACAGATGCATAGATTCTTTGTTCTCCTCCCCAGATACCGATTATAAAATACATTGGGATGAGCATTGCTTCCCAGAATATATAAAAGAGGAATAGATCGACAGCTATAAAAATCCCTATCATTCCTGCTTCAAGCATCAGCATAAAAAATGTAAATTCCTTAACCTTTTTATTTATTGCCGACCAGCTGGAAAGTAATGTTATCGGAGTAAGAAACGTGGTAAGCATTAATAAGAGAAGAGATAATCCATCGATACCTACTTTATAATTGATATTAAGTTTTTCTATCCATTGGAATTTATGAACAAACTGAAAATCGGATTTTGATAAGTCAAAATTAAGATAGATGATGAGCGATATGATAAAGGCTGCGGTTGAAATTATCAGTCCAAACCACTTGATGGCATTTTCTTTCTTCCCGTTAATAAATAACAGTAATATGGCACTGGCTGCCGGGATTAGAAGAAGATAGGTTAAGAGATAATTATTTTCCATAATTTATAAACTTAAAATAATCCAGAATAGAGCTATAGCAATCCCCAGCATCATCACGACTGCATACACCTGGGCAACTCCTGTTTGAATTTTTCTTATTCTCGCTGAGATCGAACCAATTATTGCTGCGGTTCCATTTACTACTCCGTCTATGATTTTGTTGTCTGTGAATTTCCACAAAACAGATTCCGAACCTTTGACAATTGGATTCACTACAGCAGCATCGTAAATTTCATCGACATAATATTTATTCCATAATAGTCTGTATAATCCTTTAAATCTTTCTGAAATTGTATCGGCTATAAATGGTTTCTTCAGGTAAATGTATCTCGCTATCCATATTCCTCCGATAGCTAATAACACCGAAATAGCCATCAGTAGAATTTCTGAACCAGCGGAATGAGTTCCATATAATTCAAGTTTTCTTTCAGCATTTTCAAATACAGGGGCAAGCCAGCTTTCAAATTTATTCCCATCATTACCTGAAAACAGTGCGGGTATGCCGATAAATCCTCCAATTGCGGCAAGCACCGCAAGGATCATTAATGGAACAGTCATAATTGCGGGTGATTCATGGGGATGAATATTATGTCCGAATCTTTCTTTCCCTTCAAAGGTCAAAAAGTAAAGCCTGAACATATAGAATGCTGTCATCAGAGCAGTAATAGCTCCGATAAGCCATAGTATGATATTACCGTTGGCAAATGACATCCAGAGTATTTCATCTTTGCTGAAGAAGCCTGATAAAGGAGGTATACCCGAGATAGCGAGTGCTGCAATCAAAAATGTCATGGCTGTCTTGGGCATATATTTTTTCAAACCACCGAACAGCTGTATATCCTGCTGGTCATGCATTGAGTGTATTACAGATCCTGCCCCAAGAAATAGAAGAGCTTTAAAAAATGCGTGAGTCATTACATGAAATATTCCTGCGGAAAAAGCACCGACACCCATTGCAAGAAACATATAACCGAGCTGACTAATAGTTGAATAAGCCAGAACTTTTTTAATATCATTCTGGACTACTCCGATCGATGCGGCAAACAAAGCAGTTACGAGTCCAATTAATGCTATAACTGTCATTATTATCGGGGCGGAGGCAAAAATTATTGAACATCTGGCAACCATATAAACGCCTGCGGTTACCATTGTCGCAGCATGGATCAATGCAGAAACAGGAGTTGGTCCTGCCATTGCATCGGGAAGCCAGACAAACAAGGGTATCTGGGCAGATTTCCCCGTTGCACCAATAAAAAGAAATAATGCAATAAAACTTATCACACCTTCGTTCATCCCAAAAACATTAACCTTCGCAAATACTTCATTAAAATTTAGACTCCCGAAAGTGAGGTATATTAAAAATATCCCGAGCAAAAAACCAAAATCGCCTATTCTGTTAACTATGAAAGCTTTTTTAGCTGCATCACTAGTCGTACTTTTTTCAAATTTTCTGTCATACCAGAAACC
>Ga0153915_10002896_pt1 | contig 15682 bp, 14 predicted proteins | sample Opewatmetagenome_2_FD_107003 | JGI IMG/M metagenome (GOLD analysis project Ga0153915, IMG submission 107003) | Freshwater wetland microbial communities from Ohio, USA - Open water 3 Core 3 Depth 3 metaG | ecosystem: Environmental > Aquatic > Freshwater > Wetlands | place: USA: Ohio, Lake Erie...
GCGAAGTTCTTCGGCGAGCCGCCGCCCAGGATGAGCACGGCGATCTTCCCGCCGCTCCGCTTCGCCCCGTACACGATGGAGGCGGACTCGTTCACGTCCCGGAACACGTCCCAGTGGATCGGGATCCCCGCCAGGGAAAGCTCCGCGGCGTTCATCCCGATGGAGCTGTCCCCCGGCGAGGAGGTGTAGACCGGGACGTCCAGCTCGTGCGCGCGAGCGACCATGGAGACTTCCCCCTGGCCCAGCGCCCGCTCCCGCTCCAGGACGTACCGTCCGATCCGGTGGTGGAACTCCGCGGTCCCCATCGGCGCCCGGAACTCGGGCGCGCGCATCACCTCGCGGAGGAAGGCGTCGGTGGAGAGCAGGACCTCGTAGTCGAAGAAGATGTCGAAGATCCGGACGATCCCCTTCTCGCGCAGCTCCACGTCGTTCACGTTGGACCGGCCCTGGTGCATGGTGAGGCCGATGCCGAAGTGGGTGTCGTGGTAGAGATTCGCGCCCGTCGAGACGATCCAGTCGACGAACCCCGCCTTGAGCAGCGGGATCAGGCAGGACCGGCCGAGCCCCGCCGGCGTGAGCGCGCCGGAGAGAGTGAGCCCGACCGTCACGTCCGGCTCGAGCATGCGCTCCACGAACAGACGGCAGGCCTCCCGCAGGCGGGCGCCGTTGTAGGCGAGGAGGGCCGAATCGACCATCCGGTCGACCGTGATCCCGGGCGCGATCGGCTCCGGGGCGATGCGCGGGCCCAGCGATCGCTTCCGATCCGCCACGATCAGGACCTCCCGTAGATCGGGATCAGGGCCCCCGAGATCGGCGCCGCCACTTCCGAGGCGAGGAACGCGAGAAGCGCCGCGATCGACTCCGGGGGGACCCAGTGCGAAGGATCCGCGTCGGGCATGGCCGCGCGGTTCCCCGGCGTATCGATCACGCCGGGACGGATCGCGTTCGCGGTGACCCCTTCCTTCCGGAGTTCCTTCGCCAGCGTGAGAGCCAGCGCCTCGACGCCCGCCTTGGACGCGGCGTACGCGGCGGCGCCGGGGTAGGTCTCGACCGCGCCGCGCGAGGAGACGAAGAGAAGCCGGCCGCGGCCGGAATTCTTGAGATGGGGAATGGCGTGCTTCGAGGCCCAGAAGGCCGAGAGGAGGTTCGAGTCGATCATGCCGCGCACGGTCCGCTCCTCGACGGCCGACACCGGGGTCCCGCCGGCGTATCCGCCCGCGAGGTGGACCAGCGCCGAGAGCCCCCCGAATGCCGTGGCCGCGCGATCGATCGCCTGGCGGGTGGAACCCTCCTCGCCCAGGTCCGCCTCCATGCCGAGAAGGGAGCCCGCGCCCGCCGCGTCGGCGTGCCGGGCCGAAAGGGCCCGCCACTCCTCCGCTTGCCGGTAGCTCACGGCCACGCGGTACCCGTCGGAGAGAAAACGCGCCACGACGGCCCGTCCCAGCCCACCCGTCCCGCCGGTGACGAAGACACCCGATCGACCTTCCGCCATGCGAGCCCTCCTTGCGCGCTCAGGGGCGTGGAAGACCGGCAGTATACCCCGGGGCGTCGGCCACGCGCCAGACTCCGGAGCGCTCCGCCCACCCGATGGGAGTGCCCGCGACGCGGATCTCCACCAGCGCGCCTCTCGTCCGGCCGAGCCGCACTTCCTCCCCCGCCTCGAGCAGATACGGCGGGCGCGACCGCTCGTCGCGGGCCGGTCCCGCGGGAAGCGATGGCGCCACCACGACCGCTTCCGGATAGGTCGCCTCTTCCCGCGCGCGGAGCGATAGCCAGGCGAGGAGCAGCAAGCCGGCGACAAGGAGCGCGCGCCGCGCGAGGGCCACGATCCCCCCGCCGCGCGGGACGCTCCGGAGGGCCGCGCCGAGGAGGAGGAGCCCCGCGGCGAACCACCACGCTTCCGCGGCGGAGAGCCGGATCGCGGCCGGCGCTCCGGGGGATTCCGCTCCCCGGGCCGCCGCCGCCCGGGCGCGCGCCTCCACGAGATTCCGTCGGATGTCGGCCGCCCGGGGCTCCACCCGCTCCGCGGCACGGAGGAACGCCACCGCCCGGCCCAGATCGCCCCGATCCAGGGCTCCCGTCCCCGCGTTGTACAGGGCCGAGGCGTCCGCCGTGCGGCCGGAAGCGCGCGGCGCCACGGCTCCCCCGCTCCCGGATCCCCCCGCGGCGATCGCGGCGGCCGCCGCGGCGATGATGAGCGAGAGCGCGAGCCCGAGGCTCGCCTCGATGCCGCGCCCCCCGCGATCGAACCGACTCACCGGGCGAGCTCCTCCCGCCAGCGAGAGAGGAGCGCCGCGGCGGCCGCGATCTCGCGCGCGGCGTCCCGGGCGCGCGCGTCCGGAGGAGCGTAAGCGATCGCATCGAGCGCGCCGAGCAGTTGCTCCGTCTCCTCCCGCACGGTCGGATTCGCCCCGCGCTCGGCGGCACCCGCCAGGAGCTCCGCCCGGGAGAGCCCCGCCCCGCGGACGTCGTACCGCGCCGCGAGCCCCGCGAGCAGCGCCTCCGCCGTCCGCCGGGCCGAGGCCTCCGCGGTCCCGGGAGCGAGACGCCCGCGCAACGCGGCGACGGTCCGGCCCGCCGCGTCCAGCGCGGCGCGACGGATCGCGCGCGGATCCCGGGCGCGCCGGCGCCGGACCGCCGTCCCGACCAGGAGCCCCGCGTACGCGGCCAGGGCGAGGCCGGAGACCGCGAGCGAACCGGCGGGCGGCCCCAGCGAGACCGTTCCCACAGGGCCGTGCGAGACGCGGGGCGGCGCGGTGGGCTCGGGCGCGCGAACCCCGCCCGCGGGCGCCGTGCCGCGCCCCGTCGAGGGCGTCACTCGAATCCGGATCGACTCGGAGCTGACCGAGTGGAAGCGACCCTCCGAGGGATCGAACCACCCGAACCGGACCGGGCCCACGCGAACCATCCCCGGCCCATCCGCGAGAATCGCCACCTGCTGCGTGCGCGTGCCCGAGAGGGTGTTCCCCGTGCGGTCGATCTGCGTCGAGGCGCCGGCGACGTAGCGGCGGACCGTGGACGGAGCCGGCACTTCCGGATCGTGGAGGGAAGCGACGTTCCCCTCCCCGCGCAGCACCGTGGTCACGATCGCCGGCTCGCCCGCGGGGACCGTGCCCCGGTCCACCCGAACCGCCAGCGAGTAGGAGCCCACCGCGCCGGTGTACCCCTCGGGCGCCCCGCCCGGGACCTCCTCCACCGTGATGGGGACCAGGTCGGTCTCTACCGCCACGTCGACCGGTTCCACGTCCGGAAACCCGAGCGAGCTCCAGGGGTCGGGGGCGGGGATGACGCGGTTGATCCGGCAGCGGACCTTCGCCGGGCCCACGGTGAGCCGGCCCGTCTTGGTCGGGAAGAGCGCCCAGCGGATTTCATTGACGACGTAGACGTGGTCCCCGATCCGGGCGCTGCCGGCGGTCGGCGCGCCGAGATCCTCGATCCAGAATCCCTGCGTCTCGGGCGCGGTCCAGTCCGGGGCCCCATCGAGGGGAACCCGCGCGTAGATCCGGAGCCGCGCGATGATCTCCTGATTCCAGTAGACGTGATCCTGGTCCACGAGCAGCCGCGCGAACACTTCGGGCGGACCGCCGCCGCCACGCCACGCCTCCTGCGGGGCCGGAGTGGAGGGAAAGGAGGCGCCGGGCGGGAGCACCGTGAGGAGAAGCGTCCCCGACACGGCCGACTCCTTTCCCTGGGCGACGCGGAACGGGGGAATCGTGTACCGACCCGGCTTCCCGGCCCGAACGCGGTACGCCACGGTGACCGAGCGCTCGATCCGGCCCTGGATCATCGCAAAATTCTGGGCGCTGCCCGCCGGATCGAACGTGAGGCCCGGAACGCGCGGCACCGGAGCTTCCGGCAGCCCGAGCCCGCTCGATCGGATGAGGAGCGTGAGCGTCGCCGGCTCCCCGCCGGCCGTGATTCGGTCCGGGACCAACGTGGCGTCGATCGCAAGCCCGGCCGCCGACGTTCCGGGAATCGCGCACACGGCGAGCGCGAGGAACGCCGCCCGCGCGAGTACGCCGCGGCCTCTACCAGTCCCGCTCATTCGGCTGCTCCTCCGGCGATGCCTTGGCCGGCTCCCTCCGCTCCCCCTGCCGCTCCCGCTCCAGGGCTTCGAGCCAGCGCTCGGCCTCCTCGCGCGTGAACTCGCGCGTGCCGCGCGGAGGGGGCGTCTGCCGGCGCTCCCCCGAGACCTGCGGCTCGGGGGCGCCGGGGGGCGGCGGCCCCGCCCCGGGGGGCGCGGTGCTGGAATCGGGGCGGCCTCCCCCGGCCGGAGGCGGAGGCTGCTCGGCCCGAAGCCTCCGGATCGCTTCTTCCAGATTCCGTTTCGCATCGGCTCCGCGCGGATCGATGCGAAGCGCCTGCCGGTACCGATCCCGCGCGTCCGCGTACCGCCGGGACCGCATGGCCAGATTCCCCAGATTGTAGGCCGCCGCGGCGCGCGCGGCGTTCCCGTCCAGCGTGAGCGCCTCCTCGTACGCGGCCGCCGCGGAGTCCGGGTAGCCCGCGCCGCCCAGCGCGAGTCCCTCGTCGTAGGGAAGCGCGGCCGACCGGGGAAAATCAGGCCGGCCCTCCCGGAGCGACCGCCGGGCCGCGTCGAAGCGCTTCTCGCGGAGCTGGCGGACCCCGCGCCCCGCGGGTCCGCCCCACTCGTAGCCCGCGCCGATCAGCCCGGGCGCGAGCAGGAGGAGGAGCGCGGCCGGGACGGGCGAGCGCTTCGTCCTTCGCTGCGGAAGGAGCCGGGCCAGGAGGAGCAGTACCCCCGCCGCAGCGGCGAGCCAGTGGAACCGCTCGTCATACGCCCGGATCGAGCGGCCGCGCGCCTCGTAAGCGCCTTCCGACCGGATCGGATCGAGCAGCTGGAGCGCCGCTCCTCCGGAGCCGTCCCCCCGGACGAAGAGGCCGCCGCCCCTCCGCGCGATCTCCTCGAGGCGCCTCGGGTCGAGTCGGGTCACGACCGGGACTCCCGCTCGGTCCTTCTTCGTCCCGGTGACGGCCCCGGTCGAGTCCACGAGCGGAATGGTCGCGCCCGCGGGGGTGCCCACGCCGATCGCGAAGACGCGCACCCCCGCCTGCTTCGCCGCCTCCACCGCGGAGCGCGGGTCTCCCTCCAGATTCTCACCGTCGGTCACGAGCACGACGGCCCGCGGCCGCTCCCCCGGCCGGGCGAGAAGCCGCGCGCAGAGCCGGACGGCGGCTCCGAGGTCGCTCCCGCCGGGGGTCACCTCTCCGGGCGAAAGGGACTCGACGATCGAGGCGAGCCCCTCTCCGTCCGTCGAGAGCGGGCTCAGGAGCCGCGCCTCTCCCGCGAAGGCGACCAGCCCGATCGGTGATCCCGGCAGCGCGCGGATGAGCGCCTGGGCTTCCCTCCGCGCGACGGCCATCCGATCGGGACGCGCGTCCCGGGCCGCCATGCTCTGCGACACGTCGATCGCGATCGCCACGTCCGCGCCACGGCTCGCGGTGGTGACGAGCCGGAAGCCGGCCTGCGGCCGCGCGAGCCCGACGAGGCCGGCCGCGCACGCGGCGAGAAGCAGGACGGCCCGGGGGATCCGCACGGCGGCGCCCGGCTCCCCGATCTGGCGACTCAGGGCCGCCGGGTCGCCGAGGGCCCGCGCCATGCGGCGGCGCCGTGCCTCGGCCCACGCGAAGAGGAGCGCGAGGGCGGGCACCAGCCAGAGGAGCTTCAGAAGCTCGGGATGCTCGAATCGCATGCCGTTCCTATGGGTATCGGGCGAGCAGGGTCGCCCCCAGCAGGAGCTCGAGCCCCAGGAGCAGGAGCCCGGCCCCGAGGAGGAGCGGGCCCAGCTCGGCCCACTGGGTGTACGAACGGAGCGTGACCCGCGACGGTTCCAGCACGCCGATCTCCCGGTACACCTGGGAGAGGAGCGCCGCCGAGGTGGCGCGGTAGAACCGGCCGCCCGTGATCGAAGCCACCTCGTTCAGCGTGGGCTCGTCCACTTCCGAGCGGACCCAGACGTAACGGCGGCCCAGCACCGGGTCCTCGATCGGCATCGGCGCGATCCCCTGCGTGCCGGCGCCGATCGTGTAGATCCTCACGCCCACCGCCCGCGCCAGCCGGGCCGCCGTGACGGGATCGATCGCTCCCGAGTTGTTGATGCCGTCCGTGAGCAGGATCATGACGCGGCTCTTTCCCTTCGCGTGGCGGAGCCGCTCCGCTCCCTGCGCGATCGCGGCTCCGACCGCCGTGCCGTCCGGGAGCTGTCCGAAATCGAGCCCGTCGATGAGCGCCGCCAGTCCCTCGTAGTCGAGCGTGAGGGGCGAGATGAGCTCGCTCCGCCCCGCGAAGGCGACGAGCCCGACGCGGTCCTCGACCCGGCCGCGCAGGAACTCCTTCGCCACCTCCTTCGCGACGAAGAGCCGGTTCCGCGGCCGGAAGTCCTCAGAGCGCATGCTGCCCGAGATGTCGATGGCGAGCAGGATGTCGATTCCCTGACTCACCACCTCCCTCACCTCGTGCCCGGCCTGGGGGCGCGCCGCGGCGAGGAGCACGAGCGCCGTGGCGAGGAGCCGGGCCGCGGGAAGCGCCGGCGCGAGACGGGCCCGGATCCCCCGCGCGCCCGGCGCGAGCGCGAGGCTCGGAAGGCCGAGCGTGGGGGGCCGCGCGCGACGGCGGAGCGGGCGGACGAGCAGCATCACGAGGAGCGGAAGGAGAAGAAGGAGCATCCACGGGGCGGCGAGACGCACGGATCAGCCCCCCGAAGTCGGCGGCGGGAACCGCCCCGGGAGGGCTCTCGCCTCCTCGAGGGCCGAGAGCGCCGCGGCCCGCTCGTCCTCGGCGCGCGCGAACTTGGCGAGGTCGGAGCGGCGGAGGAGCCTCGCGACCGACTCGCGCGTCGCCGCGTCGCCCGGCGCGCGGCGGAGCAGCTCCTCCTCGATTTCGCGGGTCGTCCGCTCCGGCGCGGGGATCCCCGTTGCCGCTTCGAGGTACGCCCGCACCGCGCCCGAGAGCCGCTGATAGAACGCGTCGCGGGGGAGCCGGTCCAGCTCGAGGGCGAGCGCGTCGAGCGCGCGGGCGAGGATCGCCGCGGGCGGCTCCGGGGCGAGGGCCTTCTCCGCCTCCGGCGCCCGCCGCAGCATCCGCCGGACCGCCCAGGCGGCCACCGCGATCAGCGCGACGAGGAGCAGGGCTCCCGCCGCGGCGACCGTTCGATCCACCTGCCGGAGGCCGGGCGAGAGGACGCCGCGGTCTGGCTCGATCGAGTCGCGCGGCGCGGCGGTGAGCGAATCCACGAACAGCGTGTCGGGCGGGAAGGCGAGCGTGTCCGCGCCCGAGGGCCGGGCGACCACGATCGCCGCGTACGGAAGCGGGAGCGGGCCCAGGGCGAACCCCTGGATTCGCCGGGACCAGGTCCAGACGTCCCGGTCCCCGCGCGCCTCCAGGTGCGGGAAACGCTGGGGGTTCTCGTCCATCGATTCCAGCGAGGAGTCGGGAGGGCTCAGGACCAGGTCCCCGACCATGGCGCGCCGGGGCACCTCCGCCGTGAGCCTCCACCCGACCACGTCCCCCAGCGTGGCCCGCCCCGGGCGGAGCTCGCTCCGCAGGACGAAGCGTCCGCCGGCACGCACCTCGGAGCGCTCGGCGGCGCGCACGTGCTCCTCCGGCCGCGGTCCGCATCCGGCCCCGAGGAGCGCCAGCGAGACGAGGACCGCAATCGACCGCACGGCGCCCTCAGCGCGGCCGCGCGCGCTGTTCCATGTGCCGGACCAGGACCGGAGCCACCGGCGCGTCGCAGCGAAGCTCGATCCGCGCGGCCCGCCCCATCCGGAACGCCTCGCCGGTCTGCCGCGCGTGCCGGGCCCGGGCGGCGAGGAGCGCGCTCCGCGCGGCCTTGGAGCCGAGCGGGATCACGCGCTCCCGGCCCGTCTCGAGGTCCCGCGCCGCCAGGAGCCCCGCCGCGGGCCAGTCCGCCTCCAGCGGGTCGCGCACCTGGATCACGGTCAGCTCGTGCCGCCGGCCCAGGAAGGCCAGCTCGCGGTCGAAGGGCTCGGCGATCCAGTCGGAGAGGAGGAAGATGACCGCGCGACGCCGGAGCACGCGCGCGAGGAAGGAGAGCGCCTGCCCCACGTCCGTTCCCCGTCCCTCGGGCTCGAACGCGACCAGCTCCCGCACCACCCGGAGGGCCCGCGCGCGCACCTTGGAGGGCGGTACGTACAGCTCGATCCGATCCGTGAAGAGGAGGAGCCCCACGCGATCCCGGCTCCGGCTCGCCGCGAGCGCGAGGAGCGCGCCCGCCTCGGCCGCGGTCTCTCGCTTGCTTCTTCCCCGGGAGCCGAACGCGAGCGAGGCCGAGCAGTCGAGCGCCACGATCACGGTCAGCTCGCGCTCCTCTTCGTGTCGCTTCACGAACGGACGGCCCGCGCGGGCCGTCACGTTCCAGTCGATGGTCCGGACGTCGTCCCCGGGAACGTATTCGCGCACCTCGGCGAACTCGAGGCCTCGGCCCCGAAACGCGCTCCGGTAGGCGCCCGCGAACACCTCCTCGACGGCGCGCCGGCTCCGGATCGTGAGGCGGCGGACCTGCGCGAGTAGCTCCGGGGTGATCACCGGGGCCGCGCTCCCTCTCCCCTCACGGCACCTCGACCCGGGAGAGGATCCTCCGCGTGATCTCGTCCACGGGGACGGCTTCCGCCTCGGCCTCGTAGGTGAGCAGGATCCGGTGCCGGAACACGTCGGTGGCGAGCGCCTTCACGTCGTCGGGGACGACATAGGCCCGCCCTTCCAGGAAGGCGAGCGCCCGGGAGGCGCGCGCGAGGGCGAGCGTCGCCCGCGGCGAGGCGCCGTACTGCACGAGGGGGCGGATGTCGAGCCCGAACCGCTCCGGCTCCCGCGTCGCGTGGACCAGGTCCACGATGTACCGGCGGATCCGCTCGTCCAGGTAGATGCCGTTCACCGCGTGCCGCGCCGCGAGAATGGTCTCCACGCCGACGACCGGCCGGGGCGGCTCCGGCGGCTCGCCCCCCATCCGATCCAGGATCCGCCCCTCCTCTTCCGGGCTGGGGTACGCGACGCGCACCTTGAGGAGGAAGCGGTCCATCTGCGCCTCGGGAAGCGGGTAGGTCCCTTCCTGCTCGATCGGGTTCTGCGTCGCGAGGACCCAGAAGAGCGACTCGAGCGGATAGGTGGTCTCGCCGATCGTCACCTGCCGCTCCTGCATGGCCTCGAGCAGCGCGCTCTGCACCTTGGCGGGCGCGCGATTGATCTCGTCCGCGAGGAGAATCTGCGTGAAGACCGGGCCCAGCCGCGGCTTGAACGTCCCGGCCTTCGGATCGAAGACGAGGGTCCCCGTGAGGTCCGCCGGCAGGAGATCGGGCGTGAACTGGATCCGGTGGAACGTGGCCTGGATCGCCTGGGCCACGGTCTTGATGAGGAGCGTCTTGGCCAGCCCGGGGACGCCCTCGAGGAGGAGGTGCCCGTCGGAAAGGAGCCCGATCAGGACCCGGCGGATCATCTCCCGCTGGCCCACGATCACCGACTCCACGGCCCCGGTGAGCACGCTCACGAACGCGCTCTCGGCGCGAATCCGCTCGTTCCGCTCTTCGAGGGAGGTCTGGGTCACGAAGGGACTGATTTCCTGTGGCTTATGTGGATCGGTTCGCGTAAAGCGGGAACGCCCGGCACAGCTCTTCCACCTGCCCCCGGATCCGCGCCAGCGCGTCCGGGTCGTCCCGCTTCCGGATCGCCTGGTCCATCCATTCCGCGATGCGCCGGATCTCAGGAACGCCGATCCCCCGCGTGGTCACCGCCGGCGTGCCGATACGGATGCCGCTCGTCACCGCGGGGGGCCGGGGGTCGTTCGGCACCGCGTTCTTGTTCACCGTGATCCCGGCGCGATGGAGGGCCGTCTCGGCGTCGGCGCCCGAGAACGGGTGCTCCGTCAGGTCGACCAGGAGCAGGTGATTGTCGGTGCCCCCCGTCACGAGCCGGTACCCCCTCGCCAGCAGCTCTTCCGCCAGCGCCTTCGCGTTCGCCACGATTCGCGCCGCGTACTCCCGGAACTCGGGTGTCGAGGCCTCCTTCAGGCAGACCGCCTTCGCCGCGATGACGTGCATGAGCGGGCCGCCCTGCATGCCTGGAAAGACCGATCTATCAATCGCTTTTGCGAACTCATTCTTGCAGAGGATGAGCCCGCTTCGCGGCCCGCGCAGGGTCTTGTGGGTGGTCGTGGTCACCACGTGGGCGTGCGGCACCGGGCTCGGGTGCATGCCCCCCGCGACGAGACCCGCGAAGTGGGCCATGTCCACGACGAGGCGCGCCCCCACGGAGTCCGCGATGGAGCGAAATCGCTCGAAGTCGATGAATCGGGGATAGGCCGAGGCCCCCGCAACGATCACCCCCGGGCGGTGCTCCCGGGCCAGCCGCTCCACCTGGTCGTAATCCAGGGTCCCGGTCTCCGGCGAGAGGCCGTACTGGACCGCCTTGAAGAGGATGCCGGAGAAGGAGACCTTGTGCCCGTGGGTCAGGTGGCCGCCGTGGGCGAGGGCCATCCCGAGGAGCGTCCCCCCGGGCGGCATGAGCGCCATGTACGCGGCCAGATTCGCCTGCGCCCCCGCGTGCGGCTGGACGTTCGCGTGCTCGGCCCCGAACAGGGCCTTGGCGCGCTCGATCGCCAGCGACTCCGCGACGTCCACGAACTCGCAGCCGCCGTAGTAGCGTTTTCCGGGGTAGCCCTCGGCGTACTTGTTCGTGAGCGGGGAGCCCATGGCTTCGAGCACCGCCTCGCTGACGAAATTCTCCGAGGCGATGAGCTCGAGCGTGCTCTGCTGCCGGCGGGTCTCCGAGGCGATCGCGGCGTGGATGTCCGGATCGACGGCTCGAAGGCCCGCCTCGCGCGCCACGGCGCCCGCGGGGGCCGGGCCCGGATTCATCGGGCCCCGACCGCCGTCTTCTTCTCGGGGCGCGGCGCCTTCTCGTCCGGGACGGCGATCGGGAAGAGCCAGCCGTGCCGGTCCCGGGTCCTCCCCTCGATGATGTCGAAGAACGCGGCCTGCAGCTTCCGCGTGATCGGCCCGACGGTCCCCTTCCCCACCTGGATCTTGTCCACGCTCGTGATGGGCGTGATCTCCGCCGCGGTGCCCGAGAAGAACACCTCGTCCGCGATGTAGAGCATCTCCCTGGGAATCCGCTCCTCCCGCACCTCGATCCCCATGTCGTGCGCCAGCACGATGAGGGAGTCCCGCGTGATCCCGGGGAGGATGCTGGAGGCGATGGACGGCGTGTAGAGCACCCCGTCCCGCACCAGGAAGATGTTCTCGCCCGACCCCTCGGCTCCGAATCCGAAGACGTCGAGGGCGACTCCTTCCTCGTATCCCTCCGCCACGGCCTCCAGCTTGATGAGCTGGCTGTTCAGGTAATTGGCGCCCGTCTTGGCCATCGCCGGGAAGGTATTCGGCGCCTGGCGGCTCCAGGAGGCCACGCGGACGGCGATGCCACGCTCCAACGCGTCCTTCCCGAGGTACTTCCCCCAGTTGAGCGTCGCGATCGCCACGTCGATCGGAACGCCGGTCGGGTTCACGCCGAGCGACTTGTAGCCGCGGTAGACGACGGGGCGGATGTAGCAGGCCGTGCCGCCGTTCCGCCGGACGGTCTCCTTCATCGCCTCCATCAGCTCCTCGTACGTGTACGCGGATTCCATGCGCGCGATCTTGCAGGAATCCAGGAGCCGCTGCGTGTGCCGGTCCAGCCGGAAGACCGCCGTACCGGACGGCGTGTCGTAGGCCCGGATGCCCTCGAAGACGCTCGAGCCGTAGTGGACGACGTGGCTCAACACGTGAATCTTCGCGTCCTCGAACGCGACGAACGTTCCGTTCATCCAGATGACGCCTGATTGGAGCGCCATGACTCCTCCTTAGCCGCGCCGCTCTCGCGGCGGCCTATACCCGCTCGCGCCGCTCCATCTGCTCGCGGATCACAGGGATCCAGCGGAGCAAGTGGCTGCGAATTCGATGAAACGTGTCCTGATAGGTATCCGCCCCGGCGCCGATCGGATCGGCCACGCCGCCGGGATTGCCGCCTCCACCCGCCCCGTGCACGGTGATGAGATGGATCCGGGCGGCCGCCTCCGGGGCAAGCTCCCGCGCACGATCCAGATGTTGGGGCTCCATGCCGAGGATGAGATCCGATTCCCGAACCATGCCGGCCGTGAGCAGGACGGACTGGTGGCCCCGGATGTCGATCCCCTGGGACGCCATGGTGCTGACGGCGAGCGCCGCCGCAGGGGTCCCCGGAAGCGCGCCTGTGCCTGCCGAGACGATGCGGAGGTTCCCCGCGAGTTCGGCTGGGAGGAGCGATTTGAGGATCCCTTCGGCCATGGGGCTGCGGCAGGTGTTACCCGTGCAGACCAGGAGAACCTGGAACATGGGCCTCGCTCGAAAGAAGGAACGAATCCTGAAGTCAGTGTATGGGTTGCGCCGGGCGCCGTCAAGGAGACCCGGTTTCGAGCCGGACCGCTCCCGCGCGGAGAATCCGCACGGCGTCCCCCTCGAGGCGGACCACCGTCGAGGGCTGGCCCGAAAGCGGCCCCGCGTCCACCACGAGGTCCGTGTCTCCCGTCGCCGCGGCCTCCGCGCTGGCCGGCGGGGGTCCGCCCGGGGCGTTGGCGGAGGTGCTCGCCAGCGCCGTGCCCAGCGCGGAGAGGACCGAGCGGAGGAACGCGCTCCCCGGACAGCGGAGGGCCACTGTCCCGTCGGGGCCGCAGACGTCGGGCGGGACGGTCGATGCGGCCGGAAGCACCAGCGTGAGGGGGCCGGGCCAGTGCGAGCGGATCAGGTCGAGCGCCCGGGCGGGGGGGTTCGACGCCCAACGGGAAAGCTCTCCCGGCTCGGCGATCAGGAGGATCAGGCCGCGGCCCGACTCGCGGGGCTTCAAGGCGCGGAGCCGTGCGAGCGCGTCCGGCCGGTCCGCGCGCACGTGGTACCCGTAGACTCCCTCGGCCGGGAGCACCGCGACTCCTCCCCAGGCGAGCACCGCGACCGTCCGCTTCCGGGCCTCCTCCCACGCTGCTCCCTCGCCGAGGAGGATCCGCTCGGGCGGCACGGGCTAGAGCTTCTCGCCGCGGGCGAGCCGCTCCTTCAGCCCTCCCAGCTTCTCCCGCAGGGCGTGATCCGAGAGCGCCAGGATCTGGACGGCGAGCACGGCGGCGTTCTTCGCCCCGGCGGAGCCGATCGCGACCGTGGCGACCGGGACGCCGGGGGGCATCTGCACCGTGGAGAGGAGCGCGTCCGCGCCGCCCAGGGACGAGCCCGACAGCGGCACGCCGATCACGGGGAGCGACGTGTGGGCCGCGACGGCGCCGGCCAGGTGGTTGGCCATCCCGGCGGCCGCGATGATGACCGCGACTCCCCGCGCCGGGGCGGCGAGGACCAGCTCGCGGACCCGATCGGGGCTCCGATGCGCGGACGCCTGCGCCAGCTCGTGCGGGACGCCGAAGGATTGGAGCACCCGGGAGGTCTCCTCCATCGTCGCCCGGTCGGACTCGCTTCCGAAGAGGACCAGGACCCGGATCGACTCGCTCATGTGCGAACTCCTTCCCTCTCGCCCGGGGAAGCGGCGATGTCCCGGCGAAAGTGCATGCCCTCGAACCGAATCGTGGAAACGACGCCGTATGCGGCGTCGCGGGCCCGCTCGAGCGTCTCGGACCGTGCGACGACCCCCACCACGCGGCCCCCGGTCGTGATCCACCGCCCGGACCGTCGATCCACCCCGGCGTGGAAGACGCTGATCCCGTGGGGCCAGACCCGGTCCAGGCCCTCGATCGGAAGCCCGGTCTCCGGACTCCCCGGATACCCGCGCGAGGCCAGCACGACGCAGACCGCCGCGCCGTGACACCGAACGATCGTCGCGTGCCGCTCCGGTCGGAGGAGTCCGTTCGCGGCCGCGAGGAAGAGTTCGTAGGCGTCCTCGTCCAGGAGCGGAAGCACCGCTTGCGCCTCCGGATCGCCGAGCCGTGCGTTGAACTCCAGCACCTGCGGCCCGTCGGACGTCAACATGAGTCCCAGGTAGAGGACGCCCCGATAGGGGGAGCCGATCCGTCGCATCTCGGAGAGCACCGGATCGACGAGCCGGCGGCCGATCTCGATCGCCTCGGGAACGGAGGGCGCCCGGGCCGGCGCGCACGCGCCCATCCCGCCCGTGTTGGGGCCCGCGTCGCCGTCATAGGCGCGCTTGTGGTCCCGCGCGGGCGGGAAGAGCATCCAGCGCTCGCCGTCGGCCAGGACGAGGATCGAGGTCTCCTCGCCGGAGAGGAACTCCTCGATGAGGACCGACCGGCCCGCGTCCCCCATCGCTCCTTCCACCATCCAGGATCGCACGACCGTGTCCGCCTCGGCCCGGTCCCGGGCGATGACCACCCCCTTCCCCGCCGCGAGGCCGTCCGCCTTGATCACCACCGGGAAGCGCGCGTCCGAGAGAATGCGCGCCGCTTCCCCGGAATCGCGGGCCACGCGGTACGCGGGGGTCGGAAGCCCGAGCCGGCTCAGGAGCTCTTTCGCGTAGATCTTGCTCGTCTCGAGGCGGGCGGCCTCGCGATTCGGTCCGAGTACCGGGATTCCCGCCGCCCGGAGCGAGTCCCCCAGACCCAGCGAGAGCGGCACCTCCGGCCCGATCACGACCAGGCTCACGCTCTCGGTCCGGGCCCACCGGACCAGCTCCTCCACGTCGGTGGCCGCGATCGGAACGCGCGTCGCGTCGGGCTCCATCCCGGGGCTCCCCGGCGCGGCGTACACCGCGGGGTGCTGCGGCGAGTCGTGCAGGGTCGCGACGAGGGCGTGCTCCCGCCCTCCCGACCCCACGACCAGGACCTTGGGCGGGGGCGTCATCGGACTCCTCCCGCTCCGGGCCGGATCACGCCCCCTCCCGCAGCGCCTCGCGGAGCGCCTGCTGGATCTTCTCGGGGTGGGCCCTCCCGCGGGAGGCCTTCATGGCCTGCCCCACCAGGAACGCGAAGGTCTTCTCCTTGCCGGGGCGCACTTCCGCGGCCGGGCCGGGATTCGCCAAGATCACCTCACGGGCCAGGAGGAGGAGCGAGGCATCGTCGTCGATGGGCAGAAGCCCGTGCTTCTGGACCACCTCGCCCGGCGGCGCCGGGTCCGTCAGCATGTGCTCGAACACCTGCTTTCCGATCTTGCCGGAGATCGTTCCGCCGGCGATCAGACCCACGAGCGCGCCCAGGCGATCCGCGCGGATCGGGAACTCCTCGATGGACTGGCCGGTGCGGTTCCGCACGGCGTTCACCTCGGTCATGATCCAGTTCGCCGCCAGCTTCGCGTTCCCGCCCAGCCGGACGACCTCCTCGAAGTAGGACGCGAGCGAGCGCGACTCGGTCAGCACCTCGGCATCGTAGCTCGGAATCCCGTGCTGCTGCACGAGCCGCTCGCGCAGCGCGTCCGGCAGCTCCGGCAGGCCCCGCCGGAGCTCGTCGACCCATGCCGGATCCACGTCCAGCGGGAGCAGGTCCGGCTCCGGGAAATACCGGTAGTCGTGCGCCTCCTCCTTGCTGCGCATGCTCTCGGAGATCCCCTTCTGCGCGTTCCAGAGGAGCGTCTCCTGGACGACCCGCCCCCCCGATTCGAGGAGGTCGATCTGCCGGTCGATCTCGTAGTGGAGCGCCTTCTCCACGTAGCGGAAGGAGTTCAGGTTCTTGATCTCGGTCTTGACCCCGAA
>Ga0153915_10002897_pt1 | contig 15681 bp, 14 predicted proteins | sample Opewatmetagenome_2_FD_107003 | JGI IMG/M metagenome (GOLD analysis project Ga0153915, IMG submission 107003) | Freshwater wetland microbial communities from Ohio, USA - Open water 3 Core 3 Depth 3 metaG | ecosystem: Environmental > Aquatic > Freshwater > Wetlands | place: USA: Ohio, Lake Erie...
CTTCTTTCGCTGCGTGCAAGGGCATCAAACAGCGGGCCAAGCGGACTGCCCGGTACGCCAAAGACGTATTCCACACCAAACTGTTCCAGATAATTGACGATTACATCACTGAGCGTCATATCCATCTTGTTATCCTGTCGTTAATGAAAGCAGATACTAAATTCCAGAGTCATTATGTGTATTAAGACATTTTAAAATATCAAACTCTATTTATATTCTGAAGCATCTCATTTTATAACATTCATAATTTATTCTTCTAAACCCTGGTCACTCCTCCTGTAAGGGCGAATTTCATTACCTCTCCCGGGGGCAGGTTGAGGGGTGTGATGTGCTCTTTTGGGACAATGAACATCTCTCCCGACCAGTTGTAGGAATGCGGGAACAGCACCGCAACCTTATCTTTGATCCCCAGGTCCGACAGATCATCTGCGGTGATGAACCCTACCTTTTCAAGCTCCGAAACCAGGTTCACTTTCACCAGTACGGGTCGTGTGAATTTCTTTCTTTGACCTACAAAGGCATTGAAGAAATCGGTGAGTGAGCTATAGATAAGTTTGATGAACGGCGCTTTTTCAAATAGATTATTAATAAACCTGACAATGGGCTGGAACAAAAATGACTGACCAGCCCAGCCCAGCAGGGCGATAAAGGTAAAGGTGACCACAAGGCCGATGCCCGGGATCTGGATATTGAAGGTACTGTTGATAAAATTTCTGATAGGGCCGTCGATCTTTTCAAACACCCAGTAAATAATAAAGAGTGTGATACCTGCGGGAGCGGCCAGGAGGAGCCCCTGGAGGAAGTAACGGAATATTTTTTTCATAATTGATAATACCTCTCTTTTTTGGGCATGAAGGATAGAGTTTCCCTTGTATTTCAATCCAAGGTTAGCTGCACAATCTTTTTGGATAAGGATATATTAACATAATAAGGCGCATACTTCAAAATATGGTTCTCCTCCAAATTATTTGAGTAAAAGTTACCAGTAGCCATGGCACTTTTACTCAATAAGCATTAGATCCGGCAGTGCCGGCCGACACTGCCAAGTGAGGTGGATTATCAACCAATTTGGAGAAGATTCCAAAATATAGATATGAATTGTCTTCCACAATCACAGCCAATTATGTATGCCATTCTGCTGCTTGGCCGAAGAATCCGGGAAGGTTGTTGCCAATTGGATGCTGCAATCAAGTTGCAGGACGACAACAGTTTATTTCAACCGATTTTAGAATCCCTTATCTTATAGACAAGGTTTGTTCAGTTTAATGGACATGATAAAGACCGCCGATTATGTGATCGACCTGGGCCATGAAGGCGGAGACGGGGGGATATTGCGGGCGCAGGCACACTGGGATATCCTGAATCATGGAATCATATAGATGGGGCTCAAAGGATTGCCCACCTATTCCACAATATGGCCATGCGCCCCATATTTTTTTAAAGGAGACACAGCTACCTCATCCAGCTTCCGCCTGTTACGCAGATTGTCTGACCGGTAATGTATTCACCTTCATCAGAAACAAGAAAAAGCACAGTATTGGCAATATCCTCCGGCGTCCCTTTCCTTGGGTAAGGGATCTCGGAATTCATCCTTTCTATCTCTTCTTGAGGGTATATGTTCCGGATGAAGTCATTTTGTATAAAGCTTGGCGCGACGGTGTTTGCAGTTATGCGATATGGCGCACCTTCCATAGCAAGACATCGGGTAAAGGCCATAACGCCGGCCTTTGCTGCGGCATAATGGGCGTGCCCGCCCTTCAGCCCCCGGAAGCCCACTACAGAACCCATATTGATGATACGCCCATATTTTTGCTTTATCATTGCAGGCAGTACTGCGCGGGTGCAATAAAAGGTGCTTTTAAGTGAGGTATCGATGACGAGACTCCATATCTCATCGCTTATATCGACGATCTTTGAGGGACGGTTAGTCCCGGCATTATTGATTAGTATATCGATGCGCCCGAATTTTTTTAACGTCGCTTCCGTTACATTCTTTACATTATCAAGGTTTGTTACGTCACACTTGATGCCGAGCGTCTCAACGCCGTATTCATCGTGTATTGCACCTGCTGTCTTTATAGCGCGTTTTTCGTGTATATCTGTTACAACAACACGCGAACCCTCCCTTGCCAGGATGCGGGCTGTTGTCTGACCGATCCCTGCGCCTGCGGCTGCTGTGAGTATTGCCACTTTGTCTTTTAATTTCATTTTATATCCACCATTGATTTTTTCATAAGCAAACAAAAAGATGGAGAGGGGCACTCTTCGCCTTTTGTGCGTATTTTAATTCTATTGGAGCAACTCTTTTTCTATTTGTTCCAGTGCCTCAACATCATTAGCCTCAAAAGCCGCCCTCATTTTTAGAAACAATTCCCCCGATGGTCTTTTTCCCGTTCCAAATAAACCGCGGTCTTTTTTTATTCTTTCTATTTCCCTTAGGAAGTCCATGTAATCAGCACCCTGTTCTTCCTGTTCTGCCTTTGATAATTGAGTAAATGCGAGCATATACTCTTTTTCTCTGGCTAAAAGTTCATCCTCATCTTTATGTAGATTTGCTAAAAGGACCTTGATTTCATCCAGTTCCTTTTCTAATCTTATCTCCTCTATATCTACAACCTCACATTTTTCGTTATCGCACATTTTTAATTCCTCATTTATGTTAATATTATCCTGTTCGGGGGATGGCAGAAAAACCATCGCCCAAAGGTTACGGCTGCTATTTAAACTTTTTAATTACAGATTGAATTCAATAGTAAGGACTGCCCTAAAGTCTCATTTTTACGCAGATTGCCCTGAAGGTCCTAAAAGAGGTTAGAATGCCAGAACACGGGAGAACTGGAATCCATGTCTCTATGGCACTTCCTTTCGTGGATCAAAATGTATCGTGGAATTTAGGCGCTTTAAAATATAAAATAGACGGATTAATTCATATTTGAAATAAATATTCTTATCCTTTTACTAATATTCCAATTTTCCTTCAGCTGTTTATAGACTATCAGAATTCACATTATTTAGGGCATATAATTGTATTCATTGCGATAAAAAGTAAAGGGACTAAATAGATAAATTTGGGTACTTTTTTAGGATATAAATCTTATCGGGATTGATTCCTTTCCGCATTTGGTAAGACATTAAGGAAAATAGCCAGTTTAAACATAAAATTGCAATGGATGTAAAGAGTATATTAGGAAAGCTGCGGCGCGAGAGGTCGTCGCAGCACGCAACAAAGGATGGAAGACAGCGCAAATACGAAACAAAGAAGGGTAGAGTGAAAAGGCGAACTGATAAAAGGGATAAACGGGACGGGGCTTGAAGTGGGAAAAAAGGCAGGGTTTGTATCCGACCCTGCCTTGCAGGACGAAGGCTGATCCCGGCAGGCACTTAAACCTGCGACGCCACAAAGAATGCGCTGCGCATGGTCTTTCGAATCCTGCCGTTCTTGCCGGTGCAGTCGCCCAGGAGAAGGACCTCGTCTGCCGAGCCTATGAATTTCTCGGCCTCATCCATCCTGGGCTTAAGGCCTGACCAGATCACAATGCTGTCGGCCTGGATGGAGTTCTCAGCGCCTTTTTCATCCGTATAGGTCACCTTTCCTCCGGCAATGCCCTTAACCGTGGTCTTCATGACATAACTGAAGTTGGGATGGTTTTTATATATTCTCTCCTGTGGGCCTATACCGTGTGGGCCAACATCTTCCGCGTCTATCATTTCTTCCCCAGGCGCCAGCACCGTTATCTTGTGCCCGTCCTTGGCAATACCTATCGCTGCCTCTGTGCCGATCTTTCCTGCGCCGATCATGACCACATTTTCCCCTAAGGCCTTCTTGTTGCTGTAACAGGTCAGGATATTGAAGACATTGCCGGCGTCCGCGCCTTTCATCTTGGAAATAACAGGCTCCGCACCGGTTGCAACCAGGACCGTATCGTACCCTGCCGCCTTGATCATCTCTGGTGTAGCCGTCGTGTTCAACTTCACCTCGATCCCGGCCTTTTTCACCTGATTGATCAGGTAATCCTTGAGGTCTTTCATGTTCCATCTCCATTGGCTATAGTCCGAGAACTTAATCAACCCGCCAAGGGCCGTGTCCTTCTCGAAGATTGTCACCTTGTGGCCTCTCTCGGCGGCTGTGAGGGCCGCCTTCATGCCGCCCGGGCCGCCGCCTATTACCGCAACCTTCTTTATCTTTTTGGGCGGAGTGACGCCCTGCAGTTTATACGCCGGCGTTCCCACCTCCGGATTCAGGTCACATCCGAATAAATGGGGGCCTTTCATCATGCTGACAGCATGACAGTTCTGACACTGATAGCAGGGAATTACATCATCAGCCCTGCCTGCCGCCACCTTTTGGACCAGTTCCGGATCAGCGAAAAAAGGTGTCGTCATGCCGACCATATCTGTCTTGCCGCTCGCGATAAACTGGTCGTTCAGTACCGGATCATGGAACCCGGCGCCGGGGCATGTGAGGATCTTCAAACCGGCCTTCTTAATGGCCTCAGCATAAGCGAGGCCCCATGGTCTGTCCTTGTCCTGGACAAAGCTGTTAGGATGTTGACTGCCGGCCCTGAAATACACGAAATCAGCCAGGCCCTCAAGCTTTCTTGCATCTTCAACGGCCTTCTCCAATTCATCTTTAGTCGGCTGATTCACATTGCTGACCCCATGGATCACTTTAGAATCGCCAACTTGAAGATTTGCCATTATTATAAGATTAGTTGCACTCCGGACTGCCTGGACGGCCTCGATGCTGGGTGACATCATCTGAAACACGTCATAACCGCTTTCCGCAGTCTCCTTTGCCTCCTTTACTATATCTGCAACGCTCTTGGACTGTCCCATGGGTGGTCCCCCGGCTCCACCGGGCATGCCGCCCGGGCCGCCTGCCGCTCCGCCTGGCATACCACCGCCCCGGCCTGATCCTGCTGCTGACGCTCTTTGCATGCCGACCTCGTTCTTCTGACCCGATGCCTCGCCGGACGCGATAAAATTATTATCACTGCCCCCGGTATTGTCGGTGTATAAAATAAGGGTGCCTTCGGTATGGATATCATCAATCATCCGTTCGACATAGTTGTGAACCGGAGGGATGTCTTCCCATATGCCATTTCCAATGTGTTCCCAACTGTTCCAAGCCTTAAACAGGTACTCATCATCGGGGAAATCATTTTTTGTATGATATGTCTTTGGATATTTTCCAAAACAGGTGCTCATCGAGACAATAGCTGCGTTTTTGGCCATGTTTGTATAATGGTTTCTGAATGCCTCGGAGGGATAATTTTCCGGTCCCTGCATAGTGAAATTAGGAGAAACGGTATGCATTATCCTGTTCTTTAACACCACGTTTCTGATCCTGAGGGGCGACAGAAGATGAGGACATCTGTTGCCTGCCGCCTTTATACCGGCAGTTGCAGCCTTCTCGGCTGCCATTGCAGCACGGATTTCAAAACCGGCGAGCTTTTTACAGGTCAGCGCGCAAGTGGACGCCACACCGGCGGCAATCAGAAATTGCCGTCTTCCCATAAGTGTTTTAATTAGATTCATGATTTCCTCCTTTATTTATCAATTGTTATACAAATATGCCTAAACAGGCATTTCCTGCCCAAACGCCTTTTATAAGAGGATATCTCAATAAAAAAGATCTTCCTTCTCTTTAACGCCATCCCTCAGCGATCTTGTAAAAATTATCTTATACTGCTCCTCAAATCCGCTAAAACAGACGCGGCATTCGCCGTCAGCCTCTTCTCCGGGGCAGTCTTTGCATTCCGCATCCTTGGGTAGAGGTTCCAAAAGGACCTCAAAGCCTGCGTGACCATATGTCTCTATCGCTTCACTCAGCCTAGGTTCGCCTGCAACAAACCTCATGGTCCAGCCCTGTTTTTCAAGGGCGGCTATTCTGGATTTATCCCCTGTCATAAGCTTGCCCCACGGAATCAATATATAATAGTTATAAGATTAATCACGGTTCGTCAGGAAGATGACATTAAAATTATAGTCTTACCGGCAATGTATCTTAACAAATCATCTGTTTCCAATGCCCGTCCACCGGGCATTGGAAGATAATATATCAATTGATATTTTACGCTCCCCTTTAATGATTCCCGTGGCAAATCCTTCTCAACCTCCTTTGTTGCTAAAAGAAGTTCATTCATGCACCGGTCCGGATCTTCTCCAATCCCGTATATAAGTTCCCTGACTTTTATTATGTCTCCTTGAGAAGAGACCGCAGGCAAACTGAATGTGATGCAACAAGGGCTCTCCCCGGCCTTATCATCCCATCGGGCTGAAATATAATCCATTACATGCCTGTTGCAAGTTATCAGCAGGTCATTCTCCTTCAAATATCCGTTGAAAAGGCCGAACCATGCATCCAGCATTGCCTCAATATTCAAGTTTTCCGGCATATCAATCTCCGTTAAATCACCGGTATCGGCAAAGACACCTTTGGCCTCGCCGGGGTCCTGGAGCGCGCCTGAAAGGACAGGCCCCTTTTCTTTCAAGGCGCTCATCATGTCCGCGACATCATAATGATTCCTTTCGATCTCAGCGGCAAGATGTAAAAGCAGATGACATTTCAAGGGCAGGTCTTCCCCCTTTATCCCTGGCGCAGGCCGGGCCGCGCCCTTCAGCAATCGTCTAATCTCCCATGTCTCGCTGTCATCCTGATCAGCATTGTCCCTGAATTTCAATATCTCCTTGCGGCTCCTGTCATAATTCTGTTCCGCCCATGCGTGATATCCGGAAAGGATGGCCTTGAAATCACCCTTTGGTTTAAAATCCTCTGACGGATTCACTATCTCAATCTCAAGACCTTTAAAATATTCAGGTGGATTAATAAACCACGGCTGATAGATCCTCACCGGCCCTAAGAAAAAAATAAGTTTCTTAATCGACGCTTCAGGAAGATAAGAGTGTGGAAACAAATGAGGTTTTGATTTCATAAAGATTGCAAGTCCTCTCATATATTTTCTGATAATTATACATCATTAACAGATATTCGCACATGATTACAACCACCTTCTTACAGTAGAAGTGTATAGCGTAGAACACTTTTTTTAATTTAATTCTTTCCTTGCGCCCTGCCCCTTACGACCTGCGCCAAAAGATATATTGATTGACTGCATCAAATATTTCCTGTATTTAGATGCACCATGAAAAAAGAACAGTTAATTAACATATTGCTTGGAATACTGAAAACTGATGTTGACCTGAGCTTCCTGAAGCGACTTAAAGAGAATGAGATAGAGACCCTGATAGCATGTATAAGGGAGAGAGTTGATCAGGCAGGGAAATAATCCCCTCCCTTTAAAGATATAAACGACCCTCGGCAAGTTTTTGAAAGGAGACAAAATTGAGGTTCGTTTTTTATTGCATCTGTTCCGTGATCTTATCAACCGATTCGACTGTTTCATCCAGAATCTCACGCAGATCCTGTTCGGTAAGCCTCAGAAATTCCTGGGCGCGCTGGTCCATCTTGTAAAGCATGCCGTCAACGCCTGAGCCTATCCCGCTCATTAAAGAAAGGGAATCCGCGACATGGACGATGGATGCCAATGTATTGTCGCCGGACTGCGCCGGATAGTGATGAAAACAGATCGCGGAGATCAAGGACTTGGGTATCTTCCAGAGATTGCACATCTCAGCAGCGATCTCGGAGTGGTCAAACCCAAGGATATCTTTCTCCGCGTTCAGAAAACTCTTCTGATCATCGGACATGTATTCCTCAAACGCATTGCCTCTTTCAAGGACATATTTATTCAGGACTATCTTGCCAGCGTCATGAATAAGTCCCGCTGAAAATGCATCATTCTCCAGGTCTTTATATCTCTTGCCGGCTATAAGCCTGGATGCAATAGCCACGGCCAGTGAATGTTTCCAAAGGTCGCCTGAATTCATTTTATAGCCTTCCAAGGAGTCGCCCAACAGTTTCGAGGAAGTGGCCATCGCAACCACCTCGCCGACGGTCTTGTATCCTAGAAGGACCGCGGCATGTTGAACGGATGTGACCTTGCCCGCAAGACCGTAATAGGCGGAGTTGGATAGCCTCAGGACCCTTGTAGCCATGGCCTGGTCCTTTTCAAGGATGTCGGCCAGCGCCCTGAAACCTGAGGTTGGGTCATTCATTATCTCCCTGGCCTTGAACATTACCTGGGGCATGGGCGGCAGTTCGGTCAATCTATTTAAAATAATCTTCTGCAGGACCTCGCCGGTCGGCAGATCCCTTTCTACTTCAAATGACTGCCCCTTCTTTTTAGGCCTTTCAGGTTGCGGCGCCTCTTTGAGCGCCTCCGGCCTTATGTCGATATTGATAATCCCCTTCTTACATGACGGGCAGGGGAAGGAAATCTTTCTATCTGGAGGAATTCGCTCATCAGGGATATTATATCCTTTACCGCAAAGTTCACATTTTACATTCATATCAAAGAGTCCTTGGATGGTTTAAATTAACTTCATTTTATATTAATCTGTCCTTTATCAAGGTCCAGCAGTATCGACCGGATCCTTGATCCGCCCGTCTCTTCCTTGGCAACACTGATTTTCGCCTTTAAAAGCGCCTCTTTTACCGCCTCAACAACCTTAACTCCCATACTGACGCCGGAGGAAGACCCTTCCATGGCAGCGCCCCCCGCTATTGCGACAAAGGGATTGGCGGAAGGATTTTCTTTAACAAGCAAATCAATTGCATGAACAATCCCGGAATCAGCAAACTTGGCAGGATTTGGCGTCGATGCAGTTGCGGAATGAGGCGCAAGCACGTGGAGGCCCACGCCGATCTTTTTTACCCTGTCAAAAAAAACTACTCCAACTCCGACTCCTATGCAGTCCACTGTCAGCTGACCTTTTTTTGCAGTCTTGCATTGCATTATCTTTACAGATGTCTGTTCCATAATTATATCGCCATATGTTTTTTAGATTGTAATAAGTTCATACTTGCGTCTTCCCAAGCCTATCTCTTCCGCGTATTCCAGTTGCACATTCCAGTCAATCCCCGGATAAACGCCCCGGAATTTATCATCGCCGATTTCTTTATGGCGCTCAAGACATGAACCGTCAAGGCCCGCCTGACGGTTTACCATATCCACAGACGCCTGGTCCACGGCAACAGGATCCCTTGAGGCCATGATGCCAAGGTCTCTTACTATAGGGGCGTCATTGAAAGGCGTACAGTCACAGGCCGGGGATATCTGGAGAAGAAAATTCAGAAAAGCCGACCTTTTCTCTTTGCCCTTTAAGGCCGCATAGGCATATTCAACCATCTTTTTCTGAAATAGCGCGGTGTCCCTGCCCCATTGCACATCAATGGCCTCATTGGGGCATATGATTATGCATTCCGCGCAACCTACGCATTTTCCCGGATCAATAACCGCCTTTTCATTAATAACAGAGATGGCGGACTGGGCGCAGTGCCCGGCGCAATCACCGCAGCCTGCGCATCTTTTCCCTTTTATCTTAGGCTTCAGGTCAGAGTGCTGCTGCAATTTGCCCTTCCGTGCCGCGCACCCCATTCCCAGATTTTTTATTGTGCCTCCGAAACCGGAGACCTCGTGCCCCTTGAAATGGGCGACGGAGATAATCGAATCCGAATTATGGATCTCTTTCGCTATAAAGGCATCTTTTATTATTGCCTTATTTATTGCTACGGTCTCATAGGAACCTCCTCGCAATCCGTCTGCTATAATAAGCGGGGCATTAACCACGGCATATGCAAACCCGTTCTCAATGGCTGTGTTGAGATGGGAAACGCTGTTTCCCCTTGCCCCGGAATACAGGGTATTTGTATCTGTTAAGAAAGGATGGGTGCCGCATTCCCCGGCATAATCCACTATGCGACGGATGAAATTCGGCCTGATGAATGCAAGATTCCCTTTTTCCCCAAAGTGCAATTTTATCGCCGTCAGACCTCTGGGACTCACAACCCCCTTGAGGTCAATATTTTCCAGAAGAGAAGTCAGCTTTGAAAGGAGGTTCGTTTTAAAAGAAGACCTCATGTCCGCGAAATACACCTTGCTCGTTTCTATTGATATATCCATGTAATGATTCGCCTACCGGCCGATTAAAACCTTAATATTATACACCTTTAAAAGATCATTCGACAGGACGTATAAATAACTTAAAGCTTGTGATCATTTTAATAAATATGTAAAGGGTTCCAGTCAGGATTACAGGCCTTTATATTTTTTCCGTTGACAAGCAAAAGGCTCTTAGTTTATTTATCTAATAAAATCCTTTAGGAATCAATGGCTTTTAACATTTTTTTATAAATAATGTTAAAATAATTTCCGTTTAATAAAGTCGGAAATTGACTTTATTCTTTCTTGGGCGCTGATGCCCATTATCCGCTTGACCGATTTTCATCATATTCATCATTGGAAAAATAAGGCCTATCAACAATAAAGATTATGTCAGCCGAAAGGTGCCTCAGATGAAAAAGAGAAATATTTGCTTATTGCTAACTTTTTTAACAGCAGCGTGTCTTTTTATTTTTTCCTCAGCAAGCGGCAGCAACGATTCTGAGGAGATCCAAAAGATCCTGAGCATAGATGCCTATGACAGGCTGAACACCGTCCCTAACACATTTCTGATCGATGTAAGGACAAAGGCTGAGTATCAGTATGTCGGACACCCGACCAATGCCTATCTCTTTCCCTATATGCTTTTAAGCGAAAAATTAGTCAAGAATGGTGAAGCATATGAATATCAAACCTCCAAAAATAAAAATTTTCTTGTGGAGATGACCAAGGTCTTTAAAAAGACCGACAACCTCCTGATCCTGTCCCGCGACGGTGTCATAAGCGCCCTGGCGGCTAAAGAACTTTCAGACGCAGGGTTTAAAAACGTATACGATATCAAAGACGGTTTCGAGGGGCCCGAGTTTCCCACTCATGATGACCCGGATCTGCAAAAATGGTATCGCCAGCTGGCAAAAAGGAATAAGATACAGGGATATCAGCAGCGTCGTCACTCAGGATGGCAATGGTGGGGGCTTCCCTGGACCTATGAAATGAATACCAAATATCTCTACCCGCCTGATGTGAAAGCCGTCGGCAAATAGTCCGGGCGATATCTTAAAGCACTCTCCTGCCGGGTCATATCATAATAGAAATACAGGTTTTATTGATTTAAACCTTTAGCCCCATCCTTCTTGCCTTATACCGTGTACCTTGAGAACCTTGCACCTTACTCATTCATACCTCAAAACAACCCTCTGCCCCGTCAATCCCTCCACCTCTTTAAGCATTTCGTTTGTGGGCGATATCCTGTAATGATTATTCGGCGCGATAAAGACATCTTCTCCCCTTCCCATATCCATCCTGAAGAGGACCGAACATTCGCCGGGATTTCTGAAGAAGATATCCCTTATCTCCTCCAGCTGTCCTTTTGATACGGTCTTGCCGTCGAGTCCCAGTTCCACGGTCTTTACCGCCTTCATGCGCAGGGATCCCAGTGTTTCGAGCTCTTTTGCTATGATCTTGGATCTGTTGTCATCAACCTCTGCTATACCCGTTATCATCAGGGGTTCTTCACTCTTCAAGAATTGGAAATAATTTTTATAGGTATCAGGAAAGATAACGACCTCAATGGAACCTGTCTGGTCCTCCAGGTCCAGGATCGCCATCATGTCGCCCTTTTTAGTCCTCTTCATCTTCAGGTTTTCTATAACGCCTGCCGCCTTTACCTCAGCCTTTTCCTTCAGGTTCAAAACGCCCTCGACAGTGTGTGTTGTAAAAAGGCCCGCCTCCCTTTTATATTCCTCAAGGGGATGCCCGGTAATATAAAAACCCAGGGCCTCCTTCTCCCTTTGCAATTTTTCCCTCTGCTCCCATTCCCCCACATCCGCAAGCTCAAGCATGCCCTTGAAACCGGTATTGTCGCCTGCCAGGGAAGAGAATATAGTCAATTGATTGGGGTCATGGGACCCCCCGTAGAATTTTATGATGGAATCCAGGGATGCGAAGAGTTTTGCCCTGTGGATGCCGGTAAAATCAAAGGCCCCGCACTGGATGAGTCCTTCAAGAACCCTGCGGTTGACCTTGCTTCCCTCGATCCTCTTAAAGAAATCAGAAAGGTCCTTGAACGCGCCGCCCTTTTCCCTTGCCTCGATAATGGACTCCACGGCCTTAATCCCTACGTTTTTCACCGCCGCAAGGCCGAAGCGTATCCCGTCCCCCGCGACCGCGAAATCCGCCTGACTTTCATTTATATCAGGCGGGAGGATGCTTATGCCCATCTCGCGGCATTCGGCAATGTTTTTAATGGTCTTGTCCTGCACACCCATGTCCTGCGTAAGGAGGGCCGCCATGAACTGGACAGGAAAGTGTGCCTTCAGATAGGCTGTTTGAAAACCTATAAGGGCATAACAGGCGGCATGGGAACGGTTAAAGCCGTAGCCCGCAAAGGGCTCAATAAAGTTAAACACCTTTTCAGCCAGTTCACGGTTGATGCCGTTTCCCTCGCAGCCTTTTACAAATTTATCCTTCTGTTCCGCCAGCAGGTCCGCCTTCTTTTTACCCATGGCCTTCCTGAGCACGTCCGCCTGGCCCATGGAAAATCCCGCAAGATTTCGCGCGATCTGCATGACCTGTTCCTGGTAGATGGCGACGCCATATGTCTTTCCAAGGATAGGCTCCAGCTTCGGGTGCAGGTATTTGGGCCTTTTCCTTCCGTGTTTGCCGTCTATATAATCCGGTATCCAGTCCATGGGACCGGGTCTGTAGAGGGCGACAAGGGCTACAAGATCCTCAAAGACCTCCGGCCTGAGGCTCCTCAGGAGGTCTTTCATGCCGTCGCTTTCAAGCTGGAACACCCCTGTTGTATTCCCTTCCTGGCAGAGCTTTAATGTCTTTTTGTCATCCAGCGGGATATTGTCGATGTCTATTTTCTCCCCTGTGGAGCCCTCTATCAGTTTAAGTGTGTGCTTTATTACTGTAAGGGTCTTTAATCCAAGAAAATCAAACTTGATGAGGCCCAGCTTTTCTATCTGGTCCATAGTGAACTGGGTCATTATTTCATCATTAGACCCCTTGAAGAGCGGGAGATAATTGACAAGGGGCTTGTCTGAGATGACAACCCCTGAGGCATGGGTCGAGGCATGTCTTGACAGGCCTTCAAGGGAGCGGGAGATCTTCAGAAGCCTTTTTTCGCTCTCCTGCCCATGTTCCAGTTTTTTCAAGGCCGGTTCTTCTTCTATGGCCTTTTCCAGGCTGACCTTCGGACCCTCAGGCACCAGCTTTGCGATCTTATCAACCTCGTTATATGGAATGTTAAGGACCCGGCCCACATCCCGTATGACGCCCCTTGCCTTCATGGTGCCGAAGGTGATTATCTGGCCCACATTTTCGCGGCCGTACCTTTCAGAGACGTACCTTATAACCTCATCCCTCCCGTTCATGCAGAAGTCCACGTCGATATCAGGCATGCTTATGCGTTCGGGATTAAGAAACCTTTCAAAAAGGAGGTCATATTTGATCGGATCAAGGTTAGTTATCCTGAGGCAATAGACTACCAGTGAGCCTGCCCCTGATCCCCTTCCGGGGCCGACCGGGATATCCGCCTTCCTGGCGTAGTCTATAAAGTCCGCCACTATAAGAAAATAGCCTGAAAAGCCCATCTTTGTGATGACGCCCAGTTCATACTCCAGCCTGTCCTCATATTCCTTCCTGAGTTCAGGCGTTATGGGGCCATCCTCCTTTTCCCTCTGCTCAAGCCGATTAACAAGCCCGGCCCTTGCCTCCTCCGAAATCAATTCGTTAAGGTCCTTATTGCCATGGGTGTTAAAGACGGGATATTTATATTTTCCGAACTCCATCTGATAGATGCAGCGGTTTGCTATCTCGACGGTGTTATCAAGCGCCTCTCCATATCCGTCGCCAAGGGACGCCTCCATCTCCTCGCGGGATTTAAAGAAAAATTCATTATTGGAAAACTTCAGCCTCTTGGTTTCATCAACGGTCTTCCCGGTCTGAATGCATAGGAGGGCGTCATGGGCCTCTGCGTCGGCCCGGTTCAGGTAATGGCAGTCGTTTGTGGCAACCAGGGGTATAGACAGCTCGCGCGATAGTTCCTTAAGCGCCTTGTTTAATTTTACCTGTTCAGGCAGCATATTCGCCTGGACCTCGAAATAAAAACGGTTATCGAAGATGGCTGCAAGCTCCTTTGCCTTCTGGACGGCGATATCGGTCCTGCCGATGTCAATATAATGGGGGACCACACCCTTCAGACATGCGGAAAGGGCTATAAGCCCCTCATTGTATTCCCTTAAAATCTCTATATCCACCCTGGGGTGGTAGTAAAATCCTTCCAGATGACCAAGGGTTACAAGCCGGCTTAAATTCCGGTACCCCTTTTCGTCCATGACAAGCAGTATCAGGTGGTAGGCATTGGGCTGCCCGTCCTTTGCCTGGGATTTTTCCCTGCGGTCTCCGGGGGCCATATAGACCTCACACCCCAGTATCGGTCTGATTTTGAATTTTTTAGATTTATCAAAGAGTTGAACAGCCCCGAAGATATTGCCATGGTCGGTGATGGCTGCACTCTCCATGCCCATGGCACTGGCCTTATCCAGCATCCTGTCAATGGTTATGGCACCATCCAGAAGGCTGAATTCGGTATGAACATGCAGGTTTACAAAATTTGAATTGTTTGTCACTATTTCCTCATATAATGCAAAAGGGATTAAATGCTATTGTCCTTAAAAAAATTATCTCAGTTGGGATTTTGATGATTTTTTACCTTGTCAGGGGATTCAGATGAGGTATGATAAGCCATATCCGGAAAGTCATCAAGTCCATTTTCTGAAATTCCAAACAAAACAAATTCTTCATCAGAGGGCAACAGGTTTTCCATATCCCAAGGGAAAAATTATTTTTCATGCAACCAAGAGGCGTTATGCAGGATAAACAAAAAGCTCTGTTTCAATCACGTATAGAAAGGCTTAAAAAAGAAAACTATGAATTGAAGGAGAAACTGGCCTCCCGGAAAAAAGAGACCTCTGAGATCCTGAAATCCATCATGAGGAGCGAGACCCTTCTGAATTTTATGCCCGCAGGACTTGTACTCATACAGGACGGGAAGGTCCTAAGAGCAAACAATACAGTTCTGGGGCATCTTGGCTACAAACATGATGATATCATAGGGCTCCACTTCCCGGATCTTATCCATGCCGACGAAAGGGAGCAGATAACAAAGATTCATAAATTATGGGAATCCGGAAGGATGTCTCCTGATCAATATGAGGCCCGTCTTATGACATCATCAGGCATGCCTGTTTTTTACGAAATAAGGTGCAATCGCATAAGGTTTCAAAACAGGACCGCATTCCTCTTAATCGCAACCGGGATCAAGGAAAGACTGGAACGGGAAAGGGAAAAGACCAAAAAAGAAAAGGGCGACGCCCTGCTTACCATGGCGGCGGGAGTTAAAGACAAGCTCGGCCCTTTTACCGATATCATCCTTGAGGCAACAAGGGAATGCAAGACCTTTAGTCAACCCGGCAATAAAAGGCTCGAGGGGATATTTAAAAAACTGGAAGACGCCTTAACAAAGGCGCTTAATGTAAACGAAGATCTTGAGATTATTGCCGGAACAGTGAAAAACAGACAGGATCAAATCATTTTCAACCTGAACGAGGCCGTGAAAGCTGCCGTTCAATCCGCCGACAGGACTTGCAGGGAATGGGCTGAGGCCGGC
>Ga0153915_10002898_pt1 | contig 15681 bp, 10 predicted proteins | sample Opewatmetagenome_2_FD_107003 | JGI IMG/M metagenome (GOLD analysis project Ga0153915, IMG submission 107003) | Freshwater wetland microbial communities from Ohio, USA - Open water 3 Core 3 Depth 3 metaG | ecosystem: Environmental > Aquatic > Freshwater > Wetlands | place: USA: Ohio, Lake Erie...
AGGCGGCCCAGGATTCCGTGCTGCAGCGGCTGGAGAAGGCCGAGGAGGCCATCGAGCAGCTGCAACGCCAGCTCGCGGAGCAGACGCAGTCGAAGGTCCAGTCACGGCTCCAGAACCCGGTCGAGATCTCCGGCCTGATTCTCTTCGACGCTTTCTACGACGGCGCCAGGTTCAACAACCCCGACGTGCCGCAGTGGGCGGCGGCGGTGCAGGACACGAGCATCCCCAACAGCCGGGTCGGCGGCGTGCTCCGGCAGACGCGGATCGGCGTCACGGTGCGGCCGGGCAAGGTGCTCGGCGCAGATCTGAGCGGCGACCTGCAGCTGGACTTCTTCGGCGGCGACGGGCAGGACGCCTCCGCGCGGCTGCTGTCGCCTCCGCGCATCCGCACGGCGAACGTGCGTCTCGCCTGGCCCGGCCTGACCCTGCTGGTGGGTCAGGAGAAGCCCCTGGTCTCGCCGCAGATTCCCGTGTCCTTCGCGGCGAGCGGCTACCCGGAGTTCGGGGGCGCGGGGAACCTGTGGGCCTGGATCCCGCAGGCGCGCCTGACGTTCGAGGCGGGGAGTGCGGTGCGCCTCGGCGTGCAGGGCGCCGCGCTCGACCCGATCCAGGAGGCGGACGCCAACCTCGGCCCGTCGCCACAGGCCGACATCGGCGAGCGCAGCGGCCGGCCGGCAGTCGAGGGGCGGCTGTACGTGGCGTGGGGAACCGACGAGAACCAGAGCACGGTCGGCGTGGGCGGACATCGGGACTGGCTTGCGAGACCGGGCACGGGCACCCTGGCGAGCCAAGCGCTCACAGCGGACTTCCACATCGTTGTGGGCCTCGTCTCACTCACGGGCGAGGCGTTTACCGGACAGGCGCTCGGAGGGCTGGGCGACGGAGGCATCGGCCAGGATATCGGCCCCCAGGGGCAGGTCATCCACACCACGGGGGGCTGGGTGCAGCTCAACGTCCGTCCCGGCTTCGTATGGGAGTTCGGCGCGGGCTACGGGCGCGACGACCCGGACGACGCCGACTTCCGCACCGCCGCAGGCGGCCTCCCGGCGGGAGCACGCCTGCGGAACGAAGTCTACGAGGGGCACGTCCACTGGCGCCCCGGCGGCGGGCTGCTCGTCGGCAGCGAGCTCCGGCTCTTCCAGACCACGTTCCCCGCGGGGACGCAGTCGGCCAACCACATCAACCTGTTTGCCGGGGTGTTCTTTTAGAGGCGAAGTGATACGGGATGGGTGAAACGTGAGGAGCGTTGGGCGAATGTGAGGGGTGATGTGACCCCCTCACATCATCACCTTTTTCGTTTCACCGCCATGAACGTGCCCATCTGGAACGCGTTCCCGCTCTGCAGCGAGGTGTACCAGATATCCCCCGACAGCGTGTCGCCCTTGAGCACGCCCCTGAGGTCGATGGTCCCGTTGCGTTGCCGCGGCGACTGGAAGTGCACCACCACGCTGTCGCCCGGCAGCGGCCACCAGGACGCGGCCTGACCCGGGCGGCCGCGCGGGGCCTGTGTGTAGCCCGGGATGTTCACCGAAGCGGCGAGCTGCGTGCCGGAGGGCGCCGTGGCGTCGGGCGCCGCGAGCGCCTGGTACGCCAGCTGAAGCGACGGAAGCGGCTCGAGGCGGGCGGTCTGGCGCGTGCGCCGGGTCGGCTGCGTCCTCGCCAGTGACGTGGTGAGGTCGTAGGTCCCGGCCGCCGCACGGGGCGCGACCGTGGGTGCGGCCGGCACCGCCGCCGGCACGATCACGTCGGGTGCGCGGTGCGCGCAGCCCGCCAGCAGCCAGACCGCCAGGGCGCTCGACGCCACTTCGAGAGGTCCGCTCGACCGCACGGTCACCTCGGTGGCAGGCTGTCCAGCGTGTAGATCGTGGCAGTCGCCGGCGGCTCGGTGGCCTGGAGCCGCCGCGCCACCTCCTCCGCCTGCCGCATCGCCCGGAGCACGTTGAGGCCGATCACCTTTTCGACGTCCGCATCGCTCCAGCCGCGGCGCAGCAACTCCGCGGTGAGCGCCGGGAACTTGCTCACGTCCTCGAGCCCCCGGGGCGCGCAGTCCATCCCGTCGAAGTCGCTCCCGTAGCCCACGTAGTCCACGCCCGCCACCTGGCGGATGTGCTCGATGTGGTCGGCGACGACAGAGATGGAAGGCCGTGGCGGCGCCGGGTGCTCGGCGCTCCACCGGGCGACGGCCGCCCGGATCGCGGCGCTGTCGGCGCCGTGTTGCTGTCGCGCCTGCGCGAAGGCCGCACGCTGCTCGCGCGAGTAGCGCACGGCGGCGGAGTCCACGAACGGGCAGTAGAAGTTGACCATCACCACGCCGCCGTTCGCGGGCAGCATCCGCAGGACGTCGTCCGGTACGTCGCGCGGCACGTCGGCGAGGGCCCGCGCCGAGGAGTGGGAGAAGATGACCGGCGCGGCGCTGATCCTGAGCACCTGCGCCATCACGGAGTCGGAGACGTGGGCCAGGTCCACGAGCATGCCGAGCCGGTTCATCTCGCGGACCACGGCGCGCCCGAACGGCGTCAGGCCGTGGTGCGTCGAGTCCCCCGCGGCGTCCGCCCATGGCAGCGTCGCAAAGTGGGTCAGTGTCAGGTACCGCGCGCCCAGGTCGTAGAACATCCTGAGCAGCGGCAGCGAGTTCTCGATGACGTGCCCGCCCTCCATCCCGATCAGCAGTGCGATCTTGCCCTGCTGGTGGATCTTGAGGACGTCGTCGGCCGTGCGCGCCAGCGCGAACGTCGCGGGGTAACGCTCCGGAAGGCGGCGCACGATGTCGATCTGCTCCAGCTCCGTGCGCGCCGCACCGCCACCCATCAGCTGGACCGGCACCCAGGTGGAGAGGAAGATCCCGCCGACGCCGCCCGCCCTGAGCCGCGGGATATCCGTGTCCAGCTTGGGCTGGGGCGCGGAGAGATCGGTGCTATCCAGGGAGAAGACCGCCCGGCTGATGTCCGAGCTGTCGAAGGAATCGGTACCGCGAGTCCGCAGCTTCCACGGCAGATCGTTGTGGCCGTCGATCATCGGCACCGCGCCGTGCAGGCGGAGCGCGTGGCGGATGAGCGCCGAATCGGTCTGGGCCGCGAGCGGCGCGGCGGCGAGCGGAAGCGCGAGCAGCAGGGAGAAGGTGCGCATGACCGTGGAGGATATCCGGGCCGCCCGCTAAAAGACAGCGGGCGGCCGGAGCCGCCCGTTGTCCACCCCTGGCTGGACGCCGCTCAGAACACGAGAGCCGCCGGCGCAAAGGCAGTCGAGAGCTGCTCGTAGATCGAGAAGAAACCCTGGAGGATCGCTCCCAGCGCTGCCAGCTCCGGCACCGTGAGCGCCCGGCCGTTGGCCCCGGTGATGCTGGTCGTACCGCCGGCGACCGCGGTCGCCGTCGCCCACACGGTGCCGTTGACCCTGAGCTGCACGTTGGTCGTGGCTGGCGTAGAGCTGCCTACCATCTCCACCGAGCCGCCCTTCTGGATCAGCCAGTCCAGCGCCAGCGACTGGTTGTTCGTCGCGCCCGTGATGGAGGTGTTCATCGTGACCGAGGCGCCGTTGCTCGACGCCAGGTACTTGGTGACCAGGCTGCTGTCGCTCAGCGAGAGCGCGTGCGACAGGTCGATCGTGACCGGCGAGCCGCTGGCGACGACGTCCACGACGTATCCGGCCGCCCGCAGCGTATCGGTCGTGGTCGTCCTGACGTTGGCGATGGTGTAGTCCGCCGCCGTCTGGACCCCCACGTGCACCCCGATCGCCAGCGCGTCGGCCCGCGCGCTGCTGACGTCGGTCAGGTCCACATTGCCGGTCGTGGCGAGCGGCAGCCGCGGCCGGCCCGTCGCGGTGTCCACCTGGTAGAGCGTGAACCGGGTTCCCGCCGCCGGTGCCCCGCTCGTCGTCGAGTCCATGATCCGGTAGCGACCTCCCGCGGCGGTGTCCCACACGAACGTCTTGCCCAGCACGTTGACGGGGAAGAGTGCCGCGATGGCCGCCGGCGCCCGGTCACCGAGCCGCTGCATGAGCACCAGGGACCGGCGCGCCGCGGCCACGGCTCGCAACGCGCCCAGCTCGGCGACTGGAGAGGGCACTGCCGGCGCGGACAGCACCACGTTGCCGGTGAGCGCGGCCAGGCTCTGGAAGACGGCGTTCTGCGAGAACGACGCATTGAGGCTGTTGACTGCCGGCACGAACGCGGACGGATCGGTCGCGGACGGCGACGTGCTCTCCCCGCACCCTCCGGCGGCCAGCGCCGCGGCGAGAACCGGAATGGCAATCAGACGCTTCACCGATGTCATGGAGGTCTCCTGGTGCGCCGGAACGTCGCGTCAGCGAGGCACAGCCAGCGGCCGCGCCGCCAGCCTAGCGCTGCGGCACAGTACCATGCGCGCGCCTGGCGCGCTACCCGCGGAACAGGTCGAAGATCTTCGCCGCCCTGGCCACGAAGGCGTCGAACGCGCCCGGCCAAACCAGATGATCCGGCTCGAAGTACAGGATCCGCGCGCCCGCCGCCGCGACCACGCAGGGCTCGTGCTGCTCCAGCGTGCCGAGGCGCTGCGGCGTGAACAGGGCACGCACCGCGCCTTCGTCGTCACCGCGCAGGAAATAGCGGTGCGAGAAAGCCGGGGACGCGTCGAAGTCGATGTCCTTGCGGCCGACAGTCGGAATCAGCCGGTCGATGGTGCGCTCTGGTCGGAGCGCGAAGGCGGGGAGCGAGAGCCGCGGAGACTCGAGCGCCGCGACGGTCTCCTCGTGCTTCCTCGAGCCACGGCCGTACCCGAAGTCGAACACGGCGAGCTTCTCACCGCCCTCGACTCTGAGCAGGTAATTGGCGAACCCGCCCCGCCGCCGTCCGCCAAGGAACGGCAGGGCGGCCAACGCCGCGGCCTCCTCGGCCGGCGGCTCGCCCAGCAAGACGAAGCGCAGCAGCCGCCCCGCGTTCTCAAGCTCAGTGGTTCGGCCGGCGCTGTCGGTCAGATGTAGAACGGATCGCATAGTACCTTCCGAACGAGAGACACCCGCCTCGTGGGCAATCCGCGTGCCAGCCGCCGCATCAGCGGCCCGGCACGATGATCTCGATGCCCGCGCGGCCGGCCGCCACCGGCCACCGCGGGGTCAACGACTCACCCTGCACCGTACGTTCCAGGCCCCGTTCCGACTTCGCCACGGTTTCGATCGCGAATCGCCACACGTCCGTCTCCGGCGAGAAGCCGACGTGAACGTCGAACGGCGTCGCGAGAGAGATCTCAGGCGCGAACCGTCCTCCGCCGGGGACCGAGCCGACGTCCCACCGGTAGGACACCGCCAGCGACCCGTCGTCCGACACGCGGACGCGCTTCTCAAGTCCCGCGCCCGCTTCGCCCTCCGCCGGGGCGAGCACCACGTCGATGGCGTCGTCGCCCGCCTCCACGCGGTAGCGCATCGCCGTGCGCGCCCACGTCACGAGGGGCGCGAACCGGCCGGAGGCATATGCCTCCGGCGACAGGTCGTCCGGCAGCACGCGATCCACGAACAGGGCGCGGTCCTCCGCGTCGTAGGGCGGCGCCTGTTGATCGGCGTGGCCGCCCGCCGGCTCACCGTCATCCGGCTTCTGGTGTGGCGGCGGCTTCACGTCGTGATAGGCCTCGTGCCGCCGGGTGAGCACGTCGGCGTAGTTGGTGAGCGTCCCGAACAGCGTGTACTCCTCGACGGCGCCGCCGCGCGCCGGCGCAATCAGCACCGAGCAGCGGCTGGAGTGCACCCAGATCTCCTCACGCCCATCGTAGTCGAGGTCCACGACCTCGGCCGCCAGCTTCTCCGCGCCCCGCAGGTCGCGCTCGGCTGCCGCCAGGTTGCGCCACACCGCGGCACGAAGGTGCGGCAGGTACAGACCGCCAAACACCCCGTGCCAGTACGCGTCGTTGCACTGCGCCCGCCCGATGGCCCGTCGCGCCGCTGCGAGGCCGCGCGCCTTCCGGCCCGTCGCCCGCGCGCGGTGCAGCGCCGTGAGCGCGAGCATCTTTTTGTGCATCCGGTTGGCTTCCGGGTAGCGCACCAGGAAGTTGCGCCAGTGCGCGCCGCGCAACAGCCCGCCATCCGGGCCGGCGACACGGTGCTCGCCGATCTCCCGCTCCAGGCTCTCCAGCCGCACCGCCGCCTCGGGCGGCAGCGCCCACGTTTCCATCTCGCGGTAGGAGGCCGTCGGGAGGTAGGCCAGGCCGCCGCTCGGCACCTCGGCGAGGGCGGTGGTGAAGTCCACCAGCTTTACGTCGCCGCGCTCCACCGCCCCGCGCATGGCCACGAGGAACTCGTCCAGCCAGCCGCGGTCGTACACCCACGCATGGGTGCCGGGCCAGCCGCCGAACTTCTCGCCGTCGTCGGCAAGCACCACCAGGCGATGGCCCGTGGCGCGCAGGTGCTCGAGGTATCCCAGGATCTGCGCTGGCGGCTTGAAGGGAACCAAGTAGCGCAGCCGCTCGTCGATCGAAAACAACGCCAGGCGCTCGCCGCTGGCCTCGGTGATGAACGGCGCGTGGAGCCGCTCGCGCGCGAAGCCGGTGACCAGGAAATGGCGGTCGTCCACCAGGCAATACCGCACGCCGGCGGCCGCGAGGTCGGCGGCGAGATCCGGCTCCCACACCCGCTCCGTCAGCCACAATCCGTCCGTCCTCACGCGGGGGCCGAACAGCCGGCGCACGGCGTCCCGCATCCACTCGATCTGCTCGATCCGGTCAGCGCGCGGCAGCGCCGACAGGATCGGCTCATCGTAGCCGGCGAGGAGCAGTTCCACCTTGTGGTCGGCCGCCAGCCGCGCGATGAAGTCGAGGAGCGCGTGGTCGTGTGCCTCCAGCCACTCCAGCAGCGGGCCCGACACGTGCAGCGCGATCGGAACGAATCCGTGCGCCGCGATTCGCTCCAGGAACGGGCGGTACGCCTCCCTCACGTGCTGCTCGACCACGTGGTCGAGGTTGCCCACCGGCTGGTGGAGGTGGACCCCGAACGCGAACCGCAGCGGCTCCACGTCAGCCTTCCGCGGCGAACCCGAGCCGCACGGCCAGCGGCGCCAGGCGCTGCGCCTCGGCGGCGGGGAGCGAGCCACGTATCCGGTCGAACGCCGTCTGCACGTCGAACGGCACGCTCCGGCCCTCGAGCTCGAGGAGATCGAGCAGGTCGCGCGCGGCCGCGAGTGCGGAGTCCGACCGGTCGCGAGCGAGCGCCTCGACCCGCGCCAGGAGGCCGCGCTCGACGACGTCGCCGAGCGACGCGCTCCCCTCGCACAGCGACGCGCTCTCGCGCGGCGTCAGGTTGCGGCTGGCGATCGTGGCGACCAGCGACCGGGTGATGGCGGCGCGCTCCGGCTCCGTCAGCCCATCGAGCGAGAGCCGTGTTACCGCGCTCTGCCCCGCCGGCGTCACGGACACGGACAGCTGCGGCCCCCCCGCGGTCTGCACGCTGACGTCGAAGGCGGACGTCGAGCCGGTCCGGCGGTGCACCAGCCGCACCCTGTCGCCGCCGGCGGACGCCTCGTAGCACGCGACACGGCTCGCCGCGGCTCCCGGCGAGAGCCGGTGCAGCGCCGCGTAGCTCGCCGCCGCGCGGGCGGGCTGCGGCACGCCCGGCCGCGCGCGCTCGAGGTAGATGCGCCGTCCGTCCCCGACCGCCGGATCGTTGCTCGGCGCCGCGGCGAGCCGCTGCGCGAAGCCGCTGTCCAGGCGCGCCGCCATCGGACCCGCCAGCTCGATCGCGTGCGCCCCGTACCGCATCGTCTGCAGCGGCTCGAGCCCGCCGATATCGTCGAAGAACCACGCGCACGAGGTGTACAGCGCCAGCGCGTCGTGCTCCAGCTCGAGCAACTCCCGCCCGCGGATCGTTTCCTCCGGGCTCAGCGCTCGCGCGGCCTGCGCGGCCACCAGCTCGGCGATGGCCGCCCCCGGCGCGTCGCGCACATCACCGTACGCGTCGCGCGCGGCCCACGGGTCCTTGAACAGCGCGCCACCCTCGCGCTCGAAGGCCCGGTGCAGCCCCGCCGCGAGCCACTCGACCGCCGAGCGCAGCGGGGCGCGCCACTGCTGGTGCCAGCCCTTCTCCGGCGCGACCCGGCAGCCGCAGTCTGCCCGCCAGCGCTCGACTCCGTGCGGACAGGACCACGAGCTGGGGGCAACCAGCTCGACCGCCTCTGCCGGCGGGTGCGAGGCCAGGAAGGCGGCCGGATTGGTCGCCGTGACGTCGGAACGCTGGTCGAGGATCTCCAGCAGCCTCGCCAGCGCCATCTCGCCAAAGCGGTGGTGGTGCCCGAACGTCTCACCATCGGTGGCCAGGGTGACCAGCGAGCGGGGCGCATCCGCGGACAGCACCTCCATGATCCGGCGCGCCCAGCCGAACGCGTCCTCCAGTAGCGGGCCGAACGCGACGTCGTGCGACAGCGGCCCGTCGTACACGAAGAGCGCGATTTCGCGGCCCCCGCCGGTGCGGTACCGGCCAGGCAGGCCGCCGGCGGGCGGCTGCTTGACCTGGTGCGGTGCGAGGATCGTGAACCGGATATCGTGCGCCGCCAGCACGTCCAGCGTCTCGTCGTCCACCGCGGTCTCCGGCAGCCACATCCCGGCGGGCTCGTGGCCGAAGCGCCGCCGGAAATCGGCGATGCCCCAGCGGACCTCCGAGTCCTTGTCGCGCCGGCTGCTCAGGGGGAGAATCACATGGTGGTACGGCGCGGCGAGCGCGTTGCCGTGACCCGCGGTCCGCCGCCGGCTCGCCGCGTCGGCGTCGAGCACCGCGCGGTAGGTCTGCGGCGCCTCGTGCTCCATCCACGCCAGCAGGGTCGGCCCGAAGTCGAAGCTGATCCGCTCCAGGGTGTTGACGATACGCGCGATCCGGCCCGCGGCATCCGGGATGCGCGCGGCGACCACCGCCCGGTAGCACTCGCTCTCGACCCGCCGGTTCCAGTCGTGGAAGGGGGCGGCGGTGGCCTCGGTCTCGACATAGTCCAGCCACGGGTTCTCGCGGGGCGGCTGGTAGAAATGCCCGTGGACGACGACGGCTCGCCCCGGCATCAGGCCCGCGTGCCGGCGCCGCTGTGCTCGATCGCCGAGGCCACCTGCGGCAGCACGTCCGGGAACAGCGCGTCGCGGCGCTGCAGCTCCTCCGCTCTCGCCGCCGCGCCCTCCGGGACCCGGCCGCCGGCCACGGCGGACTCGAGCGCCGCCACCAGGCGCTCCGTGTCATCGGCGTGCAGGGCGAAGCGCCGCTCCGCGTAGTCGGTGACCGCGCCGCTGGTGATGAGGAACTGCCAGTCCGAGGCCTGCGCCAGCAGCAGCTCCCGCGCCGCCTGCGCCAGCACGGGGCGGGCCTCGGGCAGGGCGAGCGCCCGCGGCGCCACGTTCCAGAACCGGTCCTCGAGCGGCCACAGTCTCCGCCAGGTCCACGCGGTGCGCTCGTTGAGCCACATCCCGTCGTCCCCGCCGGCGCCCCACGACCCTGGCGCCAGCTCGACCGCGGTGCGCGGCGGATGGGCCGCGAGGTGCTCGGAGGCCGTCATCGGCCGCACGTCCGGCCGGTCCGCCAGGTTGCGGTAGACGGCCGCGAGGAATTCGACCCCCTCGAACCACCAATGCCCGAACAGCTCGGTGTCGAACGGCACCGCGATGAGGCCGCCTTCCCGCCCGTTGCCCGACGGCTGCACGCCGGAGAGCAGCGACGCGAAGTGCGAGGCGTGAAGGGCGACCTGCGCGAGCGCGGCGGACGGATCGTACGGGCGCTTGTCTCCCAGGTCCACGTTCGGCCAGCTCACCCGCCACAGCTTGAGCCCGCCCGGCCAGCGGATCTTGTGGAACTCGAGGTACCACTCGTCGCCAGGATAGCCGTGCTGGCGGCTCCAGACCTGCATCGAGGACGTGGGGTCCCGGACCAGCACGGCCACGCGCCGCGACGTGCGACCGCCCACCGACCCGGCGAGGTACGCGCGGTAGGGCGTGCGCAGCGCGGCGTCGCCGCGGTAGCGGGTCGGGTCGTGGCGGGTGGCGTCGAACCGCTCCGCGCCGATCGGCACCTCGGCGTAGCCCCCGAGCGCGCTGCCGGCCTGCGCGAGGTGCGCGTCGGTGAAGAAGAAGCGGAAGCCGGCGTCGGCGAAGTGCTCCTCGATCCCCACCCGCGGCCCCGGGTGCGGCGCCTCCGCGGCCGGCCCCCACCAGCCGGCCGGGCGGTATGCACACTCGGGCAGCCAGCAGCCGGCGCTCTCGCGCCCGAACAGCCGGCGGTGCTCGGCCCGGGCCACGCCGAGCTGCAGCCGGATGCTCTCGTCGCGCGCCAGCAGCGGCAGGTAGCCGTGGGTGGCCGCGCAGGTCATCACCTCCAGGCTGCCCGCCGCCTCGAGGCGGGAAAAGCCGGCGACGATGTTGCGTCCCTCCGCTGCGAACCGCACGGCCAGTCGCCGGAACCGCGCCTCCCAGAAATCCACCAGCGGCAGGAGCGCCGCGTCGCCGGTCTGGGGAAGGGTGCGGCGCGCCTCTTCGCAGGCGGTCAGACGCTGGACGAGGAACGCGTCGAGCTCGGCGGCGAACGCCGGGTCCGCCAGCTGGTTGGCCAGCACCGGGCTGAACGAGATGGTGACCGGGCAGCGCACGCCGCGCGCCGACATCTCCCCGATCTTGTCGAGCAGGGGCAGGTAGGTATCGAGCGCCGCCTCGCACAGCCAGTCGCTGCCGTGCGGCCAGCGGCCGTGCCGCAGCACATAGGGAAGATGGCTGTGGAGGCCGAGGACGAAGTCCATCGTCGCCTTAGCGCCCGGCCGCCGCGGCGGCCAGCACGCGCCGGTAGATCGCAGCGTACTCCGTGGCCGAGCGCTCCCAGCTGAAGTCCCGCTCCACCGCGCGCTCGACCAGCCAGGCCCAACGTCCCGGCGTCGCGTACACATCCAGCGCCAGGTCGACCGCCTGGCGCAGCGCTCGCGGCGTGTACGCGTCGAACAGGAAGCCGGTCTCGCCGTCCTCGATGGTGTCGGCCAGCCCGCCCACGCGCCGCGCCACCGGGATGGTCCCGTAGCGTTGCGAGGTCATCTGCGTCAGCCCGCACGGCTCGTAGAGTGACGGCACGAGGAAAATGTCCGCCCCCGCCATGATGCGGCGCGCCATCCGGTCGGTGAAGCCGAGCCTCACCCCGACCCGCTGGTGTGAATGCGCCGCGACGGCGGTGAGCGCTCGCTCGTACCGCGCCTCACCGCGGCCGGTGAAGACGAACTGCGCGCCGTCCGCGAACAGCTTCGTGTCCCCGACCAGCAGATCGAGGCCCTTCTGGGCCACCAGCCGCGCCGCCATCCCGATCAGGGGGACGTTGTAGCGCTGCGGGAGCCCGAAGGTGCGCTGCAGAGCCGCCTTGCAGCGGCGCTTCCCCGACAGGTCGTTGGCCGAGTAATTCGACGTCAGATTGGGATCCGTCGCGGGGTCCCACAGCTCGACGTCGATGCCGTTGACGATGCCGGCGAGCCGCTCGTCGAGCGCGATGAAGGCCTCATGCAGCCCGAAGCCGCCTTCGGGCGTCGTGAGCTCGCGCGCGTGGGTCGGGCTCACGGTCGTCACGTAATCCGCAAAGGCCATCCCGCCCTTGAGGAAGTTCGCCCGCCCGTACCACTCCAGCAGCCGCCAGTCGTAGAGCCAGGCGGGGAGTCCGACGACGCGCAGCAGCTCCTCGGGGAAGTGGCCCTGGAAGGCGGCGTTGTGGACCGTGAGCACCGTGCGCACGCGGTCGTAGAAGAGCTGGCCCGCATGCCTGGTGCGGAGGTACACCGGCACCAGCGCCGCGTGCCAGTCGTGGACGTGCACGACTACCGGGGCGTTGGTGATGCGCGGCAGCACCTCCAGCGCGGCCTGCGCGAAGAACGCGAAGCGGAGCCCGTTGTCGCCGAAGTCGCTCCCACCGGCGCCGTAGATGCCCGGCCGGTTGAAGTACCCCTCGTGCTCGATGAAGAACACCCGCGGCGCGCGCGGCGCCCCCGGCACGCGGTACAGGCGCGCCCCCTCAACCCTGGGGCCGACGTCGACGGCGAACGGGCGCCCGACGGGCACCAGCTCCCGCGCCGAGCGCCGCACGGTGCGATGCAGCGGCATGATTACCGCGGTCGGGACGCCGGCGGCTGCCTGGAATCTGGCCAGCCCCGCGACGGCGTCCGCCAGTCCGCCCGTGTGCGCGTACGGGGTGTACTCCGCCACCACGTGCACCACACCCACCGGCCCGTCCGCGCTCGACCCCAGCAGCAGCGGCGGCGGCGCTGCCGCGCGCCACGGCACAGGTCGGGCAGGCACACCCAGAGCGTTCGTCACCACGTCGCTAGGCACCCGGAGGGTCATCGCTGGCGGCCTCGGCCCGGAGCGCTGGGGCGTAGAACATCTTCACGTATTGCTGGACCATGCGCCGCGCGGTAAAGCGCTCTCCCACGGTCCTCAGCGCGTGCTTCATCTTCGCCACCCATCCCACCGGCACACCGTGCTGGTCGCGATCGTAGAACAGCGGCACCACCTCCTCCTCCAGGAGGCGGTACAGCTCCTGAGCGTCCCAGTCGTCACCGTCCGCTCCATCGGGAGCAGGCTTGATCGCCCACCCGTTGAGCCCGTCGTAACCCTCGAACCACCAGCCGTCCAGGGTGCTGAGCTGCGGCACGGCGTTCAGCCCCGCCTTCATCCCGCTGGTGCCGCAGGCCTCCATCGGCGGCCGGGGGAGGTTGAGCCACAGGTCCACGCCCTGGATCATCCGGTGCGCGAGGTGCAGCTCGTAGTCCTCCAGGAACGCCACGCGTCCCTCGAGCCGCGGATCCCTGGTGAACTGGTAAACCTGCTGGAGCATCCGTTTCCCGTCCTCGTCCGCGGGGTGCGCCTTCCCGGAGAACACGATCTGCACCGGACGCCACGGGTTGATGAGCAGCTTCCGCAGGCGCTCCAGGTCCTGGAAGATGAGCGCGGAGCGCTTGTAGGTCGCGAACCGCCGGCCGAAGCCGATCGTCAGCGCGTTGGGGTCCAGAAGCGTGCCCGCTCCCACGACGTGCGCCGCTTCCTTCCACTCGTCAGCCCACCGCCGGCGGGCCTGCTCGCGGATGAAGGCCATCAAGATGTCCTTCAGCTCGCAGTGCACGAACCACAGCACCTGGTCGTCGATCGTGAGCGCCTGCGACCAGAGCGTCGGGTCGTCGAGGCGGTTACCCCAGTCGGGGCCGAGATGGTTGTCCAACAGCGCCATGATCCGGTGTGACATCCACGTGGCGAGATGGACGCCATTGGTGACGTGCGTGATCGGCACCTGGTTGGTCCGCTTGCCCGGCCAGAGCGGGTGCCAGATCCGCCGGCTTTCCTCGCCGTGCCGCTTCGATACGCCGTTCACCCGCCCGCACAGACGCCCGGCCAGTACGGCCATGTGGAACTGCCCGTGATCGCGGGCGGGATGGTAGCCCAGATGCATGAAGACGTCGCGGCCTACGCCCAGCTCCTCCCATACCGGCCCCGTGCAGTGCTCGACCAGGTCGGGCGGGAAGATGTCGTGGCCGGCCGGCACCGGCGTGTGGGTCGTGAAGATCGAGGTGGAGCGCACCTTCCGGACGGCCTGTTCGAAGGGCAGTCCGGCCGCGATCTCCTCGCGCAGCCGCTCGACCAGCATGAACGCGGCGTGGCCCTCGTTGGCGTGCCAAACACCCGGGTCCACGCCGACCGCGCGCAGTACCCGCACACCCGCGATGCCAAGCGCCCACTCCTGCTTGAGGCGCTGCTCCGGACCGCCGGCATAGAGGCGGCTGGCGAGGGTCCGGTCGGCCGGATCGTTCTCGTCGAGATTCGTGTCGAGCAGGTAGACCGAGACGCGGCCGACCTTCATCCGCCAAGCACCCACGTGCACCGGCCGCCCGAACGCCCGCACGACCGCGAGCCACGGCTCGCCGCCGGGGCCGGTCAGGGGCTCGAGTGGCCCCTTCTGCGGGTCGAAGCGCTCGTCCGTGTCCTCCTGCCAGCCGTCGAGCGTGACCCGCTGGTCGAAGTAGCCCTGGGTATACAGCAGCCCGACCGCGACCAGGGGAACGCCGAGATCGGACGACGCCTTGCAGTGATCGCCCGCGAGCACGCCAAGGCCGCCGGAGTAGATCGGCACCGAGTTGTGCAGGCCGAATTCGGCACAGAAGTAGGCGATGGCGCGGCCGCTCAGATCCCCATAGTTCTGGGCGAACCACGTTCCCGCGTTCGACGACTGAGTCCTGAGCTCGGCCAGGACGTGGTCGTAGAGCTGGAGGAACTTGGTTTCACGGGCGCACGCCGTCAGGCGCTTGGGGTCTACGCTGCGCAGCTGCTCGAGCGGGTTGTGGCGTGTCAGATGCCACAGCGGCCGGTCCAGCGCCCGGAACAGCGCACGCGCGTCGCGGTTCCAGCTCCAGGACACGTTGTTCGCGATCTCGTGCAGGGCGTCGATCCGCTCGGGCAGGTAGGGGGCTTCGACTGAGGACCGTCTCATAGGCTTAGCAAGTAATCCGCCCGGGGCGCTTGGCGCCAGCACGGCCGCCGCGCCGTGCTCCTTGCGCTAATCCGATGGATGAATTGCGGTATCGGCACCGCCCGCCGCCGCCGCGAGCTCCCTCAACGCTCCAACCACGTGGTGCCGCACCATCTTCTTCCGCCAGGCATAGTAGAGGTCCGTGTTGTCCAAGGGCGTGGCGTGTCCTGCTGCCGTGTCGGCGAGGGCCTCGATCGCCTCTTCGGTCAGGGGCCTACCAGCGAGCGAGGACGACTCCGGCACGAGCACCGGGCGCGACGCGACCGCGCCCAGCACGACGCGGGCGTCGGTCACGACGTCCCCTTCCCCGAACCGCACCGCCGCTGCCACGCCGAGCACCGGGAAGTCGAACGAGCCGCGCCGCCGCAGCTTCCAGTAGGTGCTGCGCCACCCGGGCGCGGCCGGCGCCAGGTGCACGGCGGTGAGCACCTCGTCCGCGCGCTTCGTCAGGTAGGCCATCCCGTCGTCCGCGTACAGCTCCTCCAGCGGGATGTCCCGCTCGCCGTCCACCGAGACCAGCGTGACCCGCGCGCCGAGGGCGATCAGCGCGGGTGCGGTGTCGGTAGAGGAGACCGCCCAACAACGGGGACTGGACGTCGCGACCCAGCAGATCGCATCGCCGGTCCTGCTCGTGCACGCGTGCCCGCCGTTCGAGCCCGGTGCCTTCATGCAGTAGTTGATCGCCTGGCGCCACTCCGCCGACTGGTTGTAGTAGGTGCACCGCGTATCGAGGCAGAGATTGCCGCCCAGGGTCCCCATGTTGCGGATCTGCGGCGTGGCGACCAGGCCCGCGGCGCGTGCCAGCGCGGCGTAATCCCTCGAGATCCTCCGGTCCGCCGCGATCTCCGAGAGGCGCGCGGCGCTCCCCAGCGTCAGACCTTCCCCGTTCCTGATCCGCCGCAGCTCGCGCAGGTGACGGATGCCGATCAGCAGGGACGGCGCCTGCTGGCGGCGCTTCAGGTTCGGCACCAGGTCCGTGCCGCCCGCGATCAGCATGGCGTCGGCCCCGCCGTCCCTCAGCACGCGGGCCGCGTCCCTGACCGAGCGGGCCGCGTGATACCGGAAATCCGGCGCCCGCATCATACCTTGACGCCAGCCGTGCCGGAGTGGCGCGTGGGAAGCGCGTCGCGCGACGCCGCTTTATCGTTGATCGCCTTGCCGTCGCCTCCCTCCCACGGCGGCGGAACGACCAGCGCCTCGGGCCAGGGCACGTCG
>Ga0153915_10002899_pt1 | contig 15674 bp, 14 predicted proteins | sample Opewatmetagenome_2_FD_107003 | JGI IMG/M metagenome (GOLD analysis project Ga0153915, IMG submission 107003) | Freshwater wetland microbial communities from Ohio, USA - Open water 3 Core 3 Depth 3 metaG | ecosystem: Environmental > Aquatic > Freshwater > Wetlands | place: USA: Ohio, Lake Erie...
CTCGCCGCCGCACCGCTCATCGTCGCCTGCCTCGTCGCTCCCGGAACGCTCGCGGCGCAGGCGGAGTTCGCCGTCCCGGTCGGCCGTGGCGTGCTGCGGATCAACTTCACGCCGGTGTGGCTCCAATACGACCACTTCTTCGGCTACCACACACCCGGTTACACGGACGGCGCCGCGGTGCCGCTCGCCGTGGACCTCAACGCCGACTCGCTCGGCGTCGCGTCCCTGCCTTTTCTGGGCCGGAACCAGGATACGCTGCGGGAAGCCACCGGCCTCGGAGCGTTCTCTTTTAACCTCGGCCGGGTCGTCACGCAACTCAGCGCCAGCGTCCGCACCCTCCCGATCGGCGTCGAGTTCGGCCTCTCCCGGCGCCTCTCCATCGGCGTGACCGTTCCAATCGTGCGCAGCAGAGTGGACGTCAACTTCGCCGTGGATACGGCCGCGGCCAGGCGCAGCAATGTCGGATGGAACCCTGCGTTCCTCAAGCCGGACACGGTCGCAGGGTTCCGCCAGCAGATGGACGCCGCCCTGGCGGCGCTTCAGGAACAGGCCAGCAACGGCCCGCCCGCGCTCCGCGCCCAGGCGCAAGCCGCTCTGGCCGCGCTCCAGCCCTTCCGATCGCTGGTCGACATGCCCTTCCTGCCGCGCGACACCACGGAGGCGGGCGACAGCATCACCGTTCGACTGGCGAGCGCCGAGGCGGGCTACGGCCAGCTGGCGGCCCAGTACGCCGCCGCCGGCATCACGCTGCCGGGGCTCACGGAGTCGTTGCCGCTGCCGGATGCCTCGCTCGCCCGCGACGACCTGGAGCGACTGTTCTCGGACCCGACCCTGCCGGTGGGAGCCGACACCCTCGGCACCGTCGTCCGAACGGGGATCGGCGACGTCACGGCGCACGCGACGCTCCAGTTCGCCGAGGGTGCCCACTACCGCGGCCAGCTCGTCGTCACGACCAGATTCCCGACGGGGAAAGCGCCCGCCGCGAACAGCTTCCTCGATTTGGGCACCGGCACGCATCAGTTCGGCGTCGAGCTGGCACTCGCCAACGACCTCCAGCTCGGCGGCAGTTTCCTGATCCACGGCGTCGCCCGCTTCGGCGGAGCGCGCGCGGACCAGATCCCGATGCGGGTCACGCCGCCGGACCTTCCCCTGGCGCCGCTCGCGCAGCTTGCCACCGTCAAGCGCACCCCGGCCTCCTACGTGGGCCTGGAGGTGGCGCCGACCTGGCTGATGGACGACGCGTTCTCCGTCCGCGTCAACTACAGCTACTTCAACCAGGGCCCGACCCGTCACAGCTACGTGAACCCCGCGGACTCATCACGCGTGGGGGGACCCGCGAGCGTGCTCGACGAGGGAACCGGGGTGCGCCTGACGCGGATCGGCGGCGGGCTCACCTTCTCGACGCTCGCGCGCTACGAGGCCGGACATGCGTCGCTGCCGTACAGCCTCACGGTGACGTACGACAACACCATCTGGGGCCGGAGCGGCCGCGTGCCGCAGACCGGCATGTTCAGGATCCAGCTCCGGGCCTACATCCGGCTGTTCAAGTAGGCGGGTTTCCCGCGGCGCAGACTGCCGCGTCCAAGCCCAACTTCACGTCGCGGCTGGAGCGTTCTTGAGCAGCTGCGCTGCATGGCGCCGCGCCGTATCGAGCGACGCATCTCCCCCGAGCATTCTCGCGATCTCCTCCACCCGCTCCGCGCCGGTCACACTCCTCACGTCGGCTTCCGCCACGCCGCTCGCAGCCGCCTTGGCCACGACGAGGTGCCGCACGGCCGCCGCCGCGACCTGGGGCAGGTGCGTGATCACCACCACCTGGTGGGCGTTCGCGACGCTGCTCAGGGCGGCCGCCAGCCGCCCCGCTACGTGGCCGCCGATGCCCTGATCCACCTCGTCGAACACGAGCGTCGGCACGGCGTCGTGGCGCGCCAGCTCCGCCTTGATGGCGAGCATGATGCGGGACAGCTCGCCGCCCGATGCGGCGCGCGCCAGCGCGCCCTCCCCCATCCCAGGGTTCAGCTGCACCACGAACTCGACCGCTTCGGCGCCGTGCCGCGACGGCGCCGCCAGCGGCTCCAGGGCCACCCGGAAACGGCCGTCGGGCATGCCCAGTCCCGCGAGGTGAGCGGACACCGCCTTCGCGAGCCTGCGGGCCGCCGAGGTGCGCTTGGCCGTGAGCGTACGGCACCGCTCGGCCAGGACGCTCCGGGCCCCGCCGAGCTGCCGGGCGAGGCTCGCCAGGTCCGTGCCGGCCGTGTCGAGGAGACCGAGCTCGCGCCGCGCCTCCTCACCCGCCGCGATGACCCGGTCCGTCCCCGGGCCGTACTTCTGCTCCAGCCGGAACAGGACATCGCGGCGCCGCTCGACGGCGGCCAGGCGGGCGGGGTCGAGATCAACCCCGTCGCGGTAGCCATCCACGGCGCGCGCCAGCTCCTCCACGTTGAGCGAGGCCGCCTCGAGCAGCGCGCGCCACCCGGCCGCTCCGTCGGGATCGATTCGTTCCAGCGAGCCGAGCAGGCGGGAGGCGTGAGCCAGCGCGGCGTTCGCCGCCCGCTCGTCGCCGTCCAGCAGTTGCGCCAGCTCCCCCGCCAGGTTTCCCAGCTCCTCGGCGTGACCCAGGCGCCGGGCCTCGGCCTCGAGCTGCTCCAGCTCCCCGGCCCTGGGCTTGGCCCGCTCGATCTCCTCGGCCACGTGCCGCAGGTAGTCGGCCCGCCGCCGCGCCTCGGCCTGCCGCTCCTCGAGCTGCCGCTGCTCGGCCGCGAGCGCCTCGCAGCGGTCGTACGCCTCGCACACGGCGGCGGCTTCCGTCGCGGCATCGGCGAACGCGTCGAGGATCGCGCGCTGCGCTTCGGGCCGGAGCAGCGACTGGGTCTCGTGCTGGCCGTGCAGGTCCACCAGCAGGCGGCCGATCTCCGCCAGCACGCCGACGGTCACCGGACTCCCGTTGACCCAGGCGCGGCTGCGTCCCGTGGCCTGAACCTCGCGCTTGAGCACCAGGCCGCCGTCCTCGGGCTCGACCCCGAGCTCCCGGAGCGTACCCGCGAGCGTCGCCGCGGCGTCGAGCTCGAACGCGCCCTCGACCGACGCGCGCTCCGCGCCGGGACGCACCAGCTCGCCCTGCGCACGTTCGCCCAGGAGCAGTGCCAGCGCATCCACCAGCAGGGACTTGCCGGCGCCGGTCTCCCCCGTCAGGACGTTGAGACCGGCCGCCAGCTCGAGGCGCGCGTCCGCGATCACCGCGAGGTCGCGAACCCGGAGCTCGGTCAGCATGGGCCCGCGGGGGCGAGGATAGGCGGGCGGGACGGCGGAACGGCGATGTGGGGACGCTGGCTCACAGGCCTCAGCCCTGGCGGTCGGAGAGATCACCCCACTGGAGCTTCTGCCGCAGCCGGACGAAGAAGGACTCGGGGTCGATGCGCGCGAGCAACACCGGTTGCGGTGCCCGGAACACGGTGACGTCCTGCCGCGGGGCGATCCGTGCTGCCACCTGCCCGTCAATGGACACCAGCAGCTCCTCGGGCGAGGGGACCGGGTCCAGGGCCCGGACGCTGACGTTGGTGCTCGCCCGCACCACGAGGGGGCGCACCGCCAGGGTGTGGGGGCAGATGGCCGTGATGACGAACGCGTCCACGTCGGGCACCACGATCGGACCGCCGGCCGACATCGAGTAGGCGGTCGAGCCGGTCGGCGTGGCCACGATGATGCCGTCCGCCGAATACGTCCCCACCTCCTCGCCATCCACGGCGACCGACAGCTGGATCACTCGCGCGATGCCGCCCTTGTGGACGACGACGTCGTTCACGGCGAGGAAGTCCTTGCCGCTGTCGCCGATGCGGGCGGCGAGAGCGAGCCGGGACTCGATACTGTACGCGCCGCGCACCACCCGGCGCAGCGTGTCCATGGCCGTGTCGGGGCCCGCCGCGGCGAGGAAGCCCACCCGCCCGAGGTTGACCCCGAGGATCGGTATGCCGCGCCGGCATGCGAGGCGCGCCCCCCGGAGCAGCGTGCCATCGCCGCCCAGGCTGAGCAGGATGTCGACCTCGGCGCTTTCCAGCGACGCCGCGCCCGAGCCCGGCACCACCGCCGCGAGCTCCGGCTCGAGGTACAGGCGCACGCCGAGCTGCGGCGCCTCCGCCGCCATCGTGGTGAGGATCCTCTCGATCTGTTGGTAGCGGCGGTTGCCGACGAGCCCGACGTTCATGGCGACAGCGCGGCTTCCTCGGCGTGGAGCGCGCGGATCCGCGACGCGATACCGTCCGCCGTGAGCCCGACGGACTCGAGCTGCTTGGCGCGGGGGGCGTGCTCGAACGTCCTGTCGGGAGCGCCAAGCGCAATGACGCGGACCTCGGGCGCCAGCGTCTGCACGATCGCCGCAAGGTACGCGCCGAATCCGTTGGTGACGACGCCGTCCTCCACCGTGACGAGGATGCGGTGGTCCTTCAGCAGCGCGTCCAGCGTCTCGCGGTCCACCGGCTTGACGAACCGGCAGTTCACCACGGTCACGTCGAGGCCCTCGGCAGCCACGGCGCTCGCGGCCGCCATGGCCGGGGCGCACATCGCTCCGACCGGCAGGATGGCGCAGCCCTTCCCCTGCCGCAGGATCTCCCAGGTGCCGTACGGTACTGCGGCGACCGCCGCGGCGGGCGGCGGCTCGGTCGGCGTCTTGTCGCGGGGATAGCGGATCGCGAAGGGCCCCTCCGTGCGCTCGAGGGCGCAGCGCAGCAGCCCGATCAGCTCGGCGCCGTCCCTGGGCGCCGTGACGGTCATGCCCGGCACGGCGAGCATGTACGCGATGTCGTACAGGCCCATGTGAGTCTGCCCGTCATCGCCGACCATGCCCGCGCGGTCGAGGCAGAAGATGACCGGGAGCTTCTGGATCGCGACGTCGTGAATGATGTTGTCGTACGCCCGCTGCAGGAACGTGGAGTAGATCGCCACGACCGGGCGGATGCCCTGGGTCGCGAGCCCCGCGGCAAACGTGGTCGCGTGCCCTTCCGCGATCCCCACATCGAAGAACCGCTCCGGCCACTTCTTCTGAAAGATGTTGGTGCCGGTGCCGGACGGCATCGCGGCGGTGATCGCCACCAGCGACGGGTATTCCGCCGCCAGCTGCGTGATCGCCTCGCCGAAGACCTTGGTCCATGCCGACGGCCCGCTGCCCGCGGTCCGGAGCTCGCCAGTAGCGGGATCGTAGGGTGGCCGAGCGTGGAACTTCTCCAGATCCGGCTCCTCCAGCGGGAACCCCTTGCCCTTCTGCGTCAGCACGTGCACCAGCCGTGGCCCCTTGAGCTGGCGCACCTTCTCCAGCGCCTCGATCAGGTCGCCGACGTCGTGGCCGTCCACCGGCCCGAAGTACCTCAGCCCCAGCTCCTGGAAGAGCACACCAGGCAGCACCAAGTTCTTGAGACTCTCCTCGACACGCCTGGCAAAATCCTGCACGCCGTGGCCAACCATTGCGTCCACCCGGTGCGTGAGGCGCTTCAGCTCTTCGCGCACCCGGTTATAGAGCGGGTTGGTGGCGACGTTCGCGAGATAGCGGCTGATCGCACCCACGTTGGGCGCGATCGACATGCCGTTGTCGTTGAGGATGACGATTAGGTCGCGGTTGGAGTGGCCGGCGTTGTTCATCCCCTCGTAGGAGAGCCCGCAGGTCATCGCGCCGTCGCCGACGACGACCACCACGTCGTGGTGCTCGCCCTTGAGGTCGCGCGCTGCCGCCATCCCGTACGCCGCCGACATCGCCGTGCCGGCATGACCCGCGCCGAAGTGATCGTGAGGACTCTCGTCGCGCCGCAGGAACCCGGAGATGCCGCCGGCCTGCCGCAGCGTGGGAAACCGGTCGTTGCGCCCGGTCAGCAGCTTCCAGGTGTACGCCTGGTGGCCGACGTCCCAGACGACCTTGTCGCGCGGGGAGTCGAAGACGTACGCGATCGCCGTCGCCAGCTCGACCACGCCCAGGCTCGCGCCGATGTGGCCGCCGGTGGAGGATACGACGTCAATCAGCCGCTGGCGGATCTCCTCGCACAACTCGGGAAGCCGGTCTCTTGGGATCTGCTTGACGTCGGGCAGATCCTTGATGCCTTCCAGAAGCCCCATCGGCAGTCCTTTCGGTCGAGCGCCGAATGTCGAGAGCCATGGGCCGGGGAGCGCGACCGCTCGAAACTCGACACCCCGCTCTCCCCGTCACGAATGTCTGGCAACCACGAACTTGGCCAGGGCGGCCAGGAGCGGGGAAGATACTCCCGCCGCAGCGAGGTGGGCCACGGCCCTCGCCGCCAGCCGCTCCGCCTCCCGCTGCGCCCCGGCCACGCCGAGCAGCAACGGGAAGGTCGGCTTGCCGAGCCTGGCGTCCTTCCCGGGCGTCTTGCCCAGCTGCTCCGAGGTCGCGGTCACATCGAGCACGTCGTCGGCGATCTGGAAGGCCAGGCCCACGTCCTCCCCGTACGCCCGGTACCCCGCCCGGGCCCGGCTGCCTGCCCCGGCTGCCACCGCCCCGATCTCGACGGACGCCGCGATGAGCGCCCCCGTCTTGCGCACGTCGATCTCCGTCATCGCCTCGCGCGTGGCCCCCTGCCCCGGAGCCACCAGGTCCAGCACCTGGCCCCCGATCATCCCGCCCGCGCCCGCCGCGCGCAGCAGCAGCAGCTGCACCTCGCGGGCGGTCGCCGGCGCGAGCCCGAGCAGGCCGGCCCCCCGGACGGCTACCGCGGCCGCGACCGGGACCATCGCGAACCCCGCCACAGTTGCGTGCGTGACGCTGAAGGCCCGATGCACGGTAGGGCGGCCGCGCCGCAGGTCGTCGTTGTCCATGCACGGCAGATCGTCGTGCACCAGGGAATAGGCGTGGACAATCTCCACGGCGGCCGCGAGGTCGGCAATCGCGGAGGCGGTTCCTCCGGCCGTCTGGTACGCCGCGAACACCAGGGCCGGGCGGAAGCGCTTGCCGGATCCCAGGACCGCGTAGCGCACGGCCTCCGCCAGCGCCGGCGCCACCGCCGGAAGCACATCTCCCAGGGCGCGCTCGAGCGCGCGATCGGTCTCCTCGCGGGCGCGAGCGAGGAACGCGTCGACGGTCAGGCCAGCGTCAGCGTTCGAGATCGTCAAGCTTCAGCCCGTCCCCGGCCTCACGCAGCTGGCGCAGGCGCAGCCCGGCCTCCGACAGGCGCTCCCGCGCCGCGCGCAAGCGCTCGATGCCCTCCTCGAACAGGGATAGGGCGCGATCGAGGTCGAGATCTTCGGCCTCGAGGGCCCGCACGATCGCGTCGAGGCGGCTGAGGTCTTCCTCGAGCGACGCCGCGCGGCGCGGAGCCTGCTCCCCGCTCACGAAGGCTTCTCCGCGCGGGCCGGCACGTCGCCATCGGCCACCCGCAGCCGGAAGGCGAGGCCCGGCGGAAAGTCGGCGACCCGCCGCAGCACTCGCCCCCCCGCATCGCGCGCAACCGCGTAGCCGCGCTCCAGGACCTTGAGCGGTGACAGCGCGTCCAGCGACGCCGCCAGCCGCGCCAGCGCCGCCTCCCGCGCCGCGAGCCGCCCGTCGCACGAGGCCGCCATGGCCGTCGCCGCTTGCCGCAGATGCTCACCCGCGCCGGCGACTCGGCGGTCCACCGCGCCCACGAGGCGCGTCGCCGTGTGCCGGAGCCGCTCTCCGGCGAACTCGAGCCGGCGCGCCACCGCGGCGCCCAGGCCGGCGGCCGTGGCCTCCAGATGCCGCCGCACCTCCGCGCGGTCCGGCACCGCCTTCTCCGCCGCCGCCGACGGGGTGGGCGCACGGACATCCGCTACGAGGTCGGTGAGTGTCACGTCGGTCTCGTGTCCTACGGCGGCGATGGTGGGGACCCGGGACGCTGCCACCGCGCGCGCCACGCGCTCCTCGTTGAACACCCAGAGGTCCTCCTGCGAACCCCGCCGCGCCCGACGATGAGGAGGTCGAGCTGCTCGAGCCGGTTGGCCAGCGCGAGCGCACGGGTGAGGTCGTCCGCCGCGGCCTCGCCTTGCACCCGCGCGCCGATGAGCACGAGCTCCACGCCCGGCCACCGGCGCCCGATCACCGCGACGATGTCGTGCCACACCGCGCCCTCCGGGCTGGTGACCACGCCGATCACGCGGGGGAACGCGGGCAGCCGGCGCTTCCGCGCCGGATCGAGGAGTCCGTCCTTCTCCAGCGCCGCCCGGGCCCGGGCCAGGGCAATCGCGAAGAACCCGCCTTCCGAGGTCGCCAGCAGGTCGCGCACCGTGAGCTGCAGCTCACTGCGCTTGGCGCTGATCGTCAGCTCGCCCCGCGCGAAGACCCTGAGCCCGTCTTCGGGCGTGGCAGGTACCCGGCGTGCGTCGGTGCGCCACATCACGCAGCGCAGTTGGGCCGACGGATCCTTGAGGGAGAAGTACCAGTGGCCGGAGGGATAGGCCTTGAAGTTCGAGATCTCGCCTTCGACCCACAGGGCGGGAAACGCCCCCTCGAGGGCGCCCCGGGCGGCCTCCACCACCTGCGCGACGGTGTACGGGCGCTCACGGGGCGCCCGATCGAGTGGTAGCGGAAGCGTCAAGACAGCTGGCGTGCCGCCTGAACGGTGTTCTTCATCAGCAGCGCGATGGTCATCGGGCCGACGCCGCCGGGGACAGGGGTGATCATGCTGGCAACCTCCACCGCCTCGCAGAATTTCACGTCGCCGACCAGCTTGTAGCCCTTCTCCGCCTTCGGGTCGTCGACCCGGTTGACCCCGACATCCACGACCACCGCGCCGGGGCGGATCATGTCGCCCGTGACGACCTCCGCCTTGCCCGCCGCCACGAGCAGGATCTCCGCCTGCCTGGTGATGCTGCTGAGGTCGCGCGTCGCGGTGTGCGCCACGGTCACCGTCGCGTTGGCCCCCTTCGCCTTCTGCATCATGATGTTCGCCAGCGGCCTGCCGACGATCAGCGAGCGGCCCACCACCACCACGTGCTTCCCCGCCGGATCCACGCCGCTCCGCAGGAGCAGCTCCTGCACTCCAACGGGCGTGCACGGCCGGAAGCCGCTCCGGTCGCCGATGACCAGCTTCCCGACGTTGACGGGGTGAAAACCGTCCACGTCCTTCTCCGGCGTCATCCGGAGCAGGACCTTGCCCGAGTCCATGTGCTTGGGCAGCGGCAACTGCACCAGGATGCCGTGCACCTTGGGATCCGCGTTGAGCCGGTCGAGCAGGGCCAGCAGCTCGGCCTCCGGGGTTTCGGCCGGCAGGCGGATGGTCTCGGACTTCATCCCCAGCTCGTCGGCGGCCTTGCCCTTCATCCGGACGTAGACCTGGCTGGCCGGATCCTCGCCGACCAGCACGACGCTCAGGCCGGGGACCACGCCGCGAAGCTTCATCTCGGCGACCTCCGCCTTCAGCTCCTCGCGGATCTTCTTGCCGATGGCAGTACCGTCTATGATCGTCGCAGACATTGAGTCCTCAATGGAGATGCGTCATGAGTGATGAGTTATGGGTGATTCGTGAGGAGTGATGCGTTGACGTGAGGTACGAGGGGTGACGGGTCATGAGCGGGCTGGCGGTCACCCGTCATCACGCCGCGCTCACCACCCCTCACGATCACTCCTCGCTCCTCACGCATTGCCCGTCACGTATCACGCATCACCTGGTCTCACTTGGCAAACGCCACTGCCCGTGTCTCCCTGATGATCACCACCCGGATCTGCCCGGGATACTGCAGCTCGCCCTCGATCTTGCGCGCCAGCTCCTCGGCCAGCGTGGATGCCCGCTGGTCGTCCACCGCGTCGGGCGTGACCATGACGCGGATCTCACGGCCCGCCTGGATCGCGAACACCTTCTCGACACCCGGAAAGCCGCTGGCGATCTCCTCCAGCCGGGTGAGTCGCTTCACGTAGCTCTCGAACGCCTCGCGCCGCGCCCCCGGCCGCGAGCCGGAGACCGCGTCGGCCGCCTGCACGATGACCGAGATCGGCGACTCGTGCGCCACGTCGTCGTGATGGGCGGCGATGCAGTTGATGACCACCGGGTTCTCGCCGTACTTGGTCGCGACTTCCACGCCCAGCTGCACGTGCGTGCCCTCGCTCTCGTGCGTGAGCACCTTGCCGATGTCGTGCAGCAGCGCGCCGCGCTTGGCGAGGGCGACGTCGAGCTTCAGCTCCGCGGCCATGATTCCGGCCAGCCAGGCCACCTCCTTGGAGTGCTTCAGCATGTTCTGGCCGTAGGACGTGCGGAACTTCATCCGGCCCACCAGCTTCACCAGCTCCGGATGCAGGCCGTGCACCCCCACGTCGTACAGCGCCTGCTCGCCGGCTTCCTGGATCTGCTGCTCCACGTCGGCCTGCGCCTTCCGGACCACGTCCTCGATCCGCCCTGGATGGATGCGGCCGTCGGCGATGAGCCGCTCCAGCGCCAGCCGCGCGGCCTCGCGACGCACCGGGTCGAAGCATGAGATGATCACGGTGTCGGGGGTGTCGTCGATGACGACGTCCACGCCGGTCGCAGTTTCGAACGCCCGGATGTTGCGCCCCTCACGCCCGATGATCCGACCTTTCATCTCGTCGTTCGGCAGCGCGACCGCGGCCACGGTGCTCTCCGCGGTGTGGTCCGCGGCGATCCGCTGGATCGCCAGGGCCACGATCTTCCTGGCCTCGCGGTCCGCCTCGTGTTTGGCCTGATCCCGCAGGTTTCGGACCAGTGCGGCGGCCTCGGATTTCGCCTCCTCCTCGATGGACCGGACCAGCTCCTTCTTGGCCTCCGCCGCGGAGAGCCCGGCCACGGCCTCGAGCCGGCGGCGCCGCTCCACCAGCAGCCCCTGGAGCTCCGCCTCCTGGGCGGTGACCCGCTGCTCGATGGTCGCCACGGAGCCCACCCGCGTCTCCAGCTCATGCTCCCGCCGCTCCAGCACCTGGAGCTTCTTCTCGAGCACGTCCTCCCGCTCTTCGAGCCGGTGCTCGATCCGGTCGATCTCCTCGCGCCGGCGGCCGACCTCCGCCTCCCAGGCTTCGCGCGCCTTGGCGAGCTCTTCTTTCCCGGAGAGGACCAGCGAGGTGCGGAACGCCTCGGCATCGCGCCGCGCGTCCGCGAGGATGCGTTCGGCCAGAGCTTCGGCGGTCGCCTTGCCGCGCGCCGCCCTCCTTCGCTCCGCCCAAACGCCGATCAGGTAGAAGACAAGGCCAGCTCCCGTCCCCACCGCCCCTACCGCGGCGAGGAGGGCCGTAAAGCTGAAATCGGCTGTCATATGACCACTCCGGCGGTCGCCCGCCCTGAGTGATGTCGAAGGTCAGTTCTTCAGTGCCTAACTTACGACCGAAAGGACACCTGAGACAAGCTCAGACGGTGGTGCTCACGCGCTTCTGGGGGGGGAGGAGGCGCGCCAGCTCGCTCGAAAGCTGCTTGAGGCGCTGGGCCAGCTCCTGCTGCTGCTTGCGGCTCTGGAACAGCTCGTCGGTAATGGCGAGCGCGGCGAGGATCGCCGCCTTGTGGCTCTCGACGATCGGACCGGAAGCAAGCACCCGTCGAATGGCCGCGTCCACGTGTGACGCCACCTCCCGGGTGTACTCCGGGTCGAGCTCCGAGCGGACGGTGTACTCCTCGTCCACGATGCTGATCTTGACGGCGTGCTTCTTCACGTGGACGTCCCGCTCCTGGCGTTCGCTCACCTCGCCGTCCCGCCTCTGGCCTCCGAACTGAGCGCCTGTACCTCGAGGAAGTCCAGCCTGCTGATGAGGTCCGAGAGCCGGGCCCGCGCCGTGCCCAGCCTCTGCTCCAAGGCGCGGTTCGCCTCCTCGAGCTCCAGGAGCGGGGGCGCTCCGCCCTCGCCGGACTCCCGTGCCTGGTCAGCGATCCGGCCCTCGGCCGTCAGCGCCCGGCGGCGCCACGCCGCGAGCTCCTGCGCGAGACGGCGCAACACGTCCTCCAGCTCGCGCAGCGCCTCGAGGTCAGGCCTCTCGTCTGCGGACCCCATGTCGTCCCTCCACCTCCGCCAGCGCCCGGCCGAGCGCGGCCTCGACCTCCGAGACCTTCAGCGTGCGATCCGCCGCCCGGAACACGAGGCGCCACGCGACGCTGCGCGTCCCCGGCTGGAGCGGGGCGCCGCGGTACTCGTCGAAGGGCCGCAGCGACTCCAGCAGCGGACCCGCGCCCGCCCGGATCGCAGCTTCGACATTCGCCGCAGCAAGCCCCTCCGGCAGAACGAGTGCCACGTCCTGCTCGACGGCGGGCCACACGGGGAGCGGCCGGACCTGCACCGCGAGCGGCGCCGCGACCCTGAGCGCCAGCTCGAAGCCGTGCACCGGCGCGGCCCAGGCCGGCCGGCCGGCGACGAGTTCCCCCGCCCAGCCAACCTGCCGGCCCCCGGCGTCTTTCGCAACGAGGCGGCCGCCATCGGCCACCACCGACGCGCCCTCGTGGCCCTCGGCCACGGCCGCTTCGAGCAGTGCCTTGGCGTCGAACACGTCCGCGTCCGGTGGCACCGCTTCGCTCCAATGCGGTGGCCGCCGGGACCCGGATACCACGCCCGCGATGCGCAGCTCCTCGCTCGGCAGGGCCCCTCCGCCCGGCAGGAACACGTTCCCGATCTCGAACAGGCGGACGTCCCGCTGCTGCATCCGCCAGTTGTGCTCGACGCGCCGCACCAGCCCCGGGAGGAGATCGGCCCGCAGGAAGGCCTCCTCCTGGCTGAGAGGGTTCTGCAGTTCGACCGCTCCCTCGTTGGCGCGCGGACCCAGCGGGGAGGTCAGGGCCTCGTGCAGGCCCAGCGCCGTGAAGGCGCGGCGGAGCCGGCCGGTCAGCTGCTCCGACGGCGCGTCCGGCACCGTGCCGAGGCGCTGCGGCCGCATCTCGTCGGGGAACCGGTCGTAGCCGACGATGCGCGCCACCTCCTCGACCAGATCCACCTCGCGCGTCAGGTCCGGACGGAACGACGGCACCTGGACCGCAAGGCGGTCGTCCCTCGGGCCCACGACGCAGCCGAGGGTCGTGAGCACGCGCTCGATTTCGGCGCGGGGAATCTCGACCCCGAGCAGCGCCGCGACGCGGCGGTCGCGCAGGAAGACGGTCGTCGGAGGGGCGGGCGCCGGGTACACGTCCACCGGCACGCCGTCCACCGTCCCGCCCGCCACCGCCACGAGCAGCTCGAGGGCGCGCGCCAGGTGCGCCGGCAGCGCCTCGCGATCCATGCCGCGCTCGAACCGGTAGCTCGCCTCGGTGGACATCCCGAGAGAACGGCGCGTGACCCGGATGCGCCGCGGATCGAAGTACGCGCACTCCAGCAGGATGTCGGTGGTGCCGGAGGAGACCTCCGTCGCGGCTCCGCCCATGACGCCGGCAACGGCCTGCGCGCGCGTCCGATCGGCGATGACCGTCATGGTGGGCGTGAGAGTGCGCCGCACGCCGTCCAGCGTGACGATGGCCTCGCCGGGCAGCGCCTTCCGCACGATGACGGCGGGGCCGTCCAGCTTTGCCAGGTCGAAGGCGTGCAGCGGCTGGCCCACCTCGAGGAGGGTGTAGTTCGTCGCGTCCACGATGTTGTTGATCGCACGCACGCCCGCCGCTTCGAGGCGCACCTTGAGCCACGGGGGCGAGGGCCGGACGCTGGCGCCGCGGAGCACGGCGGCGAGGTAACGCGGGCAGCCTTCGGGGTCCTCGATGGCGACCGGGACGCCGGCCGTCGCCCCCGCGGCGCCGACCGCGCGGGCGGCCCTGGGCGGCCGCGGCGCCGCGGCGTCGAGGAACGCCGGGAGCTTGACCGGCTTGCCGAGCACCGCCCCGAGGTCGCGTGCCAGCCCCACGTGACACAGCAGGTCGGGACGGTTGGGCCCGACGTCGATCTCGAGCCGCGTGTCGGCGACCGGCAGCACGTCGAGGAGCGGCGTGCCAGGCGCCGCCGAGGTTTCGAGCTCGAGGATCCCCTCGTGGTCGTCGCCAAGCCTGAGCTCGCGCGCCGAGCAGAGCATGCCTTCCGAGTACTCGCCGCGGATCTTGCGGCGCTCGAGCACCAGGCCGCCGGGGAGCGTCACACCGACGGCTGCGAACGGATAGCGCCGGCCGGCGGTGACGTTTGTCGCCCCGCACACCACCGAGACCACGCGCGTCCCGGTGTTCACCTTGCAGAGCGAGAGACGATCCGCGTTCGGGTGCTTCCCGACCTCGAGCACCTCGCCGACGACCACCGCGGCGAGGTCGTGGTGCAGCGGCTCGACGCCCTCGACCAGCGCCCCGAGCATGGTGAGGCGCTCCCGCGCCTGCCCCGCCTCGAGCGGCGCGGCGAGGAGATCCGAGATCCAGCGCAGCGAGGCCTTCACGCGTTGCCCACGAACTGCGCGTGGAAGCGCATGTCGGCGTCGAAGAGCATCCGGATGTCGTTAATGCCGTAGCGCGACATGGCCGTCCGCTCGATGCCCATCCCGAAGGCCCATCCGGTGTAGCGCTCGCTGTCCACGCCCACGGCCTCGAACACGGCCGGGTCCACCATCCCCGCGCCCATGATCTCCACCCAGCCGCTGCCCTTGCAGACGGGGCAGCCGGAGCCGTGGCAGATCTGGCACTCCACGTCCACCTCGGCCGACGGCTCGGTGAACGGGAAGAACGAGGGCCGGAACCGCACCTTGACCCTGGGATCGAAGAAGCGGCGGGTGAAGAACGTGATCGCCGCCTTGAGGTCCACGAACGTGATGCCTTCGTCCACGGCCAGGCCCTCGATCTGCGTGAACACCGGCGCGTGTGACGCGTCGAAGGGGTCGCGGCGGTAACAGAGCCCCGGGATGGTCACCCGGATCGGCGGGCGGTACGCCTCCATGGTGCGGATCTGCACGGGCGAGGTGTGCGTCCTCAGCAGCGTGCCCGGGCCGAGGTAGAACGTGTCGTGCTGGTCCAGGGCCGGGTGCTCCGGCGGGAAGTTCAGGGCCGTGAAGTTGTTGCGCTCGGTTTCGGCCTCCGGGCCGACGGCGCGCGTGAAGCCGAGCTCGCGGAAGATGCCGCAGATCTCGTCAACCACGACCCGCACGGGATGGATCGCGCCGCGCCACGCCTGGCGCGAGGGCATCGTGAGGTCCGCGGCGGGCGCCGGCGCGCCGGCGACGAGCGCCTCCGCCTCCGCGAGCAGCTGCTCGATGGCGCCCTTGGCGCCGTTGGCCGCCTGGCCGACGGCGCGGCGGGCCTCGGGCTCCAGGGTGGGAAGCGACTTCAGGATGCCGGTCACACGACCGGCCTTACGGCCCAGGTACTCGGTCCTGAGCCGCTGCAGTGCGTCGCCGTCCGCCGCGGCGCGGATGCGCTGCTCCGCGTCCGCCCGCAGGTGCTCGAGCTCGGCGACGAGGTCCGCCGCCTGGTCGCTCACCGGCTACGTGCCGGTCTTGGCCAGCTCCGTGAGCTTGGCAAACGCCTCCGGATCGCGCACCGCCAGGTCGGCCAGGACCTTGCGGTTGATCTCGACGCCGGCCGCTTTGAGCCCGCTCATGAACCGGTTGTACGACAGGTCGTGCTCGCGGGCGGCCGCGTTGATCCGCGTGATCCAGAGGCGGCGGAACTGCCGCTTCTTCTGCCGGCGGTCGCGGTAGGCGTATGCCCACCCGCGCTCCACGGTCTCCTTGGCAGCCTTCCACAGCTTGCTGCGGCCGCCGCGGTTCCCGCGCGCCTCCTTCATGATCTTGTTCTTGCGCTTGAGGCGCTGCACGTTGCTCTTGACGCGTGGCATGGTCCGTCTCCTAC
>Ga0153915_10002900_pt1 | contig 15673 bp, 13 predicted proteins | sample Opewatmetagenome_2_FD_107003 | JGI IMG/M metagenome (GOLD analysis project Ga0153915, IMG submission 107003) | Freshwater wetland microbial communities from Ohio, USA - Open water 3 Core 3 Depth 3 metaG | ecosystem: Environmental > Aquatic > Freshwater > Wetlands | place: USA: Ohio, Lake Erie...
CACAATCCGGGCGCGATTGCGTCCACAGCGAATGCGCGCCGCACTGGTGCGGGCGGGCGAAGTTCCGGCTTCCTATTTCGCGCCCACTCGCACGGCCAGAACATCGCAGGGCGCGGCGTGCAGTACCGTGTCTTCCGTCAAATTGACGAGAATCGAGAGGCCATGCCGTTCGCGGCTGCCGAGCACGATGAGATCCGCATGGCGCTCGCGGGCGACGCGCACGATCTCGGATTTGACGTTGCCGGCTTCCACGTGACACAGGGCGCCGGCCAGGCCCAGCTCGGCGGCGAGCCCCTTCAGGCGATCTCCGGCGCGCTCGAGCAGTTCTTCCTCGATCTGCACAGCGGGCATCAGAGTTTCGCCCATGGGCTCTACCGGCACGAATTCCACTACGTGCAGCAGCTCCACTTCAGCGCCGAGGCTTGCGGCGATGGCGTGCGCGCGTTGGCCGATCGCGCCGCTGTATTCGTTCAAATCGACGACGAGCAGAATGCGATGGTACGCCGCCATGACCGCGCTCCCGGGCTGATGCGATTCGCAGACGACAGCCTATCCCAGGAGCCCGCCCCAGTAACAGGCATCTATGGCATCCGCGATGCCTGCGACTCGGACAGGCTCCTAGTCCAGTGTCTGCGCAAGCCTGTTGAACGCCTCGGGCGGCAGCGTTTCCGGGCGTGCGCCGGGGTCTACGTTGCAGGCTTCGATCTGCTCGGCGGCGACGAGCCCTTTCAGCGCATTGCGCAGGGTCTTGCGCCGATGCGAAAACGCGGCTGAGACCACGGCCGCGAAATGCGGGCTGACGGTGAATGCCGGCTCTCGCCGCACGGTGAGGCGCACGACGGAAGACCAGACCTTCGGCGGCGGCCTGAACGCACCCGGCCCCACGTCGAACAGCGATTCGGCGCGAACCCACGGGGCCAGCATGATGGTGAGGCGGCCATAGTCGCCATTGCCGGGCTGCGCGGCGATACGGTTGACCACTTCGCGCTGAAGCATCACGTGCATGTCTTCGATGGCCTCTGCGCTGGCGAGCAGGTGGAACAGCAGCGGCGTCGAGATGTTGTACGGGAGGTTGCCGACGATGCGCAGGCGGCCGCCGCGCTGGCGCGCAAGCGCTGCGAAATCGAAGTCGAGCGCGTCGGCTTCGTGCACGGTGAAGCGCGGTTCGTTCGCGAATTCCTGGCGCAGCCACGGGACGAGATCGCGATCGATCTCGATGGCATCGAGTGTTGCGCCGCTGCTCGGCGCGTCGGTCCACGCGGTCAGCAGGCTGTGCGTGAGCGCACCGCGGCCGGGACCGATCTCGACGATGTGCTCGCCCGCGCGCGGCGAGACGGCGCTGGCGATTCGATCCAGCACGGACGGGTCGTGCAGGAAATGCTGGCCGAACCGTTTGCGCGCGTGCATGTGAAAGCCGAAAGCGGGCTAGCGCCCGCGTGCCACGATGGCGAGCGCGAGGCGCAGCGCCGCGGCAAGGCTGCGATGATCCGCGCGCCCGGTGCCCGCGAGATCGAGCGCAGTGCCGTGATCCACCGACGTGCGCAGAATCGGCAGGCCCAGCGTCACGTTCACAGCCCGATCGAAGCCTGAATGCTTGATCACCGGTAAACCCTGGTCGTGGTACATCGCGAGCACCGCGTCGCACTCAGCAAGGCGCGCCGGCACGAATGCCGTGTCCGCGGGCACGGGGCCGGAGACGCGCACGCCGCGCTCGCGCATGCGCGTAATGGCGGGCGCAATCACGCGAATTTCTTCATCGCCGAGGTGGCCACTCTCGCCTGCGTGCGGGTTCAGGCCGCAGACGACGATGCGGGGGTTGGCAAGGCCCCACCACTTCCGCAGATCGTTGTTCAGGATCTCAAGCACCTGGCACAGCGAGTCGATAGTGATCGCCGCGCTGACGTCCTTGAGCGGCAAGTGCGTTGTCGCGAGCGCCACGCGCAAGTCTTCGGTGGCGAGCATCATCACCGGTAGCGGTGCGTGCGTGCGATCGGCGAGATATTCCGTGTGGCCTGTGAAAGCAACGCCAGCGTCGTTGATGATGCCCTTGTGCACCGGGGCCGTGACGATGGCGTCGAACTCGCCGGCTACCGCGCCATCGATTGCGCGGTCGAGCAGGCCGAGCACGTATCGTGCGTTCGCGCGATCGAGCTTGCCGGCGACGCTCGGCACGGCAAGCGGCACGTGGCAAACGCTGAGATGACCCGGCGCATGCAAGGTGCGCGACCGTCCGTCGTAGTCGTGAAGCGCAACCTGCAAGCTGAGTTGTTTCGCGCGATCGGCGAGCAGCCCGCGGTCCGCAAGGCAGACCAGCTCGCAATCCGCCGGCTCGCCCGCAATCGCAAGGCACAGGTCGGGGCCGATGCCCGCGGGCTCGCCTGAGGTCAATGCAATGCGCGGAGTCGTCACCGTCGGCTAGAGCTTGTACTCCACGTACGCTTCGTCGCGGAGCTTGCGCATCCACAGCTCCGTTTCTTCGTCCGCGTGGCTCGCGCGAATGGCCTCGGCGGCGTGGCGGCGCTTGAGCTCATCCGTGTTGTCGAACTTGCGGCGGCCGAGCACCTGCACGATGTGCCAGCCGAACTGCGAGTGGAAGGGCTCGCTGATCTCGTTGTCCTTGAGGCCCGCGAGCACCTGCTCGAACTCCGGCACGAAGGTGCCCGGATTGGGCCAGCCGAGGTCGCCGCCTTCGGAGGCGGAGCCGGGATCTTCCGAGGAAATGGTGGCGAGGCCTGCGAAGTCCTCACCCTTCAGGATGCGCTCGCGGATCTGCACGAGCTTCTGGCGGACGGTGGCATCGTCCTGCAGCTCATTCGTTTTCATGAGGATGTGCCGCGCGTGCACCTGCTCTACAACGGACTGCTCCCCGCCCGCGCCGCGCGTCTCATTGAGCTTGATGATGTGATAGCCCGTGGGCGTGCGCAGTGGCTTGCTCACTTCGCCCGTCTTGAGGTGCGCGATGACGTCCGTGAGAAACGTGGGGAGTTCCGTCCCCTTGCGCCAGCCGAGCGCACCGCCTTCAAGGGCCGTCTGGCTGTTCGAGTACGCCACGGCGAGCTTGGCGAAATCTTCACCGGCCTGGGCCTTCTGGTAGACCTCTGCGGCCTTCTTGTCCGCGGTCTCGAGCTGCTCGGGCGTCGCGGTCTGCGAAACGGCAATGAGGATGTGTGAGACGTTGTATTCGCCGGACTGCTCCGGCGCATTCTTCTGCTTCTCCAGGTACTGATCCACTTCGCGCGGCGTGACCGAGATGCGCTGGATGACGTCCCGCTGCCGCAGCAGCGTGAGCGTGAGCTCGCGCCGCATGGCTTCGCGGTACGAGGCGTAATCCACACCCTGATTGGCGAGCACCTCGGGCAGCTGGGAAAGCGAGATGTTGTTGCGCTGGGCCACATCCTGCAGGGCGCTGTTCAACGCTTCGTCCGGCACCTTGAGGCCGGCGCGATTGGCGCGCTGCATCTGGATTTCCTGAAGCACGAGGCGCTCCAGCACCTGCTGGCGCAGCACGTTCTGCGGCGGCAGCTCGAGCTTCTGGCCTTTCAGCCGGTCGGCGATCATTGTCACCTGCTCGTCGAGCTCGCTCTGGAGCACGATCCCGTCGTTGACGACGGCGGCCACCCGATCGAGCAGCTCCCCCGTGGTGGTCAGCTCACGGGTCTGGGAATGCGCGATACCGGCCAGGAAAAGCGCCGGCAGTAGCGCGAGAAGAAACCGCTGCATGGATCAGATTCCTTTTTGAATCAAGGCTTTGTGTCCGGACGCTCGTATCCGCGTATGGCGCCGGCGAGGAAAGCATCCGCCGCCGATCCGACACTGGCAAGGCCAGTGAGTTCCAGCTGCAGGTAGATGCCAGTGTCCTGCTCGCCGGTGCGGCTGCTCACGAATTTGCGGCCGAACACGCGCAGACGCCAGCAGCAGGAACCGTATTCGACGCCGGCAAAACGCTCGAGCGCCTTGTTGTCGCGCAGAGAGTAGACGTACCGCGCGAAGGCGCTCCACTGCTGGCCGATGGGCCAGGAGCCGGACGCCTCGGTCTGCTCCAGGCGGTCGCGCTGAAAGCGGTAGCCCACGTTGATTACCTGTTCGCCGCCGGGCTTGAACTGCAGGTTCACCTGGGCGCGCTCGCTCTGCGATTCCGCGGGATTCCACTGCAGACCGAAGTCCGCATTCCAGTTCTTGTAGGCGGTGAGCGCGAGCTGGGCGATGAAGTCCGAGCTGCCGCTGCTGCGCACCGGCTCATCCGGCAGATGCACGCGAGGATTCTCAAAATAATACGTTTGACCGAGCGTGGCGGAGAGGAATTGTGTGCCGTTCTTCGCGTCGAACAGCCGGCTCGTCACGCCGAGGCTCACCTGGTTCGCATCGCTCACGCGGTCGGCCCCGACATAGCGGTTGGTGCGAAACAGCTGTACCAGATTCAGGTCAGGCACGCCGGTGTCGAAGAGCGGAAGGTCGTCCTGCTGGCGGAACGGGGCGTTCAGATACAAGAGGCGCGGCTCGAGCGTGAGCCGCCGCTGGCCCCGCGAGCCCGATTCGCGCTCGAAGACCAGGCCGGCATCCAGACTCGCGATGGGCAGGCTGCGCGTCGGGTTGCTGCGCTGGCCGGCCGCGGTGTTGTTCAGCTCGTATTGCGTGTAGCGCCAGGCGATGCCGGGGCGCACGAAGAAGCCGGGACCGCCGAAATCCAGCGAGGCGGTCGGCATGGCATCCATGCGCCAGCCCGTGACGCCGGTGGAGCGGTCGAAGTTCACGACCTCGGAGTCGAAGCCGTAGCGCAGCCGCTCCTCCGGTCCCCAGCCGTAGTCGGCGCCCACCACGATGCGGGGCAGCCGCGCGTACGGGCGGTCCACATCGACGAGATCCTGATCGATGGTCTGGAATTGCTGCACTTCGGCGGACATGCGCCAGTGCTCGTCGCGATACGCGAGCCCTGCGAGGCGCTCGAGAAACGCGACGCTCGTGCCTTCCGGACCCTGCGCAAAGTCTTCGAAGTAGCGCGAATCGCTGACGCTTTCCGCATTCACGAAGAAGCGGAAGTCGTTCGGAAGCTGGGTGACGTTCTCGAGCCGGAAACGGTTGCGATCGCGGTTCGCGATGCTGTCGTTCGGCAGATAGTTGATCGAGAGCTTGCTGACCTGATTGCGGGTCATGAAGCGCGCTTCGCCCGCGAGGTCGACCCCGCGGCTGGTGTATTCCGTGGGCTCGAACGTGAGATCCGCGTTCGGCGCGATGTTCCAGTAGTACGGCAACGCCAGCTGCACGCCACTGCGCTGGGAGTGGCCGATGGAGGGGAACAGGAAGCCGCTCTTGCGCTCCGTGCCGAGCGGAAAGGACATCCAGGGCAAGTACATGATCGGCACGCCTTTGAAATCGACACGCGTGCCGCGGCCCGTGCCGATGCGGGTGCGCGTATCCAGCGTGATTTCGTCCGCGCGCAATTGCCAGGAGTTGTCGTTTGCGGGGCAGGTGGTGAAGCTCACGTCCTTGAGCTTGATGAGGCCTTCGGGCGTGAGCTGCATGGCTTCGGCGGCGCCGCGCGCGGAACGCTCTTTCATCTCAAAGTGCGCATCACGGAAGTCCGCGCCTTCGGTCGCCGAATAGTTGCCGCCGCCGCCCTTGACGTGCACGACGGGGTCGTCGTAATCCACGTCGCCTTCGACCTTGAGTGCGTTCTCCTTCTGGCGGTACCGGACGTCGTCCGCGTGAATCTCGCGGTCGCCCTGGCGCACCACCACGTTGCCTTTGAGATTCGCATCGCCATCGACGCCGAGCGTGGCCGTGTCGCTCGTGATTTCCAGGCGAGTGTCGGCGGGCGCTCTTGGGGCGCCGGGGGATGCAGGCGGTACGGCGCCCTGTGCCGCCGCAGCCGTGCTCGTTGCGCGGGCCTGACCGGCGACCGGGCCCGTGCTGTTGGGCGTGCAGGCGGTTTCCGCGGCGTGGGGGGCGACGGGCAGGCAGGCCACGCCGATGAGCGCGGTCGCCCCGATCCGGGGCCAGAAACGTCGAGACGAGCACACTCTGAATACGCGCAACGATGGGCCCGACCGCAGGATGAGGCCGCGCATTATAATGACCCGCCGCTCGCGCGCGGCCTAAATCTGAAGGCTCAAGCCACCCGACATGCCGCCAACCGACGCGCGCCTTGCGCTCATTCACGACTGGATCTCCGGGGGGCTGGGGCTTCATCCACAGCGAATCGAACCGGCATCGAGCGATGCCAGTTTCCGCCGTTATTTCCGCGTGTTCACGCAGCGGGGCCGTGCGGGCTCCACAGGCGCCGTGAACGCGAGCGGCAGCACGTTCATCGTGATGGACGCTCCGCCCGGCAAGGAAGACGTGCGGCCGTATCTGAAAGTCTCGCAGCTGCTCGAAAGCATTGGCGTACACGTGCCTCACGTGCACGAGCAGGACGTCGAGCGCGGCCTGCTGCTGCTCGAGGACCTCGGCACCACCCAATATCTGTCGCGCTTGAATGCGGGCGACGATCCGCAGCTCCTCTACGGCGACGCTTTGAGCACGCTGGCGGACATTCAGGTGAAAGGCCGCGATGCGGCCGCCGAGCTTGCACCCTACGATCGCGAAGCCCTGCTCCGCGAGATGGCGCTGATGCCGGAGTGGTTCTGCGCGCGGCATCTGGGCTTGCGGCTCAGCGCCGGCGAGGAGGCCGTGGTGGCCGCCGCCTTCGAGCTCCTGATCCGCGAAGCGCTGGCGCAGCCGAAGGTCTTCGTGCATCGCGACTATCACTCGCGCAACCTCATGGTGCTCGGCGAGCGCAATCCCGGCGTCATCGATTTTCAGGATGCGCTGTGCGGACCCATCGGCTACGACCTCGTCTCGCTGCTCAAGGACTGCTACATCTCGTGGCCGCGCGAGCGCGTGGAGCGCTGGGTTCAGGGTTATCGCGCGTCGCTCTTGAAGCGTGGCGGCCCGGGCGGCAAGGATGATCGCGAATTCCTCCGCTGGTTCGACATGATCGGCGTGCAGCGGCACATCAAGGTGCTCGGCATCTTCGCGCGCCTCTGGTACCGCGACGGCAAAGCCGGTTATCTGCGGGATCTGCCGCTCACGCTCGAATACGTGCGCGACACTTGCGCTCGATATGAAGAGCTCTCCGATCTCTCGCGTATCGTCGAGGATCAATTCGTCGTTGCGTTGCCACGCGCGAATGCCCGCGTTGCCGAGCAGGCGGCCCTCGCATGAAGGCCATGGTGCTTGCAGCCGGCCGCGGCGAGCGCATGCGCCCGATCACGGACCGCATTCCGAAGCCGCTCGTGCCCATCGCCGGGAAGCCGCTCATTGGGTATCACCTCGAATCGCTTGCGCGCGCGGGCATTCGCGATGTCGTCATCAACCTTTCGTATCGCGGCGAGCAGATCCGCGAAGCGCTGATGGACGGCAGCGGCTTCGGCGTTCGCATCGAGTACAGCGACGAAGGGCCGGCGGCGTTCGAGACGGGCGGCGGCATTTTCAACGCGCTGCCCTTGCTCGGGCCAGGGCCCTTTCTGGTGGTGAACGGGGACGTGTGGACGGATTTTGATTTCGCCACGCTTGCGCTCGATCCGGGCGTGCACGCGCGGCTCGTTTTCGTGCCGAATCCGCCGCACGTCGCCGGCGGTGATTTCGGTCTCGAGGGCGAATTCGTCATCAAGGCGGAACGCGACCGTTACACATATTCCGGCATCGGCGTGTTCTCGCCCGAGTTCTTCGCCGGCTGCACGCCCGGGAAATTTCCGTTGCGGCCGCTGCTGGAGCGCGCTATCGCCGCGCGGCGCCTGCGCGGCCAGGTGTATCGTGGCGACTGGTCCGATATCGGCTCACCTGAACGTCTGGCGGATCTGGAAAAGCGCTTGCAGTCGAGCCCGTCGGTCGGCGTCGGCGCCACCGTTTGAGACTGCGAATCGGCCGAGCGCACTGCGTTCGCTGACGCCTTCGCGCCGCGCCTTGAGGGAGCCTCCTTCCGGCCTTGTGGGGAGGGCAGGTGAGCCCAACTACCCGTACAATGCCGCGCATGCCCGATCTCAAAGGAATCCCCGTCGTTCCGGAGCATTCGCACGCCCGGAGCGGCGAGAAATACGTCACCCCGCAAGGGTTTACCGCTATCCGCGATGGCATCAAGGCGCGCGAGGAAAGCGCGGCCGCAGGGCTCACGCGCAAGCCGCCGTGGCTGCGCGCCAAGGCGCCAGCGGGCGAGGGGTTTGCAGCGGTGAAGGCCATCGTGCGCGAGCATCGGCTCGCCACGGTTTGCGAAGAGGCCAAATGCCCGAACATCGGCGAATGCTGGAACGCAGGCACGGGCACCATCATGTTGATGGGCGCCGTGTGCACGCGTGCATGCCGTTTCTGCTCGGTGGACACCGGCAACCCGCGCGGCTGGCTCGATGCGGAAGAGCCGCAGAACGTCGCCCACACCGTCGAGCTGATGGGCCTCAAGTACGTCGTGCTCACCTCGGTGAACCGCGACGACCTGCCGGATGGCGGAGCGAGTCACTACGCGGACTGCATTCGCGCCATCAAGCAGCGCAGGCCCGGTACTGCGGTCGAAGCCCTCACGCCGGATTTTCAGGGCGTGCTCGCGGATGTCGAAACCGTCGTGGATTCCGGGCTCGAAGTGTTTGCGCAGAACGTGGAGACGGTTCGCCGCCTCACGCATCCTGTGCGCGATCCGCGCGCGAGCTACGACCAGACGTTGCGCGTGCTGGAGCACGCGAAGCGCCACAATCCTCGCGTGCTCACCAAGACGAGCCTCATGCTCGGCCTCGGCGAAACGGATGAAGAGATCGCCGAAACCATGGTCGACCTGCGCGCCGTCAACGTGGACATTCTCACGCTCGGGCAGTACCTGCGGCCTACGGTGAATCACCTTTCCGTGCAGCGTTTCGTCACGCCGGACGAGTTCGACCGCTATCGCCAGTGGGCGCTCGCGCGTGGCTTCCTGGAGTGCGTCTCCGGTCCGCTCGTGCGCTCGAGCTATCGTGCCGAACAGGCGCTCAACCGCAACAACGCGGGCCTCGACAACAGCGCGCTCGCCACGGGCAACTGACACCGCGAGCGACGTGGTGGCTGCCGCACTCATCAAGCGACTCGGGCTGGTCGAGTACGAGCCGACGTGGCGCGCCATGCAGCGCTTCACCGACGAGCGCAGCGATGACACGCCCGATGAAATCTGGTTTCTCGAGCATCCGCCGGTTTTCACGCTCGGCATGAACGCGAATCCCGCGCACGTGCTCGCGCCGGCCGACATCCCGGTGGTGCATATCGATCGCGGCGGGCAGGTGACGTATCACGGGCCGGGTCAGCTGGTCGTCTACCCGCTGATCGATCTGCGCCGCGCCGGACTCGGCGTGCGGGATCTCGTCACTGCGCTCGAGCGCAGCGTCATTGCCTATGTCGCGCAGTTCGGCATCGCGGCCGAATGTCGGCGCAGTGCGCCCGGCGTCTACGTCGATGGCAAGAAGCTTGCGAGTGTCGGCATTCGCATTCGCCGCGGCTCGAGCTATCACGGCCTCGCCATGAACGTGAACCTGGATGCGGAGCCCTTCACCCGCATCAATCCGTGCGGCTACGAAGGGCTCGAGGTCACACGCCTCGCGGATCTCGGCGGCGCACACTCTGTGCAGGCCGCGGCCGCAGGTCTCGAGCCGCATCTGCTGCGCGAGCTCGGCTTGTCCGCGCATACATAACACCAGGTCCGATCCTTCCTTCCGCTTTCGCACGGCGCATCGAGTTCCGTACGGTGCTCGCACGGCACGCACGCGTAACCCGCGTGTTACCGGCGCTCGACTGACTGCATAACCACCCGTCCTTAGGATTCGCAGCCCCGGAGCTCGCGCTTCGCGCTCTCCGGTACGCAGCAAGACCATTAATCGGTGGCGTCAGCCATCACCAAAGTAAGGAAAAGACATGAGGCTTCGTACTGGCTTGGCGGGAGTTGCCATGGCGCTCGTACCCTTGAGCCACGCGCTCGCACAGACGGCCGCAACTGCGCCGCCCGCCGACAACGCAGCGCTCCTGCAGCGGCTCGAAGAGACCGAGCAGCGCCTGAAAGTGCTCGAACGAAAACTCGAGCTGCAGCAGGAAGCAGCGACCACTGCGGCCGCCTCGGCGCCGGTCGTGCGCGCAAGCCCGACGCGCTTCGCGCTTCAGTCCTCGGATGGCGCGAACAGCGTGCGGCTGCGCGGCGTTCTGCACATCGACGGCCGTCACTTCGAAGGCGACGGCAGTCCCGCCACCGCGAATACCTGGCTCCTGCGCCGCGTGCGCCCGATTGTCGAAGGCACGTTCGCGAACCTTTATGACTTCCGCTTCACGCCGGACTTCGGCGGCGGCAAGTCGATCGTGCAGGATGCGTACGTCACCGCGCGCTTCAAGCCGTGGGCGGCCGTGACCGTCGGCAAGTTCAAGGTGCCGGTGGGCCTCGAGCGCATCCAGTCCGCGAACGACACACGCTTCGTCGAGCGTGCATTCCCAACGTTGCTCGTTCCCAACCGTGACATCGGCGTGCAGCTCGGCGGCGATGTGGCCGGCGGCGTGTTCAACTACAACGTCAGCTACACGAACGGCGTGAACGATGGCGGCAGCAGCGATGGCAATGCCACGCCCGACAGCGAGAACGACGCGAAGGGCGACGTCTCGGCGCGCGTGTTCTTCCAGCCGTTCCTGAATTCCGATTCGTTCGCGTTGCGCGGGCTCGGTTTAGGCGTCGGCGGAACGTACGTCAATTCCACCGGCAGTGCCACCAATGCGCTGTTGCCCACGTACAAGACTCCCGGCCAGGCTACGTTCTTCAGCTACCGTGGCAACACGGCTGCAACGGGCACGGCTCCGGCCGTGAACAACGGCACGTTCGCGGACGGCCAGCGTCTGCGCTGGTCGCCGCAGTTCTATTATTACGTCAGCAACTTTGGCGTGCAGGGCGAGTACGCGGTGGTGTCGCAGGACGTCACGCGCACGAACGGCGCGACGACGCGATCGGATTCGCTCGATCACAAGGCCTGGCAGCTGCAATTCTCGTGGCTTCTGACCGGTGAAGACGAAACCTTCAAGAGCGTGGTGCCCGGCTCCAACTTCGAGATCGGCAAGCCGGGCCGTGGCGCCTGGGAGCTCATGGCGCGGGTGCAGGAGCTGAGTCTCGATGACGCCACCTTCGCGGGTGGTGCAAACTCCTTCGCCAACCCGGCGACCGCCGCCCGCAAGGCGAAGTCCGCGGGCATCGGCATCAACTGGTACCTCAACCCGAACGTGAAGTGGTCGTTCGACTATGAGCTGACGCGATTCGACGGTGGCGCGGCAACGGGCGATCGCCCGGACGAGAAGGCTTACCTCACGCGCATCGGTCTTGCGTTCTAGCCCCGGATTCTTACGGAGATCTGCAAAATGTCATTCAAGAAGTGGTTTAGCGCCGCGGCCGTCGCTACGGTCGTGGCGCTGACAGCGGGCCTGCCTCAGGCGCAGGCCGCGAATTCGGTCACGCTGCTCAACGTGTCGTACGACCCGACGCGCGAGCTTTACGTGGAGTACAACGCGGCGTTCGCGAAGTATTGGAAGGCGAAGACCGGTCAGGACGTGCGGATCAACCAGTCTCACGGCGGCTCAGGCAAGCAGGCGCGCTCGGTCATCGACGGCCTGCCAGGGGACGTGGTCACGCTCGCTCTCGCGGCGGACGTAGACGCGGTAGCGAATCAGGGCAAGCTGCTGCCGGTGAACTGGGAAAGCCGGCTGCCGAACAACAGCGCGCCATACACGTCCACGATCGTGTTCCTGGTGCGCAAGGGCAACCCCAAGAAGATTACGGACTGGGGCGATCTCATCAAGCCGGGCATCAGCGTGATCACGCCCAACCCGAAGACTTCGGGCGGCGCGCGCTGGAACTACCTGGCGGCCTGGGCGTATGCCCTGCACCAGCCGGGGGGCAACGAGGCTTCCGCGAAGGCATTCGTCACGAAACTGTACAAGAACGTTCCGGTGCTCGACACGGGGGCGCGCGGCGCGACGACGACGTTCGTGCAGCGTGAGATTGGCGACGTGCTGCTGGCGTGGGAGAACGAAGCCCTGCTCGCCATCAAGGAGCTCGGGCCGGAGAAGGTACAGATCGTTGTGCCCTCGATCAGCATTCTGGCCGAGCCTTCCGTGGCCGTCGTGGACAAGGTGGTTCTGCGGCGTGGCACGCGCGAGGTCGCGACCGAGTACCTGACGTATCTCTACTCGAAGGAAGGCCAGGAGATCATCGCGAAGAACTACTACCGGCCGCGCGATCCGGACGTGGCCGCGAAATACGCGAGCCAGTATCCGAAGCTGAATCTCGTGACGATCAAGGATTTCGGCGGCTGGGCCGTCGCGCAGAAAACGCACTTTTCCGAGAAGGGCGTGTTCGATCAGATCACGACGCGATAGTCGACAGGCAGCGCAATCTTTTCGACCCGACGCGCCGCCAGATTCAGTCTGGCGGCGCCTCAGTCGACGATCAGCTTGTATCCCGTGCCTGCGGATGTCTGCAGCAGTTGAGGGGCTGCGGGATCGACCTCGATCTTTTGGCGCAAGCGATGCACGAGCTGTTTCAAAAGCTGCCGGTCGCCGGAATTGCGATGGCCCCAGACCTGCACGAGCAAGCGGTCGGACGTCACAGTGCGCCCGGCATTCGCCAGCAGCATCTGTAGCAGCCGCAGCTCGAGCTTCGTGAGACGCACGGGCGTACCCGCGCTGATGCGCACAGTGTGCTCCTGCACGTCGAGCTCGAGGCGCCCTGCGGCCACGGGTGCCGAGCTTTCGATGCCTGCTCGCCGCAGCAGCGCTTTGATGCGTGCGAGAAGCGTACGTGGGCTGAAGGGCTTGGTCAGGTAGTCATCCGCGCCGAGCTCGAGGGCGCGGATCAGGTCTTCTTCTTCGCCGCGCACCGTCAGCATCATGATCGGAATGCGCGACTTGGCGCGAATCGCCTCGCACACCTGGAAGCCGCTGGCGCCGGGCATGTTGATGTCGAGCACCGCGATGTCCGGCGATTCACCCGCGAACGCGTGAATGGCCGAAGGGCCATCGCTCGCCTTCACCACGATATAGCCGGCCTGCGTCAGCGTGAACGCAATGAGGCCCAGCAGGTCGCGATCGTCGTCCGCGATCAATACTTTCATTCCGTTCTCTCCGCCGGCAGCGTCACGCTGAAGCGTGTCCGGCCTTCAGCCGTGCGTACTGCTGCGATCTCTCCGCCGTGACGATCCACGATGGACTTCACGATCCACAGGCCGAGCCCCAGTCCGCCGGGTTCCGGCTCCTCGTCCGCGCCCCGGCGAAAGCGCTCGAATATCGAGCCGTCCGCTCCGGCCGGAATGCCCGGGCCTTCATCCTCGACCCAGGTGATGACGCGCCCGTCGCTTGCGGTCGCGCCGACGCGGATGGTGCTCGACTCCGGCGCGAATTTGCTCGCGTTGGCGATGAGGTTGACGAACACCTGCGTCAATCGCTGGGCATCGCCGACGATCAGCGGCAGGTCCTCGGGAATGCGGACTTCGAGCTTCTGCCCGCGCTGGACGAGCAGCGAACCGATGAGCGCCTGCAGATCTTCGACGATGGCCGCGAATTCCACGCTCTGCCGGCGAATGCTGAGCTGCCCGGATTCGATACGCACGCTCTCGAGCAGATTGTCGATGAGCTGCGTGAGCCGCAACGTGCCGCGCTCGAGAGACAGCACCAGCTCGCGCTGATGCTCCGGCCCCATCGTCGCGAGCCCCTCGCGCAGCAGCTCGATGGAGGCGAGTTGTGCCGCGAGCGGCGTGCGAAATTCATGCGAGATGTTGGCGAGCACCGTGTCGCGAGCACGGCGCACCGCCTCGAGCTCCGTCTCGTCGCGGATCACCTGCACCTGCAACCCTTCGGCCATGCCGGAGCTGGTGATGACCGTAGTTCGTACGCCGCGCTCACCGGCTTGCAGGTGCTCGATGGCCTTGGCGCTGCCGTCGGCGCGCGCCTGCAGGATGGGGCAATTGAAGTCACACGGCCGCTTGCCGTTCTCGAATCGCGGCTTGAGCACGTCGCCGCAGAATCGGCCGACGGCGTCTTCAGGCTTCACGCCCAGCAACTTGGCCGCCTGCGGATTCAGGTAGCGAATCGTGCGGTTCTTGTCGACCGCGTACACGCCTTCGACGATGCCGCTCAGTACTGCCTGTGCCTCGGCTTCATGACGGCGCAGCGTGCCCGTGAGATCCACGAGATTGCGGCGCATGTCCTCCATCGTGCGCGCGAGCGCGCCCACTTCCGCCGGGCCACCGGGTGGGATGGACGTGGAGAAGTCGCCCTGGCCGAGCCGTACGGCCGCGTCGGTGAGCGCCTGAATGGGCGCCGCCACGAGTTGCCCCAGCACGACGCCGCCAAGCACCGCGAGCAGCGAAAGAATGATGGCGGTGATGACCAGCCGACGAATGAGACGGCTCGCGGAGTTATCGATGTCTGCCGCAGGCAGCCGCGTCTCGATCAGCGCGATCGCTTCGCCGGTTGAAGCAAATACCGGAAAGCTCGAGGCGTACAAATCGAGCGGCCCCACGCGCTGCACGGCCGAACGACCGTCGGCGAGACCGGCGGCATGAAGCGGCGTGAAATTGTCGACCGGCGCCGAAGAAAACCCGCGGTAGTTGATGAGTCGCACGTCGAGCCCAACGTGCTGGCTCAGCGTCTTCGCGAGTTTCGCATCGAGCTGGCGCACGATGAACACGCGCGCGCCAGGCCGCGTGCCGAGCGGCGTAACGGCACCGACAACGGGGTTGGCCGCGGTGGCCGGGGTTGCGAGAAACGTTTCGCCCTGCTCGGCGTTTGCCGTGACGATGTCCGCCCAGGGAATCGCCACGCCTGCCTGCGCCACGAGCTGATCGCCGTCGAACACCGCGCAGGCGTCGATACCGCCGGTCTCGCAGAATCGCCGCAGCAGTGGCGGAATGGCCTCGATGCGGTTCTCGGCGAGCAGTCGCACGAGCGCAGGGCGTTCCGCAAGCACGCGAGCCGAAGACAGGGCGTCTTCGCCCATGCGGCGCAGATCCTCGCGGGCGATGGCGCCAGCGAGCTGAACGCGCGCCTTGCCTTGCTCGTCCGCCAGATCGCGCAGCATGCCGACGGCGGAAACAGAAATGCCGCCCACCACCAGCACGACGATCGCGACGCTGATTGCGGCGAGCGACCAGCCGAGGCCGGCCTTGCGTGGATCGAATCGCAGCCGTGCTGCGAGCTGGCGCAGTTGCTGCAGCACGGGGCTCAGTGCCCCTTGTAGCCCGTTCGCTCGACGAGTGTCTTGACGATCAGCGTCAGGACCGCGAGCAGGGTGAGGAGCGAGGCCACCGCGAATGCGCCGACGAAGTTGTATTCGTTGTAGAGAATCTCGATGTGCAGCGGCATGGTGTTGGTGAGCCCGCGGATATGCCCCGAGACGACCGACACCGCGCCGAACTCGCCCATGGCGCGAGCGTTGCAGAGAATCACGCCGTACACCAGCCCCCATTTGACCTTGGGCAGCGTCACGCGGAAGAACGTCATCCACCCGCCGGCGCCGAGGGTGATGGCGGCTTCCTCCTCGTCGTTGCCGAGCTGCTGCATCAGCGGGATGAGCTCACGTGCCACGTACGGTAACGTGACGAACATGGTGGCAAGCATGATACCCGGGAGCGCGAAGATGATGCTGATGTCATGTTCCTGCAGC
>Ga0153915_10002901_pt1 | contig 15669 bp, 19 predicted proteins | sample Opewatmetagenome_2_FD_107003 | JGI IMG/M metagenome (GOLD analysis project Ga0153915, IMG submission 107003) | Freshwater wetland microbial communities from Ohio, USA - Open water 3 Core 3 Depth 3 metaG | ecosystem: Environmental > Aquatic > Freshwater > Wetlands | place: USA: Ohio, Lake Erie...
CGTCCAGCCGCGCCAGCGCCTGCGAATCCTTGAGCACCAGCGCCGTGTACGCCTTCACCCGCCACCGGTTAGCGTCCTTGGTCTCCACGGTCCCGATGCGCTCCAACTGGATGATGCGCTCCAGCTCGTCCTCGGCGCCGGGGTCGTCGGCGCTAATGCCGAACAGGCCCGTCTCGTCCAGCCGCACCGCGAAGATGCTCGACGCCGCCCCGGTCGTGGGCAGCGCGTAGGCCCCCGACACGATGGTCTCCGTGTCGTTGATGAAGTCGCAGGGGATGATGGGTACGTCGCTGTAGAAGCGGACCTGGCGGTTGATGCCCTGGATGCTGGAGAGGGCGAGGTCCCAGCCCTGCGATCGGGCGAGCTTCTGGATGCCGCGAATGGAGCGGCGGCTGGCGAGGAGGCAGGTCGGGCGGGGGCGGACGAGGTCGAGGAGCTGGTCGAGTAGGGTGAAGGTGCCGACGCCCGGCACGGTGGTGGCGCCGGCGTGGACCTGCTGGCCGGTGACGTCGTCGCTGATGATCTCGTGGAGGCCGTCGAACTCGTTGGCGTCGGAGTCGATGCTGCCGTAGACGGCCTTGCCGCCCCAGGTGTCGGCGAAGTTGCGGGCCTTGATGGTGAGGAGTTCGGCGGCGAGGTCCTGGTCCTTGGAGCGGGTGATGCGGAGGAACTTGTCGACGTCGGCGTCGCCGATGAGGATTTTGAGGGCGGCGGTGACCTGGGTGGTGGTGGGTACGCCTTCGGTGACGGCGCCGCCGGGGGCGATGAAGGTGGGGGCGGCGGCGGCGTTCTCACGCTGGTACTGGAGGGCGTTGCCGCGGATGGGGACGAAGGGCATGAGGCCCAGGAGAGGGTTGGCGTCAATGGAGGTCTCGGCGACGCCGATGAGGACCTGGTTGGTGGAGAACTTGTTGGCTTCGGCGAGGGTGAGGGCCATGGGCTACTCCTTGTTGTTGAGCGCCCAGCGGATGCGCTCGGCGCCTCTGATGCCTTCGGGGGCGGCGGCCGGCTGGCGCTGTGTGCCGCCGGTGGCGAAGCCGAGCGGCCCCTTGCCGGCGGCTTCGGCGAGGCGGTTGGCGATGGCCTGGGCGGCGGCGAGGGAGGCGTTGATCTCGGTGATGGAGGCGCCGGTGATGAGGTCGGCGGGGATGGTGGGGTTGGCGGCGATGATGGCGGCTCGGGCGGCTTCGGTGGCCTCGTTGGTCTGGGTGCGGAGGGTGTCGGCTTCGCTGGCGAGTGGGGTGAGGCGTTCGACTTCGGCGGCGAGGTGGTCGGCCCTGGCGGCCTGGTCGCGGAGGGTGGAGAGTTCTTCGTCGGTGATCTCAGGCATGGGCGGTCTCCTTCGGTGTCATGTTACACGGTTGCGTGTGGCTGTCAAGGTGGTGGGGGGGTTGGAGCGGTGACGGCGGCGGCGAGTTCGCGGGCCTGGGCGAGGGCGGTTTGCCATTCGACGGCGGGGTCGGGGACGCCGAGTCGGGTCATGGCGGAGGTGTGGGCGGCGAGGCCGGCGGCCACGAGGGCGGCTTCCTGGTTGATGTCCTCCATGCGGTCGGAGGGGAGCGGCGGCGCCCAGGTGATCTCGATGGCGCCGGCGGCGGCGTGGTTGGTGCCGGTGTGGACGTCGATGATCTTCAGGATGGTCTGGGCGCGGCGGGTGTAGGCGGCCGTGCGGATGAGTCGCTTCCTCTTGACCTTCTGTAGGAGGGGCTGGCTTTCGATCTGCAGGGCGACGCCGGAGAGCGATGTGCCGGTGTCGCCGAAGGCGGTGCGGGGGACCTCGGCGAGGTCGTGGATGGTGCGGTAGAGGGCGTCGAGGTAGTCGATGTGGAGGCGGACGCCGCCGCCGGAGAGGAGGTCTAGTAGGTAGGCCCTGGCGGTTTCGGGGATGGTCCAGGTGACGCCGGCCTGGATGGCCAGGTCCTCGGCGGTGTCGACGCCGGCGAGGACGGCGATGGGGTTGCCGGAGAGCTCCATGATGGTGGCGAGGACGGACAGCTCGCGGTTCATCTCGGTCGCGGGCTGGCGGAGGGGGACGATGTCGGACAGACCCCAGAACTGCTTGGGGATGGGGTTGTTTGGGAAGACGATGTACGGGATGACGCCGTAGGGGTTGGGGGTGGTCGCGACGATGGCGTTGTCGACCCAGAGTTCGGCCTCGGTGTCGGTCCAGCGCTCGACGACGGTGGCGGTGTCCTTGGGGAGGGCGACGCCGTAGGTCGCGAGGACCTGGTCGGCGGGTAGGGTGTAGCGGTGGGCGACCTGGAAGTAGTCGGTGAGGTTGTGGGGTTTGGGCCAGACGAAGATGCCCTGAACGTCGGGGGCGGTGACGATGGGGCGGTTCTCGTCGTCGGACCAGGCGACGCGGAAGGCGCCGTCGCCGAGCACGGCGGTGTCGGTCTCGGTGTCGTAGTCGAGGCGGTCGAGGGCGTTGGCGGCGTGGGCGTCGAGGAGTGCGGTCTCGGCCAGGCGGACGGCGGCCTCGTCGGGCCCGGCGACGTTGTAGCGGATGCCGGACATGACGTAGGCGGTGGTCTTGTCGATCATGGTGCGGGCGTAGTTGAGAGTGAGCTGGCGGGTCTTGTCGTTGGTGCGGCGGCCGGGCCACTGCTTGCCGTTGTAGAAGTCGAGGTTGCGGGTGTAGTCGTGTAGGCGGGTCTGGTCGCCTTTTCCGAGCTGGTTGGGGTGGAAGGCGCTCATGGGCGGATGATACCACGGGCGACGGTCGGTGTGGCGTTGTTGGCGGCCTCCACGCAGAGGGCGAGTGAGGATACGCAGTCGTCGTGCCCCTCGTCGGGGTTGACGAAGAATTGGAGGGTGCGGTTGGGCTTGTAGAGGGCGCGGCAGAGGGTGAGCTGGCGGGTGAGCTCCTGGTAGTCGGGCGAGGTGTCGTTGGCCCAGAGGGCGAGGCGGTTCGTGTTGGCGGCGGCCTGGAGCTCGTATCCGAGGTGGGACTTCGAGGCTTCGGTGAAGCGGTAGGGGATGACGCGGTGCTGGCCCAGGCGGCGGGCGAGGAGGATGGCGGCGGCCTCGCCCATGGCGGTGGAGTCGACGGCGACGATCCTGACGCCCCAGGTGTACTCTAGGAGGTCGCCCACCTCGTCGTACAGCGTGCTGTGCGGCTTTCCGCGCCAGCGGTAGAGGGTTTGGACGGCCAGGCGCGGTAGGGGGCGCTGGCGGCCCTCCTGGTGGGTGACGGATGCGATGGTGAGGACCGTCTCGTCGTGGCCGCGCGCCATGAGGTCGCCCGGGGCGGCCTCGCCGGCGACGTCCAGGCCGGCGACGTAGATCGTGCCGCGCTGGCGGGAGACCTGGCGGGGGTGGTCGCCCATCATCTGGTTTAGTTGTGGTGGTGACAGGAGCCGGCCGCCGCCGGCGAGGGGTTTGAGGTCGTACTGGGTGGTGAAGAGCGGGTGGTTGGGGCCTAGGCGTTCGCGTTCCCCTTCGACGAAGGCGGCGTAGTCTGGGTTGGTGAGGGCGCAGTGTTGCCAGTCGTATTGGAAGTGGCGGCGGATGCCGTCGGCGCGTTGCAGGGCGATGTTGGCCTCGATGGTCTGCTGGAGTAGGGTCGTGTCATCCCAGGCGGTGCCGTAGAGGACGGTGGTGGCGTTGGTGGTGGAGGCGAAGGGGCGGAGCTCCTTGTTGAACTTGTCGGCGCCGACGTCCTGGGCCTCGTCGACTTCGAGCAGGAGTTGGGCGGTGGCGCCCACGATGTGGGAGTCGGGGCCGGCGGAGAAGAACTGCCAGCGGGCGCGTCCGAGCCAGATCATGAAGCCTTCGCTTTCGCGGTAGAGGCCGCCGTAGCCGGCGGCGGTGAGGTGGGTGCGGAGGCGGTCCATGGAGTTGAGGACCTGGGGGCGGAAGGTGGGAGCGGCCTTGATGCCGGTGCCGCCGGCGGCGATGTTGCGGGTGAGGAGGGCGGTCTGGAGCCAGGCGGAGAGCTCGTTCTTGCCGGACTGGCGGGCCATCTCCACGGTGAAGGTGAGGCCCTGGTGGTTGGCGATGGAGTGGAGGATGGCGCGTGCGGCCTCGGCCTGGTAGGGGCGGAGGGTGATCAATTAGGTCCGCCAGTCCACGACGCGGGGCCTGAAGGCGAGCCACTTGGTGGCGTGCTCGGCGAGGGCGGCGGGGTCTGCGGCCTGCTCGGGTGTGAGTGGGTAGGTCGCCTTGAAGGCCTCCCACGCCTGGTCTTCCTGGAGGTAGGCGACGAGCTTTCCGAGTTGCCACTTGATGGGGTCGGTCTGCTCGCGGACGATGGCGCGGACCTGGGCGTCGGTCATGTCGTCCCCCTTGAGGCCGGCGATGATCTCCGGCCAGCGGATGCGGTTGGACGGGCAGCTGGTGGGGTAGACCTCGCGGTGCTCCCAGAGGTCGACGCGGCGGAGGGCCTGCCAGGTGAAGGCGTACTCGTGGGACAGCCAGAGGCAGAGTTCGACGGCGGTGTCGACCTGGTAGTCGGTGATGGGTGTGGGCGTGGGGTAGCCGCCCTCGAACTCGAGGCCCCAGCAGAACAGGTTCGCGAACTCGCCGAGGCCGGGGAGGTCGCCGCCGGCGTGCCAGGCGGCGTCGTCGAAGTCGATGAACTGCCATGGTGGGCCGTCGAGGTTGATGATGGCGTGGGCGGCGCCTCGGTTGGGGTCGAGGAAGGTGGCGTAGGCGCCGTCCCGCCAGCCTTGGGCGTCGTGGCAGAAGAGGCGGTGGGGGTTGTTGGCGCGGAGCTGACCGTGGGTGCCGCGGGGGTAGCCGTAGTTGGTGACGCCGGGTTTCCACAGGGCGCGTGGGTAGCGGCTCATTTGGGTGGAATTCTAACCGAATTCTGACAATCCGTCGCCGGTGGGGTGCGGCAGGTCGTTGCCGGTTAGACGTCTGGTGGCCGGATGTGGTCGGGCGTGAGCTCGCGGAGATCCGGGCGGCAGGGCGTTGCCGGTGCCGGCAGTGGTGGCCGGATGTGGTCGGGCGTGAGCTCGCGGAGATCCGGGCGGCAGGGCGTTGCCGGTGCCGGCAGTGGTGGCCAGATGTGGTCGGGCGTGAGCTCGCGGAGATCCGGGCGGCAGGGCGTTGCCGGTGCCGGCGGTGGGGGCGTAGATACGTAGGGGATGTGACTGAAAATCAAGGTGTCGGCAGTTCGACTCTGCCCCTCGGCACCAGTTGGCGCGAGTGCGCGCTCGTCTGAGCGGGCGTGGTATACTTGCGGCAGCTGGCCCGGGTCCGGTCGTCGAAACTCCTTCAGCAAGGTTTCCTCTGACCGGCCCGGGCACTGCATTTTGGGGGGTTGACGGGGGCGGCCGGGGGGTCTAGGATCGGGCCACCTTGCTGAAGGAGGTCGCCCGTGTCTTCACGCGCTGCCCTGCCGGATCGTGATCGTCGCGATCCGGCTTCATTTTCTTCTGGCCCTGCACAGACCAGACCACCACGACCAGCTCCACCACCACGACCAGCTCCACCACCACCAACGACGCCCGCCGAACTCCCGCCGCGCAAGCCCTTGCCCCTGCGCGTGGGGGGCGAGCCTCGGCGTCTGACAGACGCGGAGCGGGCGCTCGCCGCGTACCTGCGCGAGCACTTTGCGTTTCGTGGGGCGGCGGCGTTCATCCGGCGGTTTGGCCTGGAGTTGGTGAGCGAGGCGGTCTCGGACTACGAGGCGGCTCCGGACGTGGACGACGTGCGGAGTGCGGCGGCGTTGCTCGTCTGGGTGGTGAGGGACCTGAGCGATGGGTAGGTTGACGGAGGCGGAGTTGTTCAGGGGGTACGGTGCGGTGGAGTTGGGGGATGGGCCGCGGTGTCCGTTGGACGGTGTGCCGATGGCGCCGGCGGTGGTGGACGGGTACGGGGTGCTGCTCTGGTGGTGCCCGAAGTGTGAGCGGGCGGTGGATGATGCAACGTTGCGGCGGGAGTTGGCGTCTAGACTGTCGTGCGTGCGGAAGACGGGCTCGCGGCCTTCCTGACGGGGTGTCGCGCGCGTGGGCTGTCGCCGGTGACGGTCGACTGGTATTCGAGGCTCGTGGGTCGATTTCTGCGGGGGCATGAGCAAATTCCCGTGGATAGTGGGGAGGTGGAGGCGTTTCTCGTGCTTCCTGGTGCCTCTCAGGGCACTCGTCACGCGTACTTCCGGGCCTTGCGGGCCTTCTACCGGTGGCTGGTGCGGCGGGGGCTGGTGGAGGTTGACGCGGTGGCCGGCGTGGTGGCGCCGCGGCTGCGGCGGGTGGCGCCGCCGGCGCTGGAGCGGGGCGAGTTGCGGCGGGTGATGGCGGCGGCGCGGTGCCGGCGGGACCGGGTGATGCTGTCGGTGTTGCTCGACACGGGGGTGCGTCTGGGCGAGTTGGTGTCGATGCGGTGGGAGTGGGTTGGCGAGGAGACGTTCTGGGTTGATGGGAAGACGGGCCGGCGAGAGGTGCCGCTCTCGGAGTGGCTGCGGTGGACGCTGCTCGGTGTGGAGTTGCCCTGGCGGTCCGTGCGTGGTGGCGACTTGACGTCGAAGGGGGCGTACCTGGCGGTCCGGCGCTGCCTGCGGCGGGCCGGCGTGATGAAGGGCGGGCCGCACCTGTTCAGGCACACCTTCGCCAGGTTGTACATTCGGGCCGGCGGCGATCAGTTCAGCCTGCGGCGCATCCTGGGCCACTCGGACGTCCGGACGACGTCGATCTACGTCGAGCTCGAGATGAAGGATGTCGTTGTTCAGCACCGGCGGTACTCTCCGCTGGTCGCGCTGCTAGAGGAGGCTGCGGGATGAGCGATAGGTTCGAGGTTACGGCGTTCGGGACGGTGGATAATGTCAAACTTCGGCGTGGTCGGCCTGGTCAGTTGGAGGTGGTTCTCTCGGTGGATCGGAGTGAGGGTGTGATCGAGGGGCTGGCGGAGTTGGCGGACAAGGGTTTGCTGGTGTCGGTGGAGTTGCGGAGTCTGCAGGCACGGATGGGGATGATGGTGGAGAAGCAGACTGGGGCCGTGGTCGCGGACTTCGCCGAGCGGGGGCCGATGCCGTGAGCAACTGGGAGTTGTTCTTGAACTGGCTGGTCGGGACGGAGGCTGGGGAGCGGTTCATGGCGGCCTTCCCGGACATCGTGGATCACTGGTTGTGGGCCTTCAACGCTTGGGCGGCGTCGTGTGGGTATGCGTTCCGAGGGTGTCGTGACGCCTGAGTGTGGTCGGTGTGGCGGCCGGCTGCGACTGTTCGAGTCCGTGCGGCTGCTGCTGTGGGCTTGGGTCTGTGACAATTGGGAGGACGTTGGGTGCCGGATGTCGTTCGAGGCGCTGGCGCTGGTGGATGATGAGCGGTTCTTCGTGGAGAACTGGGAGGATTGGGGTAAGAGTCGGCGCCCCCGACCTGGCGGCCGGAGGCGCCCGTGAAGTGTGGGGGCGTAGGGGTCACCAGGTGATGTGTGCTAGGGCGGCCTCTGAGCCTTCGAAGTCGGCGTTGATGAGGCGGTCCCAGGCGATGTGGAGGTGGCGGAGGTTCTTCTCGATGGTGGGCCAGTCGGGACGGTGGGGGTTGATAGTGTGGAGGAGTTTCTGGGCGGACATGTCGCCGAAGGTGGCGGCGAGCTCTGAGCAGTGGTTGCTGATGTCCTCTGCCAGTTGGTACGGCGTCTTCACGTTCTTTCCCTTCCTGCGCGTGGTGACGGATGCGCGCCCCCCGACTCTGGGCTACTGGTCTAGTTCTCGTCCCGTGGGTGGACCTGGGCTGCGGCTGCGACCTGGCTGGCGTCTGCCGGCTTCCAGTTCCACGTGCAGTACGAGCCGTCCGGTAGCTTTGTGGGGCAGTGGTAGCCTCCCCATCGGGACTGACGAGCGCGTCCGTGCTCTGGGCAGAGGTGCGGGAGAGTGGCCTTGCGAGCGGCGCTGGCCTGAGCGCTGCGCTGGTGCGCCCGCTGTGTCAGGTCTGCTTCTGTGGTCGCGACTGGCGAGTGGTGGCCGTTTCCGTTACCGTTCCCGTTGGTGGGAGCGGGCTGGTCGCATCCGGGCGGGCGGCCAGGGTAGTCGAGGTGGTCAAGGGCGGCAACCACTGGCTGCACCTGGGCCGTCTCTTGCTCTAGGGCCGTGATGAGCGAGGCGTAGGGGAAGATGGTGGAGGCCTCCACCAGGCGGGAGCGCATGTCTGCGGCGGTGGCTGCGCGGATGGTGACGAGGTGCTCTGCACCTGTGTCGACTGTGAACTTAGACGTCACGCTGAACGGCCAATCGTTGGACACCTTGGTCTCCCTTCTCGACGACGTCGGTGCACGCGCTGCAGAGGCGGCGCTCACCGACAAGCTGGCAGACTGGGAAGCGCTCCCAGCAGCGGCCACAGGGGAAGGTGGCGCAGTAGCGGTCACCACAGCAGGGCGAGCCGGTGGAGTAGGCCACCATGGCTGGCCTACCGCGCTGCCGTGGCCAGGCGGTTGTCCTGGACGCTGCCGTAGTACTTCGACAGGGCGACGCGCCCGTCCAGAACTGCTACCTGGAACCGGCTGCCGCACGCTAGGCACATGAGCCGGTCTGGCTGACCTGGGCGCTGCTCTGCCCTGAGCCACACCTTGGGGTGATACGGACACCTGAGGTTGAGCACTGCGAGGCCCCCTTTCTGCTCGCCGGAAGCCGCTGACCCACGCGAACCACGCGGCCCCCAAGACGAGCGCTAGAAACCAGCCGACATCCGATACCATGACCACACCTCTACAGCAGCCGCCCCTGGGCGGCCTGGCGGCGCGAGAGGCGAGCGAGCCGGTGGCGGCAGCAGCCAACCGAACACGCGTTACGCGGGCTGCAGCAGGAGCAGCAGCGGCCGCAGCTGCAGCCGGCCACCGAACCGAAGAGCACGCCACAGGTGGCGCAGCGACACGCGCACTGGTGGACCGGGAAGAGGCACCGAGGACAGACCGACACCCCACGCACTGCTAACCCCCCCGACCGAAGCCGCACGAGGACCACCCGCACGACGGGCAGACGCGACAGGCGCCGCCCCCCGAAGCCAACCGACCGCCGCAACAAGGACACCGCATGACCAAAACCCCCCAAACTGCCCAGCGGAGCCGCGCGACCCGCGGCCACCCGCCAGCGCCGCGCCCCCGACACCGCGAACACCACGGCGACAAAAGCCCAGCGGCACCCGCGACCCCCGGCGACAAGCGGCCAGCCCGCCAGGGGCGACACCAGCGCCGCGCACCCCGTTCAGGCCGAAGGGCAAGGGCGCGCAGCGAGCGGAGGGAGCGAGCGCGGGCGTCAGAACCGACACGGCCCTTGCCCGAGGCCAGGGGTGCGCGATAAGCGCGGTAAGCCCCGGCGGGCGGCCTGCATTGGCGCTCGGCGCGGGTAGGGCCGCTGGGCTTGCCGTGGTGTGAAGTCGGCGGTGGCGGGGCAGGCGGGGTGGCCGGTGCGGGGAGCGCGGCGCTGCAGATGCGCGAAGCGCTACCGCTGACGCCGATTTGTAGGGCGCTGGTGGCGTTGGACGAATGGGGTTTTGGGGAAAACGACTCTATCTGGCGCGTATCTGCGGGGCGGCGCCGTGCGGGCGCCCGCGAGTGTGGCGGTGGGCGAGGTCGACGGTGGAGTGCGGGCTCGACGGGGCCGGTTCGACCCGCTACCTACGCCACGTCCACCATTCGCGGATGGTCTTGGTGATGTAGGCCAGGCCGAAGACGCACACGGCGAGCGCCGTTGCGGTGACGGCGGCGGCCACGGTGTGGAGGGACAGGAGGTCAGTCGGATCCAACGGGCGCTCCGAGCGTCGCCTCGATGGAGTCGAGGACGTTCTGCATGCCGGCGACGAGGCGGTCGGCGTCGCTGCCCTTGAGGTGGTAGTGCGTTGCGGCGAGGCGGGCGAGGGTGCGGAGGCACTCGTTCAGGAGGTCGAGCTTTTCGGGCGACGCTTCGAGGAGGGTGAAGAGACGCTGGCGGAGTAGGGCGATCTCGCCGGAGAGGTCGTCGGCGGGGAGCGCGCGGGCGCGTTCGAGTAGGAGGCGCTGGGCTTTAGTGAGGGCGCGGCTGTAGTAGCCGTGCTTCAGGGCGTTGAGGTTGCCCGGCTGCGCTCCCTTCTTCCTGCCTTTGGTCAACGGGGTGTCCTTCCGGTATGTCCTCGGCGACGGCGACGAGTAGGCAGAGCGCGGCCAACTGGGGCTGCTCTCTGATGAGGCTGGCGACGGCGCGGTCCTCTCCGTTCATGGTGAGCTTCCCCTCGTAGTACATCTGGCCGTCCATTGCGGTCCTCCTGGTGGGCAGTGTATCACGGCTTGTCGTCGGCGAGGGCGTCGAGGTTGCGGCGGCGGGCGGCGTCGAGGCGGCGGGGGAACTCGGCGTCGAGCTCCTTCTTGATGGTCTCGGCGTCGGCGGCGTTCTGGTTGGCGGTGGCGAGGGCGAGGAGGTGGTTGGTGATCCACTCCTCGAGGGTGTAGGCGTGGGCGGTGCCGGCGTTGAAGTCGTCGGCGGTGTTCTGGAGTAGGGGGACGGCCTTGTCGGGGAGGGTGATGGTGATCTGTGCCATGTGTGTGCTCCTTTCGACTAGACGAGGTAGAGGACCTTGGCGCCGGCGGGGACGTGGCCGCCGGCGTCGGCGACTGCGAACGCGACGTTGCGGAGCTGGGGCGTCGTGCCTTCGTAGAGCCACAGGTGCGTGAGGCCGGCGGCTGGCGCCGCGCCGCCTGCGAGTCGCAGGTAGGGCGTGGTCGGGCCGAGCTCGAGGAGGCGGACGGTGGTGGCGGCCGTCTGGTTGGCGATGCGGAGGCCGTAGGCGGTGGTGACGGTGGCGCCGCCCTGGTCGAGGATGTCGATTCCGTAGGAGGTGGCGGGTTGCGCGGCGGCCCAGTAGGCGGCGTCGATGAAGAGGCCCTTGGCCCAGGTGAGGGCGCCTGCGCCGGAGGCGCCGCTCTGGACCTGGAGGAGGATGCCGCCGAGCTGGGGGCAGGGGCTGGGGGTGTTGTGCTGGGCGAAGAAGTAGAGGCCAAAGGCGTAGGCGGCGGAGGGTGTGCCCTGCGCCTTGGCGGCGCCGGAGAGGCCGTAGGTGAACTGGACGCCGCTGGCCTTGTTGCCGGTGATGTCGAAGTAGCCGGCGACGGACGGGTGGATGGCGAGGGTGTCGATGGCGGCGACGGTGCGGCCGGTGGCGACGGCGGCGCCGGCGCCGACGGCGGCGTGGCCGGAGACGTCGAGGTCGCCCTGGAGGCCGAGGATGGTGGCGGGTGAGACGCCGGCGAGGAGCAGGGGGCCGGCGGCGTGGCCGAAGCGGAGGCCGGTGGTGGCGTCGATGATCTTCTCGGCGGTGGTGGTTTGCGGTGTGGCGAGTGAGCAAAAGTCGGTGTGTGCGGCGTCGGCGTAGGCCAGGTTGGACAGGGCGTCGTGGGCGTGGGCGTGGGCGGCCGGAGCGAAGCCCGTGTGGCCGGCGGTGGCGTAGCCAAGGTTGGTGAGGAGCGGGTGGTCGGTGACGCCGCCGCCGCCTGCGGGTGGCAGGGCGCCCTGGATGGAGAGCACGAGGGCGTCGGTAGGGTTGTGCGGGTCGAGGTGGAGGACGGAGCACTCGCGGCCGATGGCGACAGCGGCGGCGGGGATGTTGGTAGCGACGCGCACGGCCGCGAGGTAGGCGGGGAGCGAGCCGGTGAGCTGGACGTCGGCGGTATGGGTGGCGCTGGCGTAGGAGCGGATGACGGCCTTGTGGATGGTCATGGTTCGCCCAATGTTAGCACCTGGTGGTAGGCGGGCTTGGTCTGGGTGTCGTAGACGAGGACGATGCCGGTGACGCGGCGGTTGACGGCGGCGAGGCCGAGGGCGGGGTCGGTGATGGCGACGACGTCCCAGAGCTCGAGGCCGCAGTGGACGGGGATGGTGACGGTGTCGGCGCGGCTGTTGATGGTGGCTTCGCGGGCGTCGCGGGTGGCGCGGTTGGTGACGGAGGCGGCGGTGGTCATGTTCTTGTCGTGGGAGACGTGCGGGCGGTCGTGGAGGAGGTCGACGGTGGCGTAGTCGATGACCTCGGCGGCCAGGTCGGCGTCGCCGTAGGCGAGGAAGCGGTCGGCCGGCGCGCGCTGGCGGTAGGTGGCGGAGAGGATGACGTGGTCGGTGCCGAGGGCGTAGTCGGGGGTGTCGTCGGCTTTGGGCCAGACGCCATAGATCATGTCTTCGCGGGCCATGAGGCGGTCTTCGAGGTGGGAGATGAGGGTGGTGATGGCGGCGAGACCGTTGCCCCAGGCGGGGAGGTCGAGCGTGTCGGGGACGGGTGGCGGGTCGACGAGGGTTGAGTGACGTGGGTTCGTGGGGTCGTGTAGGAGGTAGGGGGGCGGGTCGTAGCCTGGGTTGATGGCGAAGTCGGGGAAGTCGTCGGTGAGCTTGGGGCTGGAGGTGTAGCAGGAGAACTCGAGGGCCATCTTGGCCAGGATGGCGGAGAAGAGCTGGAAGTAGTTGCGGGAGCCGGCGGGCCAGCGGTAGGTGCGGCCTGGGCGCCAGCGGGCCAGGAGGGACCATGCGCTGGAGGCGTGGATGACGAGCTCGCGGCGGGTGGGGTCGCTGACGTGGTCGATGGTGTCGATGTAGTAGCTGGGGCCGTGGGAGTGGGCGGCGGGGTGGGCTGGGCAGTGGTAGCCGGGGGCGATGTCGATGCGGGCGCCGCGGGAGAGGGCGAGGAGGTCGCCGGCGCCGGGGGCGTTGTAGCGGCCGTCGTGGTTGGTAAGGCGGATGGTGGCGCCCTGCGGGCTGAGCGGGTGGTCGTGGGCGACGCAGGAGAGGACGTCGGCGCTGAGGTCAAGGGGGGTCTGGCCGATGGGGGCGCGGTAGACGCGGTTGGGCGTGGTGGCCCAGACGTGGGTGTTGGTGTAGTCGAGGGCCAGGCCGTAGTCGTGGTCGAGGTTGAATGGTCGGGGTTCGGTCCAGATGTTGTCGACGAAGTCGGCGGCGATGGGGCTGGCGAGGAGGGCGTGCCGGTCGTAGGGTGCGGCGCCTGAGTAGGCTTCGCGGTGCGCGGCGCGCCAGGTGTCGGCGTAGGTGAGGGATGGGTTGGAGAAGGTGACGCCGGCGCCGGCGGAGGCTTCGGCGGTGGCGCGGAGGGTGCTCCAGGTGTTCAGCGCCTGGGAGTAGCCGTCGCCGTAGATGCAGGACCAGACGTGGGGGTGCAGTGTTGTCGTCTCGGTGCCGGTGATGATGCAGTTGAAGTCGAGCCAGTGGTGGACGGCGAGGCCGGTGATAGATGCGGCGGTGTTGGTCCAGACGGTGAGGGCGCCCCACACGGTGGCGGTGCGGCGGATGCGGTAGACGGTGGCGCCGACGGCGATGATGACGAGGGTGTCGCCGGCCGTGGCGCTGGTGGCGGCGATGTGGGTGATGGTGCCGGCGGCGGTGGCCAGGAGCGCCCAGGCGCCCCACGAGGCGCCGTTGTCGGTGGACTCGGCCTTGTAGATCTGTGTGGGTGTGGCGTTGTCGACAGCGAAGGCGAGTAGGTTGGCGCCGTAGCGGGCCAGGGCGCAGAGGCGGGTGGCGGCGCGGAAGGACGTCCAGGTGTCGAAGGCGGGGCGGGTGGCGTAGATGGAGTACTCGCGGTCAAGGGAGAGGCCGGGTGCGCCGAAGGGGTCGGACGGGCCGTCGGCGTAGGTGTCGATGTTGAAGCGGGTCTGTTCGGTGGAGCCGGCGTCGTAGTAGAGGTTCGTGCCGGCGGGGACGATGACGCCGAGCCAGTAGTCGCCCGGGTCGAGGTCGACGGGCGTGGGGAGGGTGAACTCGCGCCAGGCGGGGGTGGTGTCGATGCCGGGGAGCTCGTCGCTGGTGGCGAGGAGGGCGGCCGGGGAGCCGGCGGCGTCGGCGTAGATGACGGCGCGGGCGGAGACGGTGCCGGTGACGGCGGCGGCGTAGGCCAGGATCGTGGTGATGGTGGTGTCGGCGGCGAGGGTGAACTTGGTGGCCTGCTTGTAGTGGGCGGGTAGGGTCTGGGGGATGGCGCCGACGGTCTTCTTTCCGAGGTTGGGGTCGGGGCCGCCGTAGTCGGGGGTGACGGTGCGCTGGCGGTAGAGGGTGTTGGACTCGACGCGTAGGCGGTTCAAGGAGCCGTCGGTGGGGATGGCGAGGGCGTGGGGGCCGGCGGCGTCGGCGCCCGCGTACATGGTCTGCCAGTGGAGGCGGGGGATGCCGCCGATCTGGTCGACGGCGGCGACGTAGAGGTAGGGCTTGCGGGTCTTCTTCTTCTGCTCGGCGGTCAGGTACGACGCTAGGGTGCGCACGTGGCCGGCCGCCTCTTCCGTGCGAGCTTGGCCTCGCGGCGCCAGCGGCGCTCGAGTTCGCGGCGGATGCGGTTGTAGCGGGGGGCGGTGGCGTGGAGGTTGGACTTGGCGCGGTCGTGCCTCATGGGCCTGGGTCTGTGTCCTGGGTGGCGGCGGGCTCGGCGGGCGTGTAGAGACGGCCGGTGCGGACGTGGCCGCGGAGGCCCTTGCGTCTGAGGGTGGCTCGGAAGTCGCGCAGGAGGCGCATGGACATGGCGGCGAGGTCCTTGCCAGCCTGGGGGCCGCCCATGGAGAAGACGCCGGTGGTGGAGGCGGCTTGGTCGGCGGCGGCGTAGCCGGCGGCTCCAACTAGCAGGAGCTGGAGTTGGGCGGCGTCGAGGGTGGTGGCGGTGGCGAGGGTGTGGTGCGTGAGCCAGTAGACGTAGACGTTCTCGACGCCGGCGGGGGTTGAGTCGATGAGCATTGTTAGGGTGTTCAGCCAGACGGAGAAGTCGACGTAGGTGGGCGGGTACTGGGCGACGGGGTACTCCACGGCGGTGAGCGCGACGCGGGGGACGAGGGCGGCGATGCTGATGTCGCGAGAGCCGGCGGTGGTGGTGAGGGTGTTCTTGGCCTCGAGGGGCATGTCCTGGCTGAGGTCGGCGAGGGCGTGGTTGATGTGCTCGGTGAGTTCGGCGTCCGTCCAGCGGTAGGCGGTGGCGTCCTGGTCGTCGAGGTCGATGCGGAGTTGGGCGATGGCGTCGGAGAGGGCGGTCACGGTGGGTCCACCTGGTGGGCGAGGTGGAGGCCTGGGTAGGTTTGGTTGGGCTGGTGGTCGTCTGGGCGCTGGGCTTGCTCGATCGCCTGGTGGAGCTCGCGTGTGGCGTCGAAGAGGCGGCGGGCGACGTTGTAGACGTGCATGTGGGGCCAGGTGGGTGGGAAGCGGCGCAGGAGCTCGAGGTGGGCGTCGTGCTGGAGCTGGACGAGCTGGTCGGTGGTGAGTTTAAGGAGCTGGTTCGGTTGGCACATTGGGGGGCTCCTGCGGCGGTTTGGTGCGGCGGCGGATGGCGTTGATGACGGTGACCACGGCGCGGGCGATGGCGGTGGCCACGGCGGCGATGGCGAGTGCGATGGCTTCAATGAGCGGGGCGTAGAGGGAGCCGGCGATGGCCTTGGAGCTGCGGGCCCGCCGGGGTTGGTGGGGCGGGAAGCTGCTCACGGGTGCCTCCTAGTTGGCGGGCTTGCGTTTGGGTGGCGGTGGCTTTGGCGCGGCGATGACGAGGACGCGGCCGCAGTTCGAGCAGGAGCGGCCGTCCTGCTCGAGGATGACGTTGGTCTGGCAGCGGGGGCAGTAGACGCCGGCCAAGGGTTAGTTGGTCCAGTCTCCGGAGCTGATGCCGTCGAGGCGGGCGAGGGCCTGAGACTCTTTGAGGACGATGGCGGTGTACGCCTTCATGCGCCAGCGGTTGGCGTCGTAGCCTTCGAGGGTGCCGATGTTCTCGAGCTGGATGATGCGCTCGAGGTC
>Ga0153915_10002903_pt1 | contig 15658 bp, 9 predicted proteins | sample Opewatmetagenome_2_FD_107003 | JGI IMG/M metagenome (GOLD analysis project Ga0153915, IMG submission 107003) | Freshwater wetland microbial communities from Ohio, USA - Open water 3 Core 3 Depth 3 metaG | ecosystem: Environmental > Aquatic > Freshwater > Wetlands | place: USA: Ohio, Lake Erie...
CGAGAGAAACACCACCTTCGTGAGCTGCTGCGTGATGGTGCTTCCTCCCTGCTTCAGTCGGACGGACATAATGTCTTTAAACGCCGCACGCATGATGCCCCGGTAATCGATACCCTTGTGCTGGAAGAAGCGCGGGTCCTCCGTCGCAAGGAGCGCGTTCACCATGAACTTCGGGATCCGCTGAAGGGGTACGTAGATGCCCTTCTCAATCTTCACCTGGCCCAGCGCCCTGCCGTCCTCGGCGAGGATGAGAGTGCCTGGGCTTGGCTTGTAGTCTTTGAGCGATTCGACCGTGGGCAGGCCGAAGGAGAGAATGAAGAACATGAGTGCTAAAAAGATAATGCCGGCCACAAAAGCGATGCCGAGGATCATTATCCCCTTTATGGGGGTGAGGTCTTTGAGCCAGGGGAGCACAATAGCGAACCAGAAGACCTTAAACTTTTCCCAGACCCGTAATGTCAGCGGCTTGATTATTCCAAGGATTTTTTCGAACCATTTTTTCATCATAGTTATCAGCAACCTCAAACTGCTTCGTTCTTTTTGAGCAGTATCGAAAATAATAACATCACACAGGGATAAAATCAAACGAAAAGTTATTTGCCAGTTTCACTGTAACGATCCTGAACATGCAATTGAATCGGCACGCAAAACGGAAAAATGTTGTTCTGAGCGTTGCGAACAATCTCGTCTTGTCAAACAACGGAGACCTTTTACGACCTGCCCTGACTCAAGCGGAGCGATCCTTTGTTCCGCTCAGGGTGAGACGAAGGAGCATCTTGAAATAATTTGTAAGGACCCCTCTGTTGTTTGTTCTTCTCATCTATCCTTTGTTTCAAGACCTTCCCGCCAAAAACGCTTGCAAACAAAAATTCTTTATGGAATAATTAAATTCCTCATCCATTAATCAGCGCCGTTATGCCCCTCATGGAGGTACCATGGCACAGAAATCAGATTCGATACTCGTCGCGAAAGGCAAAAAGGAGGTCTTGATCCTGCCGCGCATGGCAAACCGGCACGGTTTGATTGCCGGCGCAACCGGGACGGGCAAGACCGTCACACTCCGGGTGATAGCCGAACAGTTCAGCAGGATCGGCGTCCCCATTTTCATGGCCGACGTAAAGGGCGATCTCTCGGGAATCGCTAGGCCCGGTGGAGACAAGCCTGCGTTTACAGAGCGTGCAAAGCAGCTGGGCCTCACTGACTTCGCTTTTGAAGGTTTCCCGACCGAGTTCTGGGATGTCTTTGGCCAGCAGGGACATCCGGTCCGCACCACCGTCTCCGAGATGGGACCACTCCTCCTCACACGCGTGCTGAACTTGAACGAGGTCCAGAGCGGCGTCCTCACGATTATCTTCAAGATCGCCGATGATAATGGCTTGCTGCTCCTCGACCTCAAGGACCTCAGAGCCATGACGCAGTTCGTCGGCGACAACGCGGATACGTTCAAGACCGCATACGGCAACATCTCAACAGCGAGCATTGGCGCTATCCAGCGCGGACTGCTCACCATTGAGGAGCAAGGCGGCGCCACGTTCTTCGGCGAGCCGGCCTTGAACCTACAGGACCTGATGCAGACTGATGCCGAGGGCAAAGGCGTAATCAATGTCCTCGTCGCGGACAAGCTCATGCAGGCACCGAAGCTCTACGCTACCTTCCTGCTTTGGATGCTGGCCGAGCTTTTCGAGACACTGCCCGAAGTAGGTGATCCGGAAAAACCGAAGCTCGTCTTCTTCTTTGACGAAGCCCACCTCCTGTTCGAGGACGTGCCGAAGGTTCTTGAAGACAAGATCGAGCAGGTCGTAAGGCTCATCCGCTCCAAAGGTGTCGGCGTCTATTTCGTGACACAGAACCCCCTCGACGTGCCCGAAACGGTCCTCGGCCAGCTCGGTAACCGGGTACAGCACGCACTACGGGCATTCACGCCCAAGGACCAAAGGGCGGTCAAGGTCGCGGCCGAGACATTCCGTACCAATCCAAACCTCGACGTCTCGAAGGTCATTACCGAACTCGCCGTGGGCGAGGCCCTCGTATCTATGCTCGATACAAAGGGCTCCCCTACCGTGGTCGAACGTGCAGCCGTCTTACCACCTCGGAGCCGCCTTACGCCGCTCTCGCAGGACGAACGTGCGGCTATCATCAAGGCGTCGGTGCTCTTCGGCCACTACGAGAAAGAAGTAGACCGTGAGTCTGCCTACGAGAAGTTGAAGCAACGGACGGCAGAAGAGCAGAGCGTTGAAACGGCGGCACCTATGCGCCGGGGGCGTTCAGTCGAACCCGATTCAGGAACCGCAAAGCTCTTCGGAGCTATGGCCAAAAGCGCTGCCCATGCCATCGGCAGCCAGATCGGCCGGCAGATCATTCGCGGGGTGCTCGGTTCGATCCTCGGAGGAAAAAAACGGTAGTTGCTGGCATCAAGTGACCGGAGGATACGGACGGGTGCCTTGACAGCGACAGCTATATCCGATATAATTTTGAGCGTTATCATCTCACACCAAGGAGGTTTTTTATGAAGCGTGCAGCGGTCGTAGTAGTAGTCGTGTTGTTGCTCGTGGCAGCAGTGGCATTCGCCGGTTCCGTCAAGACCTATCAGGTTACCGGCCCGGTCCTGGAGATCAAGGATACCATGATCGTGGTCCAGAAAGGCAAGGACAAGTGGGAGATCGCCAAGGACGCGAACACCAAAATCAAAGGCGACCTCAAGGTCGGCGCCAAGGTCACCATCCAGTATGAGATGAAGGCTACGGATATCGAAGTAAAAGCCAAGTAATTAGCTGACAGAATCTAACAGGAGGGGCTCCGATAATTCACCGGAGCCCCTTTTTTAGTCTTCATCAGGTCCCGCAAACGGTTCATGCTAACCTTAGAAACCTCATAAAATTGTGTGAGGCCTTCTGTGCATCTTTGAATACCGGCCGGTCGTGACCCTGTCAGAGCCTGGAAAAAAGAGACGCCTTTGAAGGGCCTCTTCTATTGTATTGTCATGAGTGCTACCAGTTCTGCGAGCTGTGACACCCGGTTAATCCTCCGGCGCTGGGGTTGCATGAAGTGCCGTTGTAGTTCACAGCGCTATTGATTGTTGCCGACGCCGGGCCTTCCATTGCCTGCGTGCCGAGGTTGGTGAAATGGTTCACCGCGAGCTTTGTCGTATCATGGCACACGGTGCAGGCGAACATGCTAACATGCAGAGAATGCTCACCCGAATTATAGCTGTTGTACTGAGCAGTGCCCAACGCATGACAAGACGTGCACTGGGTGTTTACATCTATAGAGCCTGTGAGCCAGCTCGGCGTGGTCTGGCCGCCATGGCAGCTTGCATTCGCGCAGGTTGCCGACGCAGCGTTGAACGAGGCAGCCCCGGATTTCGCATTATAGACCGTATCGATAATCACGTCGGCGACACCGTTGATATGCAAAGCAGTTCCTGAGCCCGCACCTGCATGGCACGTGCCACAGGCGATGTATGAGCCGAGCCCTGTATGGACCGCGTGTCTGCCGGCGATGTTCGGGAACGCTGTGCCTGAGGGCGGGGTGCCGTGGCAGGTGACGCAGTCAGAGAGATTAGCATGACAGAGCGTGTTGTTGAAGCAGTCCGGAGCTGTCCCGGCGGGAGCGGGCGGCGAAGGCTGGACAGATGAGTTGGCACCGTTTGTATGACACAGCGCGCAGACAGAAGCATTTCCTTTGTTCGTATTCGTATGAGTTCTCACGCCGCCCCTCCACGGAGCAGGCGAATGCGGTGCATTGACGCCATGGCAGGTGAAGCACGAGATTAATGCTGTTCCTCCCGAGAAATCAGTACCGTGGCATGCTTGGCATGAAGAGAACCCGTTCACTTGTGCTTTCGCCGATGCACCGTGCTGATCGGCTGCGTTCCAACCCACCGGATGCCCCGGCGTTGCATGACAGAGCGTGTTGTTAAAACAGCCTGGGGCTGTCCCCACCGGAGCAGCCGGCGAAGGCTGGACAGATGAGTTGGCTCCGTTTGTATGGCACAAAGCGCATACAGAGGCGTTGTCGGGATTGGTATTCGTGTGCGTTGTTGCCATACCCCTCCAGGGAGCGGACGGGTGCGGCGCATTGACGCCGTGGCACGTGAAGCAGGATATATTGACAATGCCACCCGAGAAAGCCGCACCGTGGCATGACTGGCAGGAGGCGAAGCCATTTGACTGGGTTTTTGCCGGGGCTCCATGTGCGTCAGCAAGAGCCCATCCTACTGCATGTCCCGTATCCGGGCTGAATGACGACTCCTTGTTCGCTGAGCTGCATCCCGTGAATATCATAATGATCCCAAAAAAAATCATCACCCCTATTGCGTATCGTACATCCTTTTTCATATCGTGTCCCTCTCCTTTGAGGATCATGATTTGGGCCCAATGCCAGGATAAATTCAAGCACGAGGATGCTTTTCTTGCACGTCGTTTTATTGCCGATATCATATGAGGCTATTGAACAATGTGAATGGACCATATTTTAAAGTGAACCGATGTGCAATAATGTGACTTAAGTCACATTAAATGAAAATAAGTTCGCTGTCAAATAATATTGATACTTTTTTTGTATTCCTTTTTAATTTCCTGCTCGTCTTAAGAGTAATAGATAGTCGAACGTGAAGTATCGAGAACGATAGGCGCCCCACGAAGCATTCAAATAGATGAGAGGCAGGGAACGCCGAATAAATTATCGCAGCGGTCCCTGTAGATCATGAGAGCATGCAGGTTTTTTTCAAGACGGATGGGTCATTGACAACTTTCTTCCCTGATTGCCACATATGATAATTATGGTAGAAAATTCTAAAATTCAATCCGGGGTTTCCGCTGCAAAGCAAGAGGATCGTAAACGAGGCTGTTTGTTAGTGTCTCAATGCAGCTGCCTGAATATCGCAAACATATCTGTTCCTCCTCCTGTAGAAGCCTGGCAATATTTTGAGATACTTCCCCACCCTTTAAGCTTGCGTTCATTTCCGGGATGAGCTGCCCGGACGGCCGGAATTGTATATCGTCCCTCCTGCTGCAACGTATTCCCGAAGCACGGCCACCGCTTCCTCTCGGAGCACGTCGCGCAGCACCGCTATACCGCGATTGTTGAGTGCTGCAACCCAGTCATCCAGCTTGGGCCCCTCGTCGAACCCGATGGCCCGTGCGTCCCCATCCCGCGCCCCACACACCAGTCGTCGCACGCCGGACCATGGAACAGCGCCAAAGCACATGGCGCAGGGTTCTGTTGCTGCAACGAGATCGTAATGCAGCCTCCCTTCATCGCTGAGGTCGTACCTGCCGAGGATCTTTTGCGCAAGAACGAGCGCCACGATTTCCGCATGGAGAACGGAGCAATTCGAAGTGACCACCATGTTGACCCCGGGGGCGATCAGGCGACCGCTTTGGTCGAAAACCGCAGAAGCGAATGGGCCACCCGTTTCGCGCTGCACATTCTGCCGGGCAATCGCTATGACAAAGCGCATGCGGTCCTCAACATTTGGGAACACCTCTGGTGATGTTGCCAAAAAGTTCTTGAGCCAATCAGGTAACCGGATGCAGACCTCAGTAAGCATGATGCATCACCTCACAGCGACACCTCTACGTCCGGGGTGAACGTTTCTTGTTCCAAACCGCACATGGCAGATTTTTTCCTCGGCTATCTCTCAGTAGTAAATGCCTTTGCTTTGCACAGTGGCTCCCCGACCCCTAAATGGCCGCCTCTTTCTCTGGGCCATGCCCCTCAATCTGCTCCACCATTCTCCTGAAATGGCGACAGTTCTCAACGAGGTCAGGGCTGTGACGGAACAGTCCACCCCCGACCAGGAATATCAGGTCCTTCCCGTAGGTCTCAAGCATGTCCGGTACCTTGTCGAGGCTCATGCCGCCTCCCGGTGCGGGGAAGATGGTTTTGAGTAGTCCCATGGGGACAACTGTCCCTTTGACGATCTCTTCGCATTCCTCGCGGCTGAACGAGAACCGGCCTCCGAAATTCGGGAAGATGGTCGCGTCAGCTCCGGCAAGGCGTGCGAGCTGTCCGAAGATGACACCATGGGAGATTCCGTTCTGACTTGTTACAAAACTTCCTTGTAAGGCAGGATGTGTGAGGATCGGCAGAGCGATGCTGTCGTCATCCGCCAAATCTCTCATCAAGTCCAAGCCGATTATTCCTGGCGCAACCATCAGCCCTCCTGCGCCGGCGTCTTTAGCAATCCTGGCCCTCTTCATCACCTCTGTATGAGGAGCGGTGATATTTGCTACATAGATAGACCGCTGGCCTGACTCTTTGTTCCCCCTCCGCACGGCCTCGGTACAGAGGCTGACCCGTTCCTCGAAAGGCGAGTAGCATTGATTGCTCAGGCCGTGGTCATCCTTGATGATGTCTATGCCTCCCAGTGCAAACTGGTAGGCCAGATCAGCAAGTTCTTTTGACGAAAGACCCATGGGCTTGAGTGCCGTTGAAAGAAGCGGCCGCTTCGGGACTTTTACAAGGCGTCGTATCCCCTCCCGGCCAAAGCGAGGTCCTTTAAAGCAGCGGAGAAACGATCCGGGAAGATCGAGCTGTTCCACCCTGATGCCGGGTTTGATACTGCTGTTGCCGAATACGACATTAAGAAACTGGGTCAGCTCGCCTGCAGCGATCTCCACAGCATAGCTGATGACTGCCTTGAAGCTTTCATTGTCCCATGGTTGGAGTGATTCAATCCTTCCGAACACATGGTCCCTGATGATCCCTTCCGGTACCAGATCACCGGGGAATTCCACGGTCTGCTCAAGGCAGATGTCCTCAGCCTTGGCGCGGGCCTCCTGCTCGCTGCCGAACAACCGGTAGGTAACAAAAAAGCGGTCGGAGGAAAACAATGATTCGGGAGTACAGGTTTTATTAATGATCATGAATATATCTTTATCATGTACTGTGCCTGAGTTACTAAGAAGTTCATTGAAAAAGCGATTGAGTTCATCGTACCCGAGGAAGTGGGAAGCCAGGGGCATAATTCGTCTCTCGTAAGCACGCTAAGAATGCGAAGAGATGAATGAACATATATCCTTCCTTTGCGACATTTACGCTGTTGCAAGAAACGAAAGCATTTGTCGTTTAAGCTTGCCTCTGATCCCGGCCGCTCACAGCGCCTCTGCCTTTGCCTTGCTGTGGACAGCGGCAACATGCGTTTTGGCAAGCTCATCCTCGGATATGCTGAATGTTTTCCCGACCATGGCTTCCACCTCTTTGATCAGGGCCAGAGCGTCCATTCCGTATTTCTTCAGGAGGTATCGTCTGCTCGCCCCGTGAGCATAGGTATCCCGCAGTCCGATGCGCACGAGCTTCTTTTCCATGCCTGCCTCCGCCATCTTCTCGGCAATGATGGTCCCCAGGCCGCCAATGATAGTATGGTTTTCCATGGTGATCACACCATGGCGTGATTTGGCGATCGCATCGAGCACGGATTGATCGTCAAAGGGCTTTAACGTCGAGATGTGCATATGTTGGATAGAGAGCCCCCGCTTCCGGAGCACCTGTACTCCCCGCATGGCCTCTTCGGTCATGATGCCCGAGGTCAAAATCGCTAAGTCGCTACCTTGGGAAAGCACCCGCGCCTTCCCGAGCAGCATGGGGTCCTCTTTATCGAAGAGCCGCGGGATCTCGCCCCGTAGCATCCTCACATACACGGGCCCATTGATATTTTCGATTACATCGAGGACAGATTCAACTTCAGTGGCGTCCCCGCACTCGATGATCGTCATGTTCGGCAGTGCCCGCATGATGGCGATGTCCTCGATGGCCTGATGGGTTGCGCCCCCCGGCGTGGTGATGCCCGGAAGAAAGCCGATCATCCTCACGGAGAGATTGGGATAAGAGACAGACATCGCTATCTGGTCATAGGCGCGGCGATAGATAAAGACCGCGAAGGTATGCACAAAGGGGATGAAACCTTCCCGCGCAAGGCCCGCAGCAAAGCTCAGCATGTTCTGCTCAGCTATGCCCATGGAGAGGAAGCGGTCGGGATAGGTATCCCTGAAGAGGTCGATCTCGGTGGAACTCGTGAGGTCAGCCGAGAGCACGAGTACCCTCGGTCTGTCCGCAGCCCATTTGACTAGATTTTTCGCATGAACCCTGGAAAGGATCTCAGGACCAGGCTGAGGTTTGACTTGAGGTTTCGACTCAGCTTGCCCAGCCTTCGGTTCAGGCGCTCGTCCTTTTCCGCAAAGCTCCTGAAAGGCAGTTACGTAGCGGCCTTTTTCCTCTTCGGAGGTGAAGCGGACATAGTGCATTTTCGGGGCTCTTGCTTTCAGGACCTCGATTCCCCTGCATGCGTCGGTGTCCGCGAGCACGACAACAGGCCGACCGTCAGGCGATAGTGATCCGACCTCTGCCAGGCGCCTGATATCGTGGCCGTTGATCCGAAATACCCGTGCACCGAAGGATTCAAGCCTCTTGTCCAGGGGCTCGATATCCATGACATTGCACATCTTCCCGTCGCACTGAAAACCATTCACATCAACGTAGATGATCACGTTGTCAAGCATGTGATACGACATTGCCTGGAGCGCCTCCCAGGTCTGGCCGATCTGGAATTCGCCATCAGACATGAATATGAATACCCTGCCCTTCTCTCCCTTTCGTTTCCTGGCCATGGCTATGCCTGCGGCCTGGCTGATGCCCTGGCCCAGTGAGCCGGTCATGGTCTCCAAACCGGGCGAATGCTCCGCACCGATCATCTCCACAACACTTCCATCCTTATTGAACTGTCTTAGGCCCTCCTCTGCCATGCGGCCAGTCTCGATAAGCGTTGCGTAGAGGACAAGGGCATATTGGGCTGGAGAGAGAAAGAACCGGTCTTGATCTTTTCCGGGTCCATTGAAAGCAGCACCGGTAAAATAATTCGGATTATTCGGGCCGGGGACACCGGGGAAGGGTTGGGGTACGAGAGGGACGTCGACCTTACCGAGGTTCATGACCTTTATATAAAGAGTCGCAAGAATCTCTGCCGAGGAACAAGCCTGGCTGAGATAACCGCCATTGTTCTGGATCGTATGATCGAGCACACGCCGCCGGATGCCGGCTGCTACGCGCCTTACCTCATCTTGCCACAGTGAAGATGCTCTTTTATTATCTGCCGCCTTCATTGCTTTATGAAATTCTCCTTAAAAATATCATTTAAACCTTATTTGCCGCAAATTCACATGACACAGCATCAGTTACGACCACATGAAGAGCGCAAAGAACTACATAAATTAATATTTTTTGACTATCAACCGCATCGCAACCTTCGCGTCCTAGCGGTTGATAGAGCTTCCTACCGTGTTGTTCCAATGAGGATTTGGTGATTTGTGCTTAGAATTTGTCCAAGCTCTGCAGATGGCGTTGATTATCACGCAGGGGCGGATAATAGTCAAGGTGAAACGACATCACCCTCCTCTCCTCCATCATGGTTGAGGAGTATGGTGCTTTTTGAAAACCAGAAAGCTCAGGGGCGGAAGAGTAAGTGAGAGGGAATGGTCTCTCCTATGGCAGGGAACGGGCTCAGCCTCTGCACCTCCGACGTTCCCGTACCCATCACCCCCGTATTCCGCTGCATCGCTGTTCAGCACCTCGCTCCACCAGCCTCCTTCGGGTACACCCATGCGGTAGTTGAATCGCGGTACCGGGGTGAAGTTGCAGATTGCGAGGAACAGGTCCGCTGTTTTCCTGCCCCTTCGGAGGAAACTGATGACACTCTGTTCCTGGTCGCTGAAATCCACCCACTCGAACCCCGCAGGTTCAAAATCGAACCCATGGAGTGCGGCCTCGTTCCGGTAGAGCAGGTTCAGGTCCCTGACCCACTGCCAAACCCCGTGATGTTCCTGATAGCCCAACAAGTGCCAGTCCAGGCTCTCCTCATGACTCCACTCTCTCCACTGTCCGAACTCGCCTCCCATGAACACCAGCTTCTTACCCGGATGCAGGTACTGGAAGCCCAACAGGAGACGGAGGTTTGCCAGCTTTTGCTTTCCGTTCCCCGGCATTCTGCCCGCAAGGGAACCCTTGCCGTACACGACCTCGTCGTGGGACAGGGGGAGCATGAAGTTCTCGAAGAACGCGTACCAGATGCTGAAAGTGATCATGCCCTGGTGGTACTTGCGGAAGACGGGGTCTGTGGAAAAGTATTCCAGCGTGTCATGCATCCACCCCATGTTCCATTTCATGCCGAAACCGAGCCCGCCCACGTGTACAGGCCTCGAGACCATGGGCCAGGCCGTGGACTCCTCGGCAATTGTCTGGACATCGGGAAATGCGCGGTACACCTCACGGTTCAGGCTCCGCAGGAAGTCGATGGCCTCCAGGTTTTCTCTTCCACCATAAGCGTTCGGAATCCACTCGCCCTCCTTACGCGCGTAGTCCAGGTAGAGCATGGAAGCGACCGCGTCGATCCTGAGCCCGTCGGCATGGTATTTGTCCAGCCAGAACAGGGCGTTGCTGATCAGGAAATTGCGCACCTCATACCTGCCGTGGTTGAAGATGTAACTATGCCATTCAGGATGGTACCCCTTCCTCGGGTCCACGTGTTCATAAAGGTGCGTCCCGTCAAAATACACGAGTCCGTGGATGTCGTCCGGGAAATGGGACGGGACCCAGTCGAGGACTACACCGATCCCCTCCTGGTGCAAGCGGTCGATGAGGTGCATGAAGTCCTGGGGCGTTCCGTAGCGGCTCGTGGGCGCAAAATAGCCGGTAACCTGGTATCCCCAGGATCCATAAAAGGGGTGCTCCATTACCGGCATGAACTCCACGTGCGTGAAGCCCGTGTCCTTGAGGTACGCGGGGAGGATGTCCGCGAGCTCACGATACGTTAGGGAGCGATTGTTCTCCTCAGGAACCCTGCGCCATGATCCGGGATGGAGTTCATACACCGAGATCGGCGAGCTCAATGCATTTCTTCTGTGGCGGTCCTTCATCCATTCCGAGTCGTTCCATGCGTACGATACGTCCCACACAATGGACGCAGTTTTTGGCGGGACCTCCCAGGAGAAGGCAAAGGGGTCGCCCTTTGCCGCCTCGTGGTTATGCACGCGGGAGCGGATGTGATACTTATACAGCGTGCCGAGGGACACGCCGGGAATGAAGCCCTCCCAGATGCCGGAGCCGTCGTCCCGCACGCGAAGCGCGTGAGCGTTCTTGTCCCATCCATTGAAGTCTCCGATCACCGACACCTTTGCCGCGTTCGGCGCCCAGACCGCAAAGAGAGTTCCTGCTTCGTCGTCCACGGTCATGACGTGAGAGCCGAGCTTCTCATAGAGCTTGAAGTGGTTCCCCTGTTTGAACAGGTAAATATCGTGATCTGTCAGGAGGCTTACGTTGTGGAGCACACGACTTTTCTCTCTCCCGGTCTTAGCCTTCATGCAGCCCTCCATTGCTTATGCGGTATAGAACAATCTCACCATATAGAGAATATGACGACATGGGTTCACGCTGAAGAGATGAAAATTTCAGAATTTCTTAAGGGGCTGAGAGCAAGTGAAGGAAAGAAGACAAGGTTCTGAAGTGGAATGGATCATCACGGCTGCGTTTATTTCGGTGCGGTTTCGTTGTTCTCTTCCTTCTTTTCTTTTTTCTCTTCGCCCTTATCTTCAGCCTTCAGTTTCTTCGACATCTCCTTGAGTCGCTTGTCCACGAGGAAGTTGACCGTGCCTTCGGGATAGGTCCACTCGGTCCTGCGTTCACCGGCCGGTATCCCGGTCATGATCTCGAGCGCCTCGTTCACGGTCTTGACAACATAGACATGGAACTTCCCCTCCTTGACCGCGTCGATGACCTCCTTCTTGAGCATCAGGTTCTTTACATTGATCTGCGGTATGATCACGCCCTGGTCACCCGTCAGGCCCCGGTTCCTACACACGGCAAAGAACCCCTCGATCTTTTCGTTCACACCGCCGATGGGCTGGATCTCGCCTTTCTGGTTTATCGATCCAGTGATGGCAAGGCTCTGTTTCACCGGCACTTCGGCAATGCCCGATAGGAGCGCGATGAGCTCTGCAGCCGAGGCGCTGTCGCCCTCCACATCCCCGTAGCTCTGCTCGAAGGCCAGGCTCGCGGAGAGGGAAAGCGGCTTGTCCTGCGCGTATGTCCCGCCGAGGAAGCCTGAGAGGATGAGCACGCCCTTGTTGTAGATGCGGCCCGAGAGCTTTGCCTCACGCTCGATGTCGAGAACGCCTCCTTTGCCCAGGTACACCCGGGCCGTGATGCGCGACGGCTTGCCGAAAGAGAAATCACCGATATCGTAAATCGATAGGCCGTTCACCTGTGCGGGTACCGCGCCCGTCACGTCCACCATGAGCGTACCGTCGGTGAAAAGCTCCTGGATGCGCTCATCGATGAGGTTCGCCCGATAGATCTTCTCGTCAAGCGCCTTGTCCACATGATCATCGGTCACCACCGCGCCTCCAGCCTGCGATGCCCAGTACGATGCCTCGCGCACAAGGTCCGTGAGGTCGCTGAACCGGAGCGAGAGTTTCCCCTTTTTCTCGGTTAGACGCACGGCGTAGTCCACGACGGCCGCTACCGCGGTCCGGTCGAAGGGAAGAAGTCTTTCGGTCTTCACCATGTTGCCGATGAAGTTCGCGTAGCGCATCTTCTCGTCGCGGGAGCTCGCGGTCTGAGTATCGAAATCGGACTTGACCTTGAAGATATCACGGAAGTCCTCGTCGTAGTAATAGAGGAGGTAGTAAAGCCAGGGACTCCCGAGCATGATGATCTTGAGCGAGACTGGGATAGGTTCAGGTTTGATGCCACCGGTGGTGAAGCCATAGAGCTCAGCCACGTCCTCGATCTTCACCTCGTTCTTCTTGATGATCCGCTTGAGTGCGTCCCAAGAGAAGGGGTTCCGGAGCACGTCGAGGGCGTTCATCACAAGGTAGCCACCGTTGGCCTGGAGCACGGAGCCGGACCGGATCATCATAAAGTTGGTGTAGAACGCGCCGAACCGCGCCTTGCGCTCGATACGGCCTACGAGGTTGTTATATGTGGGGTTCGCCTCATCTACCACCGGCCCGCCCTTGGTCTCCGCATTATCCACGATCACGTTCACCTTGTAGCGCTCAAGAAAGCTTGCCTTGTCCATACCCTCAATCTGGAAGGGCATCTCCGGGGTCTGGCCGAGGAACTCGCGCAGGTTGCTCAGGATGTCTTCCTCAACCTCGGCGAGATAGTCGGGGATGCGCTTGTTCATGCCGTACTTTTCTTTGAGATCTTCAAGCTGGTGGCCCATGGCGAAATGCGCGATACGGCGGTTCAGCTCGTGGATCTTCTCGTGCGCCTCCTTGTCGAGTTGGCGGGCCTTGGCCAGGAAATCGCGAATGTCGACATCCACTTTCTTTTCGCGTTCCTCAAGCTCGAGCCGTTGCTCGGGCGTGAGGCTCTCCAATTCCTGCTGCTGGAGAGGCTTCCCCTTCCATAGGGGAACCTTTACGATGCCTGTGCGGGTGATCGAGAGCTGGAACCCGAGCTCGAGTGCCCGCTGGCCAGCCTCACTGAAGAGGACTTCCTTCGCCTTTTCCTCTTCTTCCACGATGCGGGACTTCTGCTCCTCGTACTCCTTGGATTCGAAGACCTTCGAGATCTCGCTTTGCATGAACGCGATGAACGTATCCACGTCGCGCCGGAACTCGCGTCCCTTTCCCGGCGGAAGATTAACGGCGCTCGGACGGTCGGGATCCTTGAAATTGTTGACGTAGCACCAGTCGTCGGGGACCGGACGGTCGAGGGAGATCCGCCTCACGATGGACTTGACGATGGTATTTCTGCCTGTGCCAGGTATGCCGGACACGAAGATATTGTATCCGTGGTTGTTGATGGATAGACCAAACTCGATGGATTTTACGGCCCGCACCTGGCCAATCACCTCGTCTTTGAGCGAGATCTCGGCGGTGGTCTGAAACGGGAATTCCGCTGGATCTGTTGTATGCCGGAGTTCGGACACCGGCAGTTCAAGGTCTTTGATGTTCACAGCGCCCTCCTTCGGAAGTATCCCTTTTATATAGTGTAAGCGCTGATGAGGACATTGTCAAGGCAGGCCGAGACCATCGATTTTGAACTGGAGGAGAAGATGAGGAAGCGGTATTGGGTATTATTTTGCATAAACAGGTTCACTAGTGAAGATTCTTATCGGAGGAGATACAAAGATATGAACAATGTCTATTAGAATGTCTGAGGTATTAAAAGCTCACTTATTCAGTTAAGAAAGGGTGTAAAGCAAGAATGTTGCCGCAAAGATCGAAGCGACGATGCAATCTTTATTTAAAAGTTCATATCCATGCTCCCGATCGTCGCTCGCAATGACACAGTTGTTTGATGAACTTGCTACAGTAGCAAGAGGTGTAACAGCCGCTGATTACTCTATCAAGCTTCGTCTTTCTCTATGGATTCTGTGTGTTCTGTGGGATCAATCAAGTATTTACTTTTTTCGCATCAAAAAATACAGTTCCCCTTCCTGCTGCATGTACCCCGCCCCGATCTCGGCCTCGGGACCCTGACCCCAGAACAGGTCCACTCTACCCGGCCCCTTGATGGCTCCGCCTGTGTCCTGATTCAGCACGAACCGGCTGAATGGCGTCCACTGTTTAATAATGCCGTTCTCGATCACCGGCTTCTGCGTTGAAATGAGGGCGAGGGCACCCTTGGGAAATAGCCTGCTGTCCGTAGCGATCGAGCGGCCGGGGGTGAGAGGCACACCGATGTTCCCGAGCGACGGGCCCATGTCCATACGGAAGAAGACGTAGCTCGGATTCTGGTTGAGAACCTTGAACAGCTCGTCGGGATGGGTGTGCAGGTATTCGCGGATCGCCTGCATGGACATATTCTCTTGTGTCATCATGCCGCTGTCGATGAGATACTTGCCGATGCTCTTGTAGAGCCTACCGTTCTGTCCGTCATAAAGTACGCTCACAACGTTCCCGTCACCCAAATCCACCTTGCCCGAGCCCTGCACCTGAAGGAAATAGATTGCCACGGGGTCGCGGCACCACACGATCTCCAGACCCTTATTCGCGATGGCCTGTTTGTGGTTGATCTCTTCGCGAGAGTAGTATGGGATGACCTTTTTATTGTCCAGCCTGCCAAAAAGCTTGTTCTTCGGGAAGTTGTCGCCGAACTGAGTCAGGTCGATCTCGATGATGTCATCCGGCCGTCGGTAGAGCGGATATCGGTACGTATCATCGGAAGTGAGCCTGCACGAGAGGAGGGGCTCGTAATATCCCGTGAACAGCACCCTGCCGCTACCATTTGAGCCGACTGCACGATAGGCGATGAATTCATTCTTGATCTGCTTCACCTTCTGGTCATAGGTGAGCGAATCGTTCTCAATTATTAATAGAAAGTTCTGGAGCGTCACGACCATTTCGAGGGCCGTGACCCGTTCGGGGCCAAGGTGAAAAAGCGTCTCTGGCGGAAGTTTCCTGTAATACTCCAGGCTTTGACGCACCGCAACCGAGATGTCCTTGAAGGCTTGGTCATCGCGCGGTGCCACCGCCCGCCACCATGATCTCCGCTCAAGCGCGTCTTCAGGCTTCGTCACCGGCACTGGCGGACGGGCGCAGGCGAAGAGAGAAAGAAGAATAACTCCTACTATGAAAATCCGTTTCATAGACAGAAACATTGTGTTCTCGCTTTCATCTATATTTATCGAAGGCCGAACTATTGATTATTGCCG
>Ga0153915_10002904_pt1 | contig 15653 bp, 9 predicted proteins | sample Opewatmetagenome_2_FD_107003 | JGI IMG/M metagenome (GOLD analysis project Ga0153915, IMG submission 107003) | Freshwater wetland microbial communities from Ohio, USA - Open water 3 Core 3 Depth 3 metaG | ecosystem: Environmental > Aquatic > Freshwater > Wetlands | place: USA: Ohio, Lake Erie...
CAGATTCGCCAGCGTGCCGCGGCGCACCTCCTCGTGCAGCTTGGTGATCTCGCGCGAGACCGCGGCCGGGCGGGCGCCGTGCACCGCCGCCATGTCGGCCAGGCTGTCGGCAAGCCGTTGCGGCGCTTCGAGGAACAGCAGCGTCGCCGGGATGCCGGCAAGGCGGTCGAGCGCCGCGCGCCGCGCCGCGCCTTTCGGCGGCAGGAACCCCGCGAAATGGAACGGCTCGGTCGGCAGGCCGGAGATCACCAGCGCCGCCAGCGGCGCCGACGGTCCGGGGACCACGGTGACCGGGACGCCGGCATCGAGCGCGGTGCGGACCAGCCGCTGCCCCGGGTCGGACACCAGCGGCAGCCCGGCATCCGATACCAGCGCCACGGTTTCGTTCCGCTTCAGCCGCTCGATCAACACGGCCCCGGCGCGCTCGGCGGTGTGCTCGTCGTACCGCATCGTCGGCCGCTCGATGCCGAACGCGGCCAACAGCCGTGCGGTGACCCGCGTATCCTCGCAGGCGATCACATCGGCCGCGGCGAGCGTGGTGCGGGCGCGGTCCGACATATCGCCGAGGTTGCCGATCGGCGTCGCCACGATGTAGAGACCGGGACTCAAAGCTTGCGCGCGCGCTACAGTGCGCCGTACCCGGGGAGATGATGCGCGCCGGTCTGTCTCGTTGGAGCTATCGTCTGTGCGTTGCGGCATGGCCGCTCGCCGCGCTCCTCATCATTGCGGGCTGTACGCGCAACCTAGGCGATGCGCGGCGTACGGCGCAACCGGCCGACAATCGGCCGGCGCAGGTTTATCGCGGACCCGGCCAGGCGGCGCCGACGGTCGGTCAACCGCCGGCCCCGGAAAGCGCGATCAAGGCCGAGCCGTTGCCGCCGCCCAGCGCGACCGAGGAGCAGCCCGGCGAGGCGGCGCTGCCGCACAACGCGGTGCGGGTCGGCATCCTGTTGCCGCTCTCGGGCGCGGAGGCGCCGGTCGGGCGCGCCCTGCTGGATGCCGCGCTGTTGGGTGTTGCCGATACCGCCGACGATTTGCTCGAGCTGCGGGTCTACGACACGGCTGCCCCGGGCGGCTCGCGGCTCGCGGCGCAGTCGGCGCTGGCGGACGGCGCGCGGCTGGTGCTCGGGCCGCTGCTCTCGTCGGATGTCGCGGAGGCGACGCCGGTGGTGCGTGCCGCCGGCGTGAACCTGATCGCGTTCTCCAACAATCCGGCGGTTGCCGGGCCCGGCTCGTACGTCATCGGCCTCTCGCCGCGCCAGCAGGTGCGCCGGATCGTGGCCTTCGCGCGGGAGCGCGGGCTCGAGCGGTTCGCCGCGCTGGTGCCGGAAAGCCCGTTCGGCCAGCAGGCGGCCGACGATCTTCGCCAGGCCGCCGCGGCATCGGGGGGTACGGTGGTGCGCGTCGAAAGCTACGCCACGACCGAGCAGAACGATGTCGCAAGCGCGATCCGCCATCTGGTACGGGGCGAGGGCGACCCGCGTTTCGATGCGGTGCTGCTGCCCGAAAGCGGCACGCGGCTGCGCGCCGTCGCGCCGCTGCTGCCGTATTACGGGATCGATCCGGCGAAAGTCCGGCTTCTGGGCATCGCGTCGTGGTCCGACCCCGGGCTCGGCCGCGAGCCGGCGCTGGTCGGCGGCTGGTTCGCCGCGCCACCGCCCGATGCCGCGGCGGATTTCGCGAAACGCATGACCGCGATCTATGGCGCGGCGCCGCATCCGCTCGCGGGCCTCGCCTACGATGCCGCGGCGCTTGCCGCCGTGCTGGCGCGGGGCGAGCACGGGGCGGATTTCAGCGCGGAAGCGCTGACCCAGCCGCGCGGATTTGCCGGCTCGTCCGGCATTTTCCGCCTGCTGCCGGCCGGCGAGACGCAGCGCGGCCTTGCGGTCTTGGAAGTCACCCAGGCCGGGCCGCGCGTCATCGCGCCCGCGCCGGAAAGTTTCGACGATCTCGGCCAGTAGGGCTTAAGCCGCCGCCAGCCGGTCCAGGTGCTCCCGCAGCGCGGCGAGGCTGGGGCTCGGCGCGGCGTCGGCCCAGCGGAACAGCAGCGCGGACCGGCGCGTGCCATCGGGCGCCGGCGCCGGCCTGACGGTGACCTGGTGCGCCGGCTGCTCGACGCCGAACCGCAACCAGGTGCGCGACGCATCGACCGGCGCCGGCGTGCCCGACAGGTAGTCGAGGGTGACCGTCGTATCATCCAGCGTAAACCCCGGTGCGCCGGTGCGCGTCTGGCGCCATGTGCCGGGGACGAGAAAGCGCGACGCCTCCGGCGCCCGCACCGGGCCGCGCCACACATCCGCGATCAGCAGCGCGAAGCCCGGCCACAGCCCGACATAGCGCCGCACCTCGACGCCAATCTCCGCATAGCCGGTGTGGCGACCGGCGCACCACAGCGGCGCCAGGCCGTTTAGCCGCGCGTCCGTGATCGCGACGCCGACGCCGCGGCGGCCGACGCGGAACGATTTCCAGAATTCGATCGGCTCGATGCCGTCGAGTTGCGGGCCGTTGTGGCTGATCGCCGAACGCGCGATGTCGCGCAGCGCGCCCGCGGTGTAGGTCGGCACGCCGGGATCGACGATCAGCCGGCGACCGCGCACCGACGCCTCGATCGACAGGAAGTCCGCATGGGCGTGCGCGGGATTGTCATCCGGTCCGATCGGGCCGCAGTCGAATACGACCGCGTCGCGCGCGGCGCCGAGGCGCACGTAGCCGGTTTCCGGCAGCCGCGCGGTCGGGCCGTCCGCGCGCTCTGCGCCGAGTTCGGCTGGGCGCGGTGCTTCGCCGAGCCACGCGTCGTTGAACAGCGCGATGTCGCCATCCGGATGGGTCATGACGGCGAGCGCGCGGGTCATCCGGTCGTCGGTTTCGTCGAGCATAGGCTGCCACGCCGGATACAGCGCGGTCGCCCGCAGCAGCCGCACGTCTAAGAGGCCGAGCGCGTGATACATCGGCGAGCGCTCGACATGCCCGCCGTCCGGCAGGATGTTCTGCGCGATCATCGCGGGCACGCCCTGCTCGATCACCGCGAGCGCGGGAGGGACGCCGGGGCACGCGGCGGCATAAAGCGCCAGCGCCACATAGTCCTTGAGCAAATGGTTGTATTGCAGATCGCGCTCCAGATTGGCGCGCACGAACGCCGCGCAGAAGCGGGCATGGTCCAGGAGCGCGCGCTCCGCCTCCGCCGGCGGTGTCGCGCCGCTCGCGCGGAACAGCGCGAGGCCGGCGATCAGGTTGATCAGCCGATGGCTCGCCGTGTACGGGTTCCACACGTCGCGGAACACGCCGGGCGCGGACCAAGCATTTTGCGCCTCGAGCGTCGCGACCAGCGCCGCGATCGCGGTCACGTCTTCCGCGCGGCCGCGCGCGAGCAGCGGCACCGCGTAGCCCATATAGCCGAGCGTCATGCGCCGCAGCGGATTGTTGCCCTCGTGGAACTCGCCGCGCCAGCTCACCTTGTCGAGCGCGCCGAAATCGTACGTCCGGTTCAGCAGCGTGAACCGGCCGCGCGCGATGTCGTCCAGGTGATCGCCATGCGATGCGCGCTGCAGCTGCAGCACGTGCTGGGCTGCGGCCTTGACGGCGGGCCGGCTTGGATCGGGCAGAGGCAGTGTATCGGCTGCCGAGCGAATCCGTGCGCGGGCGCGCCCCGGCGCAAGCCGCATGGTGATTCGCTGGCCGCGGCAGATCAGCCGGTAGCGCCATTGCTCAGGCGTCAGGTGGCGAACCGTGCGCCACAGCCGGCCGATGCTCATTCCTGCTACAGCTTGACCGGCGCGCCGGTCTGCAGCGATTCGAGCACCGCGATGGTGGCGAGGCTGGTCTCGATCAGCTCGGTCTCATCGACCGGCGCGGGGCCGCCGGCCGCCGCGGCTTTCACGAACGCGGCAAGCTCGGCCTGATGGCCCTTGTCCTGGTCGAGCATGGCGCGCTGGCGCTTGGCCTTGCCGCCGACCGCAATGGTGAGCTCGCGGAAATCCTCGATCGTCACCACGGTGCCGCCGGCATACGCTTCGATCAGCTCCTTGGAATATCCGGCCGCGCCCAGCGCCGTGTAGGCGATGGTGGCAAGGCTGCCGTCGGTGAAATTCAGCGTGATGGTCACGTCCTCGCTCGCGCTGCGCGACGGCTGCGCGGCGGAGGCCGACACCGACGCGATCTTCGCGCCGATCAGATGCCGCGCCAGGTCGATGAAATGGCACGCCTCGCCCAGGATGCGGCCGTGGCCCTGGTCCGGCGCCGATTGCCAGCTCTCCGGCGGCAACTGGCCCGCGTTCACCCTGAGCAGCACGAATTTCGGACCGCCGAGCCGGGCGAGATGCGCCTTCGCCTTGGCGGTCATGGGCGCGAACCGGCGGTTGAAGCCAACCTGAAGAAATGCGGCCGAACCATTCCGCGCCGCAATCACGTCGTTGAGCTCGTCGCGGCTGAGCGCGAGCGGCTTCTCGACCAGCACGTTCTTGCCCGCGCGCAGCGCCGCCGCGGTGAGCCGCGCGTGGCTCGCATGCGGGGTCGCGATCAGCACCGCGTTGATGGCCGGATCCGCGAACACGGCGTCCGGCTCAGCGGCGACGCGCTCGAACCCGAACCGCTCCTGCGTGTGCTCGGCGGAAATACCGCGCTCGGTCACGATGGTGTCGAGCTTCAGGTTCGCAAGCTTGGCAAGGCGCGGCAGCAGCACGGTGCGCGCGAACGTTCCCGCGCCGATCACGGCGAGAACGCAGGTGCCGCCGGTCTCGCCTTTGCCGTGCGAGACCGAGCGCGGCACGGTCAGCCGCTTGATCTTTGCCGACGGGGCGTCGGCGTACCGCAGCACCACGCCCAGATGCGGCTCGGTGCGCTCGGTGACCAGCCGGTACGCGCGCTCGGCCTCGGCGAACGGGATGGTGTGGGTGATCAGGGGCTCGACCGCGAGCCGCCGGTCGGTCTTCCGCGTCATCAGCCGCAGCGTCTCGGCCAGGTTGCGCGTCTCGGTCCAGCGCACGTAGCCGGCCGGGTACTTCATGTGGCGGCGCTCGTAATCGTCGTCGTAGCGGCCGGGTCCATAGGACCGCGAGACCACGACCGAGAGCTCCTTTTTCATGAACTCGCGATACGGGAATTCGGTGCCGGTGATGCCGATCAGCGCGATGCGCGCGCGGTCACGCGCGATCGCCGCGGCGGTCTCGAACGGCTCGCTCGAATCGGTCGCGGCCGCGATCACCACGCCGTCGCAGCCCTGCCCGCCGGTGAGATCGAGCACCGCGGCCGATGGATCGCCGTCCGCGAGGTTCCACAGCATCTCGGCACCGCCATAGCGCGCGAGCTCGAGCCGCGCCTCGTCGTAATCGAGCGCGATCGGCCGCACCCCGGCGAGCTTCAGGAACTGCACGGCGAGCTGGCCGACCAGCCCGACGCCGACGACCGCCGCCACGTCGCCCAATTCGAGCCCCAGATTGCGCACGCCGTGCAGCGCAATGGCGCCGAGGGTGCCGAAGCAGGCTTCCTCGTAATTCACGTCGTCGGGGATCGGCGCGACCAGGTTTTCCGGGACGACGTTGAGCTCCGCATGGTTGGCGAGGCCAGCGCCGCCGATCGCGACGCGCTGGCCGACGCGAAACTTGCCCTCGATGCCGGCGCCGACCGCGACCACCTCGCCTGCGGCCGAATAGCCGAGCGGCAGCGGCTCATCGAGCCGCGCCAGCACCGCGCGCAGGGTCGGCAGCGGCCCGTCGCGTCGCGCCTTGTCGATCACCTTGCGCACCAGGTCGGGGCGCGCCTTCGCCTTGCCGATCATCGAGCTCTTGGCGAATTCGACCACCATCCGTTCGGTTCCGGCGGAAATCAGCGACGCGCGCGTCTTCACCAGCACGTGGTCCGGCCGCACCAGCGGCTCGGGCACGTCCTTCACCGCGAGCTTGCCGCTGCGCGCGCTCTGCACGACCTGCTTCATGCCGTCCCCTCGGCCGCAGGGTAGTGCACCGCCTGACTCGACGCAAAGACCGGTGCGCGATCGAGCGCTTGGGCCCACAGCTCGATCGCCATCAGCGGGAACAGGGTGAACGCCGCATCGACCCGGCGGGAATAAAAATCGTGCTTGAGATCGGCGACGGCGGCGGGATCGAACAGCCCGCGCGCGGCAATCACTGCCGGCGCGGTGAGCTGCTCCAGCAGGTCGCGCGCCGAGCCGGCGAGCCATGCGCGCAGCGGCACGCCGAAGCCTTGCTTCGGGCGGGTGAGGATTTCGGCCGGCAGCCGCGATCTCTGCGAGTCGCGCAGGATCTTCTTGGTTCGCCGCAAATCGATCTTGGCCGCGATCGGAATGCGCATCGCGTAATCGACCAGCCGGTGGTCGACCAGCGGCACCCGCACCTCGACACCGGCCCACATCGCCATCTTGTCGGTGTAGTTGAGATTGTGATCCGGCATGAAGCCGTTCAGCTCGAGGTCTAGAAAGCGCTCGACCGGGTGCCGGCCGCGCGTGCGGTCGAGCGACTCGCGCAGCGCGGCCGGAATGCCGTCTTCGGGCGCCAGCGCACGGATGTCGGGCGCGAGCACGGCGCGCCGCCGCCCCGCGGCGACCGCGGAATAGCTCATCGCCTCCGCCAGCATGCGGTCTTCCGGAAGCGCGAACAGCTCGCCGATCCGCTGCAGCCGCCGCCCGATCAGGCTGGTGGGCGGCAGCGGGCGCAGAGCCGCGGCCGCGAGCGGCCGCAGCCCCGGCACGCGGTCGAGCTTGGCGTAGATCAGCCCCGCGGTGTGGCGGCCATAGCCGGTGAACAGATCGTCGCCGCCGACGCCCGACAGCAGCACCTTGATGCCGCTGTTCCGCGCCTCCTTCGCCAGCATGTAGGTCTGCAGCGCGGCGAAGTCGGCGGTCGGCTCGTCGAGCTGCCAGATCATGTCGGCAAGCGCGCCGATCAGATCGGCATCGGTCGGCACCTCGATCAGCTTCACGCCGAGGCGGCGCGCGGCGATCCGCGCGTAATTCCGATCGTCGCCGAAATTATCGGCGCCGGAACGGTCCTTGGGCACGGCGGCGCAGAACGTGGTGACGCGGCCGGGATCGGTCGCGCGGCACATGGCGGCGACGATCGCGCTCGAATCGACTCCGCCGGAAAGCAACGCGCCGACCTCGACGTCGGCGACCATCTGGTCCTTCACCACCTGGTCGATACGGGCGGTGAGCTCGGCTGCATCGGCGCGCACCCGATCCGGCGTCACCGGCACGCGGTAGAACCGCGCGCTGCGCACGCCATCGCGCGTCACGGTGAGCGTGCAGCCGGGCCGGAGCTTCCGGACCGACTTCAGCATCGTCGCCTCGCCCGCGGTCCACAGGAACCCGACGTGATCGGCCGTGGCAACGGGGTCGAGCGCGCGCGGCAGATCGGGACACCGGGTCAGCGCCTTCAGCTCCGACGCGAACAGAAAGCCCTGCGCCAGCGCGGCGTAATACAGCGGCTTCACGCCGAGATGGTCGCGCGCCAGGAACAATGTGCGCCGCTCGGCATCCCATACGGCGAACGCGAAGATGCCGTTCAGCCGCTCGACGCATTTGGCGCCGTCGCGGGCATACAGAGCGAGCAGCACCTCGGTGTCGCTGGTGCCGCGGAACGTGACGCCAGCGGCGGCCAATTCCGCACGCAGCGCGCGGTAATTGTAGATCTCGCCATTGTAGGTGATGGTGAAGCGGCCGCCCGCGAAGCGCATCGGCTGCGCGCCCGAATCGCTCAGATCGATGATCGAGAGCCGCCGGTGGCCCAGCGCGAGCTGCGATAGCGGGTCGAAAAACACGCCCGCGCCATCGGGGCCGCGATGCGCGATCGCCTCGGTCATCGCCGCGGCGAGGCTGCGCGGCCAAGGCCCGAGAAATCCGGCTATTCCGCACATTGGGCGTCGCTATAGTAGCACGGCGGCGCGCGTCGTCGCGCGGCGGGCGGTGCAATGGCGGACGCGGACAACAAGCGCGCGGTCAGGGCGTTCTGGGAACAGGGCGCGGCCGGCGAATTCTGGGCGGCCGGCGAATCGGAGACCGCGCGGCTCGACGCCGAGTTCCACGCCCGCTTCGCTTTCGAGCCGAATGTCGCGCCGTTTGCCGATTTCGAGTCGGGCGCCGGCAAGCGCGTCCTGGAGATCGGCGTCGGCATGGGCGCCGACCACGTCCGCTGGGCGCAAGCGCACCCGGCGCTGCTCGCCGGCATCGATATCACCGACCGTGCGATCCGCTACACCCAGCGCCGGTTCGAGCTTGCGGATCTCAAGTCCGCGTTGGTGAACGGCGATGCCGAAGCGCTGCCGTATCGCGATGGTGCGTTCGACATCGTCTATTCCTGGGGCGTGATCCACCACAGCCCGGATACCGCGCGGGCCGCGCGGGAAATCCATCGCGTGCTCAAGCCCGGCGGCGTCGCGAAGGTCATGATCTATCACCTGCGCTCGATGACCGGCTATATGCTCTGGCTGCGCTATGGGCTGATGCGCGGCCGGCCGCTGACCGGCCTGCGCGAGATCTACGCCAAACATCTCGAAAGTCCCGGCACCAAGGCGTACACGGTGGACGAGGCGCGCAGCCTGTTCGCGCCGTTCTCTGCCGTCGACATCAAGGTCGTCCTCAATTACGGCGATCTGTTGCAAAGCCATGTCGGCCGCCGCCATCGCGGGCCGCTGCTGACGCTGGCGAAGGCGATCTGGCCGCGGCCGCTGATCCGTGCGCTGTTTCGCAACCACGGCCTCTATCTGCTGATCACCGCGCGCAAGTGACGCGCGCTCAGTCAGGCGAGCGGAAAACCGTAGCCCGCCCCACCTCTCCCCTACCCTCTCCGCCCCTCGGGGCGGAGAGGGTAGGACCCGCAATGCGGGAGGGTGAGGTGGGGATCTCGACGTCCTTGTGTAACGTCTGACGCATTTCCGATTTTCGATATCAGTCCAGAAGGTGCCGATATTTCAAGTTGAGCGGCGAGCCCGGCGTCGCGATCTCCTTGACCTTGAGGTCGGTAACATAATCGAACAGCATCTTGAGCAGGAAGTAGCGGAAACCGATCCGGCCGTCCAGGAACCCGCCTTTCAGCAGATACATGTAGAGGAACACGAACACCGGACGCGCCGGCAAATATCGCTGCGCGAAGTTCTTCAGCGCGCGCCGACGCGGCGGCCCGGCAACCAGAACGTCGGCGCCGAGCTTGCCGTCGCGATCGCGTCTCTTGGCGCGCACGATCTCGATCGCCTCGAGCGTGGTGTAGTGATTGTGGCGCTCGAAATAGCGCTCCAGGCCCTTGTCGTCCTCGTGAACCAGCGGCCGCTTCAGGTAGCCCGCCGGCCCGTCCAGCATCACGTGCTCATGCACCAGGCGGTCCTCGTAGCGGCCGCGGCCGCGACGGAACAGGCGCATGTTGTAATCCGGGTAGATGCCGCCGTGGCGGATCCAGCGGCCGCAGAAATAAGTCATCCGCGGGATGTAGAAGCCGACCGCGACATCGGGTTTGGCGACGGCGGCGCGTATCTCGGCTGCGAGCTCCGGCGTCACCCGCTCGTCGGCATCGACGATCAGCACCCAATCGTTGCGCAGGTCGATGTGATCGAGCGCCCAGTTCTTGTGCCTGGCGAAAGAATCGAACTCGCGCCGAACGATGCGCGCGCCTTTGCCTTCCGCGATGGTCGTCGTCGCGTCGGTGCTGAGCGAGTCGAACACGACGATCTCGTCGGCCCACGCGACGCCCGCCATGCAGGCGGCGATGTTGCGCTCCTCGTTCCGCGTCGGAATGATCACCGAAACCGGTGCGACGGCATGCGCGATGGAGTCGGCATCGGCGCCGGCGTAGCCTTGCGGCTCGAAGGCCACAGCCGTGCCGCCATTCGAGAAGTGTTGCAGCATTGCTCTGTCGTTATCGGTGCGTGGCAGGCGAACAGACGCGGTCACAGGACTTCCGTCGCAAAACTACAACTTCGTGGGATATTCGCTGCCCGGTAGTTCCACTAGAATCATCGTCTGTTCGTCGTTGTGCAAGGATTCAAGCGTACACAAGGGCGTTTGAGCCTGCGACTGATGCGCGCAGGAGAGGTTGATGATGGCAACGGACCGGCCTGGCGTTCTCGACTATCTCGATCTCTGGGCGCTTCGGCTCGTGAAGGCGCGACGCCAAAAATTCGCCGATGATTCAGGGTTTTACGACACGTTTTTCGAGGCGGGCGACGTCGAGAAATATCTCGGCGACGTGCGCAACAGCGTGCGCCTTGCACGGGTGGCCGAAGTTTACCGTACGCTGTTCGGCGCAGGCTCCGCGCGGGTCGCCGACGTGGGCTGCGGGCTCGGCGTGGTGCTGCGGTTCCTGCCGCCCGGGGCGGATTATGTCGGCATCGAATACAGCGGCCATTCGCTCGCGCTGGCGCGCGGCGCCCATCCGGGCCGCAAGGCGCGGTTCGAGCAGGGTGGATTTCCGCACCTTCCGCTCGAAGCGGCGTCCGTCGACCTTGCGATATGCCTGGAGGTGGTGGAGCACGTGGCGGACGACCGGACTGCGTTCGAGGAGCTCGCCCGCGTGGTGCGCCCGGGCGGGCACCTCCTGGTCTCGGTGCCTGGACACTACTACTGGCCGGATTACATGCGGCTGATCGGCCATTATCGGCATTACCGCGGCGATGGGCTTGCGCGCCTGCTCGCCGAATCCGGCTTCCGGGTGGTGCGCCGCTTCCCGCAATTCCACGGATTCTGGCGGGTTTATCACTATTTCTATTTGGTGCTGAAAGCAGTCGAGATGGTCGTGCGCAGGCTCGGCGCGCGCGACTTTTCCATCCTGGCGACGCCGTTCTACCGCGCCATTGCGCGGCGGATCGAAGCCGCCCTCGCCCGCCGCGGCCAAGCCGATGACCGCGATTCGACTTACGTGCTTGCGCGCCGCGAGCCGCCGCCGGCGGCATGAACGTGCTCCGGCTGAGCGGAGGGCTGGATCCCGCCATGGGGGGACCATCCGTGACCTCGGTGAATTCGGCGATTGCCGCGGCGCGCGCCGGGATCACGACGACATTCGCGTTTGCCGACGCCCTCGACCTTTCGGCGGCCGCGCCCGCGACGCTTGCCGCGCTTGAGCATGCCGGGGTGCTGGTCCGGCGCTTTCCGCTCGTCCGCTGGCCGGGCCGCACGGCGCGGCGCTGGGGCGTCAGCCCGGCGCTCGGACGCTGGGCGATCGCCGCCGCGCGCGATTACCACGTCATTCACCTGCACGGCGCCTGGCAATTCCTGGCGCCGGCCGCACTCATCGCCCGCCGGCGCGGCGCGCGCATCGTGCTGACGCCCCACGAAAGCCTGACCGATTTCGACATCCGGCAGACGCCGTCGCCGGTGATGCGCGGCTTCAAGCGCGCACTCCGGCCGCTCTTGCTGCGCGGCTTCGACCGCGTGGTGGCCGCCTCGGCGCTCGAGGCGCGCGATTCGGTGCCGCCTGGCCTCAAGCAGCTTGTGCGGCCCGCGGTCGTGCATCACGCTGTCTTTGACGAGCGCGCAGAGCGACGCGCCCCGGCTGCCCGGCCGCTCGAAAAAGCGCGGATTACCGCGGGATTCATCGGCCGTTTCCATCCGAAGAAGAACCTCGAGGTCGCGATCCGCGCGGTCGCGGGACTTTCCGATGGCGTGCGGCTGATGGTCGCTGGCGATGGGCCGGCGGATTATGCGCTGGCGCTGAAGGCGCTGGCGCGCGATTCTGGCGCCGGCGCGCGCGTTGAATGGCTGGGCTTCGTCAGCGGCGCGGCCAAGGAATCATTTTTCGATCACATCGACGTTCTGCTCATGCCCTCGGAATACGAGTGCTTCGGCATGGCCGCTGCCGAGGCTCTGGTGCGCGGCGTCCCGGTGATCCTTACCCCGGAGACCGGTGTGGCGGACGCCGTGGCTCTGCATGGCTGCGGCGAGATCGTCGCCGCCGATCCGGCCGCGATCGCTCAGGTGCTGCGCCGCCTGCTGCATGAACCGGAGCGGCTCGCGCACTACGCCGGACGCGCCAGCCGCGCCGCTCAGGCGGAATTCTCGTTTGCGGCGCATGGCGCTGCGCTGCGCGCGGTGTACGATTCGGTGCTCGCATGAGACTGCTCGTTACAGGCGCTACCAGCTTTCTCGGCGCCGACTTCGTGCGCGCCGCCAATGCGGCGGGCCACGATGTGACCGCGCTCGTCCGGCGGCGCACCGAATCGCTGGAACGCGACGTGCGACACATCGTCGAGCGCGACATCCTGGACGTGAGCGATGCCGACCTTGCCGGCGGCTTCGGCGCGGTGGTGCATTTCGCAACCGGCAGCGATGGCGCGGAAGAGCACATCGTCGAGGTCGCCGTGGAGGGCACGACCAAGCTGTTCCAGGCGGCGCGCGCCGGCCGCGTGCCGCGCTTCGTTCATATCAGCTCGATGAGCGTGTATGGCGGCGTGCTGCGGAACGGCCATCACGCCCACGACTCCTTTGCGCTCGAAACGCATCCCGAACGCCGCGGAGCCTATGCCCGCTCGAAGACGCTGGCCGATGCGGCGCTGCAGTCCGCCGCCCGCGTGGTGTATGACAATTCGATCGAGGTGACGATCGTGCGTCCCGGCCTGGTTTTCGGCCGCGACATGAAGGGCGTGCTGGCCGGCACCGCGACCGCGCTGCCGCTCGGGCTGATGTTCGGCACGGGGCGGCCGAATCAGGCGGTGCCGTTCGTGACGGTCGAGGATTTGAGCGCCGGCCTCATCGCGCTGATCGCATCCCCGCCACGACCGGGCCCGGTTCGCATCTTCGACGTTCTTTCCGGCGCGCCGCCCAGCAAGCGCGAATTCCTCGCCCTGTACCGCACGCTCACCGGGCAGGCGGGCCGGACGATCTGGCTGCCGCGATGGATGGCGGTGCCCGCGGGTTCCGCGATGGACGCGGTGTTCCGGCTGCGCGGCAGACGGCCCCATGCCGGCTACAAGCTCAAGCGCGCGTACGGGTTCGATCCCGCGCATCTTCCGCGCGACCGGTTCTGCAACGCGACCGGCCATGCGCCCACGGGCGATCCGAGGATCGCGCTGAAGGAAGCGCTCACCGTCGACCGTGTCCCGGCGCTGCCGGCGGGCCCGCCGGCCTATGCCGAAAAGGCGGCGGCGCTCCTCGCCGCGGCGGACGGCTCGCACGCGGATGTGCGCGGCGCGGTGGTGCTGGTCGGCGCCGGCCGCGTGGTTTCGGATTTTCATGTCGCGGCGTTGCAGGGCATGCGCGGCATCGAGGTGCGCGCCGTGGTCGATCCGGACCGCGCGCTCGCCGAGCAGGTGAGCGCGAGCCTCGGCGGCGCGCGGACGGTCGCAAACATCGCATCGCTTGACGCCGCCGAGCTGGATGGCGTCGCGGCCGTGATTGCGACCCCGGGATACACCCATGCCGGCATCGCCGAAGCGCTGCTGGCGCGCGGCGCCTCGCTTCTGGTCGAAAAGCCGGTGGCGATGTCGCCGGCCGAATTCGACGCGCTCGACCGTGCGGCGAAGGCCGCGGGCCGTCCGGTCTCCGTGTTCCACAATTACCGGATGCGGCCGAATGCGCTTGCGCTTTGGCGCTTCCTTGGCGCGCATGATGTCGGCGCGCTGGTTCGCGCCGATGCCACGTTTGCGTCGGCGCCGCTCGCCACGTTCGGCACCCGCTGGATGCAGGAGGAGAAGCGCCACCGCGTGCTGGTTTTCGAGCAGGCGGTCCATTTCATCGATCTGGTCGCGGTGGTCGGCGGGCAAATCACGGCGCTCGGCGACGTGACGCGGGTCGATCGCCGCAACGGGCTCTCGACCGTATCGGTCGGCTGCACCGGACGCACGGCGCACGGCGCCGCGGTCGCGTTCCAGCTCGACCTCTCCGGCACCGCGGCGCGCTCGCAAATCGTGTTCGAATTCGAGCGCGCGGCTTGCGTGCTCGATTTCTATCCGGACGGATTTCGCGTGCTGCCGCGCAAGGCAACGCCGATCGACGATCTCGGCGCCGCGGCCGGCCGCCTAATGGAATTCGCCGGACAGACGCTGCACAAGCGCCGTCACGGCCTGGCGCGGCGGGCCCTGCCGCACGCGCACATCTATCGGGCGCATTTCGCCGCGGCGGCGGGCGAGGCCGCATCGCCCTTCCTGTTGTCCGAGGTCGCGGACACGATGCGGACGCTGTTCCTGATGGCCGACAAGATCTACGGCCCCGAACCGATCGTGGCACAGCGAGCCATCGGCTAGATGTGCGGCATCGCGGGCTTGTTCGCGTACGGCGCCGGTGCCCCGCCGGTCGACGATGCGCGCCTGATGCGCATGCGCGAGGCCATGGCGGTCCGCGGTCCGGACGGCGCGGGAACCTGGCTCGGCGACGGCGGCCGCATCGGCCTCGCGCATCGCCGGCTCGCGATCATCGACCTCACCGACAACGGTGCGCAGCCGATGCTGTCGAACGACGGCATGCTCGCCATCACCTTCAACGGCGAGATCTACAATTATCGCGCGCTGCAGGCGGAGCTGGCGCAGGCCGGATCGAATTTCGGATCGACCTCGGACACCGAGGTCCTGCTGCATTTATACCGGCGCTACGGACCGGACATGGTTCACCGGCTGCGCGGCATGTACGCGTTCGCGATCTGGGACGAGGCGCGCCAGGGCGTGTTCGCCGCGCGCGATCCTTTCGGCATCAAGCCGCTGTATCTCGCCGACGACGGGCGGACCCTCGCATTCGCCTCGCAGGTGAAGGCGCTGATCGCGGGCGGCGCAATCGATACGACGCCGGAGCCCGCCGGCCACGCGGGATATGTGGTGTTCGGCTACGTGCCGGAGCCGTTCACGCTGTACCGCGGGATTCGCGCGTTGCCATCCGGCACGGCGCTTTGGATCGACCGCAACGGGCGGAACGAGATCCGCACCCATTTCGACATGTCGGCCGAGATCCGCGCCGCGGAAGCGGCGGCGCGCGCCGACGCTGCGCCGCAGGAAGGGCTGCGCCGCGCGCTCGGCGACAGCATCGCCCACCATCTGATCGCGGACGTGCCGGTCGGCGTGTTCCTGTCGTCGGGTCTCGACTCCGCGACCATCACGGCGCTTGCCGCGGAGCAGCAACCCACTGCGCTTCGCACCGTCACGCTCGGGTTTCGCGAATATCGCAACCGTCCCGAGGACGAGGCGCCGCTCGCCGAGGCGATCGCCCGCCAATATGGCGCGGCGCACCAGACGCAAGTCTTGAGCCGCGACGATTTCGCCGCCGAGCGCGACAGGATTTTCGCGGCGATGGACCAGCCATCGATCGACGGCGTGAACACCTATTTCGTCAGCAAGGTGACCGCTGCAACCGGTCTCAAGGTCGCGCTTTCGGGTCTGGGCGGCGATGAGATGTTCGGCGGCTATTCCACGTTCAACGAGGTGCCGCGGCTGGTGCGCGCGCTCGCGCCGTTTCATCGCGCCCGTGCGCTCGGGCGTGCGTTTCGGAAGCTGAGCCATCCGATCGTCCGACGGGTGGCATCGTCGAAATACGCCGGAGTGCTCGAATTCGGCACCGACTATCCGGGCGCGTATCTGCTGCGCCGCGCATTGCATATGCCGTGGGAGGTCGGTCAGGTCCTCGATCCGGACTTCGCGCGGCAGGGCCTCGACTCCCTCGATCTCGAGGCCGCGCTCGCCAAGACCACCGCGGGCATCGCCTCGCCAACGCTCAAGGTGACCGCGCTCGAAACCCA
>Ga0153915_10002905_pt1 | contig 15650 bp, 29 predicted proteins | sample Opewatmetagenome_2_FD_107003 | JGI IMG/M metagenome (GOLD analysis project Ga0153915, IMG submission 107003) | Freshwater wetland microbial communities from Ohio, USA - Open water 3 Core 3 Depth 3 metaG | ecosystem: Environmental > Aquatic > Freshwater > Wetlands | place: USA: Ohio, Lake Erie...
CAATTCTGCATACCACTTCTGCGCGCATCAAAACCACCCCTGTGGATAACGCCACACAATTCTGCATACCACTTCTGCGCGCATTGAAAAATTCGCAGTGTACTTTGCGGTGGGGATGACGATTATGCCTTGACACCCCAATTCTGAGCTTCTAAAATCGGGACTGTGGATAACTTGAGACACAAACGCGAAGGGCGTTTGGTCTGGTCATTGGGAGCGCAGAACATGGAAGAACTTCTGAAAACACTCAACATAACGCTGACGCGTCTTGAGCGCTTCACCAAATACGAATATGGTGAAGAGGCTCATTTCATGCGCGGCGGCTCACATCCTGAGGAACTATGGGTGCGTCCTTTCGCCTCACTTCGCCCACGCGACGAATATTTTCACCGTTGGTTCCGCGCAGATGACGAAGGGCGCCTGTGGATATGCGAATTTTTCACAGACAGTTCTGACGGCATCACTCTTTTGACGTCCATTGTGGAGAAGTACAGCAAGGATCACGCAAGATGATTGACTTTATACTTGCGGTGTTGATTGTGCTACTTGCGTGGCAATCTTACCGTGATAGAGTTGCATATTTGATACTTCAGAGGCGCATTGAAGTAATTCGCAGCACCATGGTTTCATATCTTCATGAATACCGGGTACAAAACGCGCACCTTCACGACAGGATTAACAATCTTGACGTGAAATCGCACCGAGAACACTCACCCATTAAATTACGTGACCTATAAAATGCGCGTCACAGAACTACAAATCATGCGGGGCATGTTTCTTGCCCGCCAGCTATATAGGGGAGCATACATGCGCACCACTGAACTAGACGAAATCTTCACGGGACACGGAAAACCCAACATGAACCTTGACACACTTGAAGCAGCGATGAAGACTTACCGCGAGGGAGCGACGGCTTTAAAGATGCTATACAAGGCGCAATCGCTCAGAATTGTCATGATGCGGCGTGCTTTGGTTGATCACGAGTATAGTGAGCGTGACAGTATTTATGAAATGAGTTGCCCGCGCGATGACTTGTATTACACTATAGTTGGGGTGTTAGTTAATCAAGTCAACAAAGCGCGCGACGAAATTCTTGCAATCGCTCCAAATCTCACTATAGCGGAAGCAGACTAATGAGCGCCATAGAAACAAACGCACCAATGTCACTCACGGAGATTGAAGAGCTTCTTTCCGGAGCTCTTTTGCTCGGACATTCTAAGCGCATCACTCTTGACGAAATGATTACTATCATGATGCGCGTCGCACGCGAGTTAACCGTCGCACGTGGTTTCACTCGCGAAGAATCCATGAACTTTTACAACACTTGCTCGGAAAGGGCTTATGCATGTCTAACGGCTCAGACAGAAGAGACGCTCAACGCCGCGATGTTCAGCTTGGAAAAAGCATCCGTAACACATTGACGGCGGCTGCGCAGGATCGGCACACGGGCGCACTAGGTGATCCTATTGAAACGCGCGCTGGCCCTTTGGCGCTCGCTCAGACGAGTGCAGCAATTGGGCTCGCAGTTTTGCGCGTTCGCAACCGCAAGCGGTTTCTAGGAGGCTGAAAAATGCATATCATGGACACAAACGCAGGACCGCATTTGGTCCGTACGTCACGCTACTTACTCCAGCACATTGATCGGCGTCGCCTGGAGCGCCGCGACGGTGAGATTGAAGCGACGCTTCCGGCTTCGTTTGCCGAAGATCGCGTAACTATAGATCACAACGTTTTTGAGCGTTATGCGCAACTATGTCACCATGGGCGCGCTCATTACTTCATTGATGAAGTTGAGCGCACTAGAACGGTGTTCGTCAACAACCGCCCGCAAGAAATCGCGTACAAAGTCCGTCGCCACAACTTCTATCCACACGTCAAGGTTGCATCGGATACTGACAACCACCGTAAGCGGACTTCGGCGAAACGTCACACCTCAGCCCACGGAGGGGAAAGCCGCCGTTAACTACTTGACATTGCTCAGTCTAGGGGGATAAGATGGGGGCAGACACGCGGGAGTGCACAACTCAACCGCGTATCTGCCCACTGTCCGCGTCACTGGACTGTTGGTGGATAACCAGTCACATCCAACAAGAGCATAATGACCATGGCCCCACCGAATGTCAACCTAAAAAAGGGCCATCGCAAACCAACTGCCCAACAGCTTGCTGATCTAAAAGCCGCCAAGAAACGCGGTCTAACCACAATCGACATACGTGATATCAAGAAAAACGGTCTCAGTTCCTATCACCGTTCTCTAGCAGCAAAATTCAAGGGCTTATCCACAGGCTCGCTAGCAGTCGCCAACGTCACCCCCGCCGCCGCCAAGCGCTACAAAAACGAAGGGCTCACAACCGTCGGCAGCAAAGTGCTAGTCCCGAAAGCACGCCCTGGAGACAAGGTAGTCTTTTCCAAGAAAACAGGCGAGCTTCGCAAGTATCACGCCACACTAAAGCGTGAAATTCCGCTCTTACCCACCAAACCACGCGCCCTAAAGAAGGGCGAACAATATCATATCATCTTCAAGAACAAATACGGCACAACCTCGAAAGATTTTGACCGCGCTTCTGATGTGGCAGATTTTTTGAGTGCATATCCCGCGTCAACAGATTACCTTGAGATTGAAGTTCAGATTTACTGAGGATAACCGGAATGTCAACCATCCTTTCCCGCGCCCAACGTGCCGCGCTCAAAGGCACGCACGGCGGCACACGTCCCAACGCGGGGCGGCCGCAATGGAAGTCCGCAGAAGAGAAGCGCGCCACCAAGCGCGCACGCGATAACCGCTACAACGCCAAGCACCGCAACAAGTCGCTAGACCGCGTTGCGACTCTTGACTTTGAGACTGATCCATTCGACAACAAAAACCCTGACAGGATGATAGAGCCCTTCCTTTGCGTGCTCTACTCCACTTCCTTCCCCACCATAACACTTTGGCGCGACGCAGAAACCCCACTTGAGGATTACATGCGCCTAGTACTCCGCACAATAGAAGAGCTCCCAAACAGCTACACAATTTACGCTCACAACGGCGGTAAGTTTGATTACATGTTCCTGCTCAAATACCTTCGCGGAAACGTGCTCTTCAAGGGCGCAGGCATCATGACGGCGCAAATTGGTGAGCACCAAATTCGCGACAGCATGAACATATGCCCCGGAAAGCTCGCAAAATACAAAAAGGACGAAATCGACTACCGCTTACTTGCTCGCGACAAACGCGAGAAGAACAAAGCCAAGATCATAAAGTACTGCATTTCTGACTGCGTCTATTTACACGAACGCGTTTCCCACTTCCTACGGGAACACGGCTTCAAACTGAGCATCGGACAAGCCGCGATGGCGGCGCTCAAAAAGTCAAGGCGCTCCGATGGCACGCCCATGAACTCGTCAAACATCCGGATAGGTGAGCAAACAGACGCATGGATTAGACCGTTCTTTTTTGGTGGTCGCTCAGAATGTATTCAAGGGCGGGTACATGTTAAAACCCCACTGAAACTATACGATGTAAATAGCATGTATTCTAGGGTGATGGCTTATCATGCGCACCCAATAGACGGTCAATTTTCCCAGCACTCCCGCCAGCCTACGCTAGACACCATATTCATCGAACTGGAGTGCGACAACAACGGCGCACTAATCTCCCGCATCGAAGAAACTGCGACCATGCAGGAAGTCCTAGCCGGTGAGGCGAAGGGTTCGGTCACGTGCAATATGCCTCACGGCGTTTTTCAGACAACAATTTGGGAGTACAATGTTGCCCTACGCTACGGGCTAATCTCAAATATCCGCATCATTCGCTGTATTGACTTCAAAAACCGCACCACTTTTGCGGACTTCGTTTTACCCCGCTACAGACTTCGCGAAGAATTGAAGGTGCGCCTAGAAATAGCGCCAGAAAACACGGCAGAATATGCCGCGCTCAAACTCGCTTCCACAGACATAAAGGACATTCTCAACAACGCATACGGCAAGTTCGCGCAAAACCCACGCCGTTTTAAAGAGGCGTACATGACTAATCCACCAATCCGTGTCCCCTACACAGGTTCCGGCATTGGGCGCGGCAAACTTGTAGACGTGTTTGTCGATCAGCCGCCGCCCGATGCAAACGGACCATGGGGCAATCCCCACGAAGCGCCATACACCATTGACGGAAAACGCGGTGCTCCAGGCTACACGCCCCAAATTTACACGGACCATTACGCGCTATGGGAACGTCCTTCCCCATCGAAGCGCTACAACAACGTGGCAACCGGGGCCTCGATCACTGGAGCGGCGCGGGCCGTTTTGCTTGAAGGAATACAGCACGCAAAAAACCCGTTGTATTGTGACACTGACAGTTTACTCTGTGAAGATTTGGACGCCTCCAAAGTTGAGATACATCAGACCAAATTAGGAGCATGGAAGCTTGAAAACGAGTGGACAGAGGCAATAATCGTTGCAAAGAAGGGCTACTATCTATACAATGCGAATACTGGGGCGGAAAAGTTCCGTTGGAAGGGAGCTCCCGCCGCTGCTTTGAACCGCTCAGTTTACGAAAGAACTTTTGCCGGGGAATCTGTGATCACAGTTGCAACCGGCCTAACAATGACTAAGAATTCTGTTGCCCACTATCAGACGCGCACATTACGCGCAACGGCTAAAAAGCATCGAACTTCCGCGAGTGCGGAAAAAGACTAGGAGATAAAATGCCACGTCCTATTGCAGTCTCAAATTTGACGCGCAATCCGCCGCCGCGTATTGGACCAAAGTTTGTCGCTGTACCGCTTTCCTTTGCGGCGGCGGATACAGACGCAAACTTCACCTTTCGTTTCGACCTTACCCAAGAAATGATGCAAGGGCAGTTCGCTACGCCGCAGATGCTCTATCTGGACAACACGGCTGGCGCAGTGGATGTTCAGCTATGGTTTCAAGCGACCAATCAATATTTGCGCATTCCCTTGCGCTCGCTTGCGATCCTACCATTTTTGGGGCACGAATTTGGACCGTGCTTCGCGCGGTATCAGTCTAGTGACTGGAATTTGTTTCCAGGCTTTGCTGACGCGGCGTATAAACCAACGCTCTACGTTTTAAACACGCCAATGCCATACGGTATTTGGTCAAAGCCGCTCAACGCAGACAAGGTTTCTGTCACCAATTATAACGGAACACTTGCAATCGGCGGCAATGTCACGGAGCTAATCTATGACTCTGTGGATAACGGCATAGTCCCAGAGACGCGCATAGCTGTGTACATCGAAAATCCAGCTGATGAAGTTGAGCCTCTATTTTGGCGTGTTCAAGGATCGGCGAACGCCACGCGAGCGCGCCTGCTTCCAGGCGAACACATAATTCTTGGGGCGGGCTGGCCACTCGGTCAAGGAAGCCTTCAACTAGCTGGAGCTACGATTGGGCATGCCTACAAAGTGTATCTGTGGTCACTACTCTAATTTCGGGCGGAGAAAATGGACTCTCGTTATTCACCACGCATGGCTGTGATACCCACGGCAACCACCACAGACGCCAGCGGTGCTCAGACAGGCGCAAATATCGTTGCACTCGCGGCGAACACCTTGCGTGTGGGGCTCATAATCGGCAACAACAGCGCCGCTAACCTCATGTACGTGAACTTTGGTGCAGCGGCCGTTGTTGGCGGTGCAGGATCGATACCGATACCGTTCGGCACGTATTTGAACCTAGCAAATCAGGCGTTGCCTTCTGAGACTGTCGAAATTATCGGCACGCTTGGCGACGCCTATACTGTGAAGGAACTAACCTGATGGCCTTTGACGCAGCATCTTTGATGCGCATGCTTGGTATCAACCCTGATGAAATGTTGGGGAAGGTTGCGGAGCTCCAGGAAATCGCCAAGCATTTTGAAGAACGGCTTGGCGCAATCGAAGAAAAAGCTGATCGTATTTTGGCGCTTCTGGAGTACATAGTTGACGAACAAGCCACAGCTAACGCCGAAAATGGGCTAGTCAAATTGGTGGCGTCTCAAAGCGCACCTCTACTTTTGGAGCATCACAATGGGGCTAAACCAAATGGAGCCGCCTGACTTCTACGCGGTTGTTGACCGTATGGAAGGCTGCTCACCGGTTTGCGACGCGGGAGATTTGCACAACCTGTTGCTTATGACTTCACGCAGCATGATTGTACCGCCCGCCGAGCCGCACAACATGCCCAAACCGCAAGAAGTCGCGCACCGTCTTGCCATGCTTGAACTTTTCACACAGTATTGTGATGAAAGGTTTGAAACGCTTGTTAAAGAAAACGCGGCTTTAGCTTCTCGTCTTTTGGCGGTTGAGCAAGAGAACGCCCTTCTGCTTCTGGAGCGAGCGACGAAATGAGCGAAGCAACAACCAAACTCCACAACACAGCCGCCGCGTTGCACGACGCGGCGGCAGAAACTGAAGTCGCTGAAATCCGCGCTGAAATCGCGGAAGAAGCGATTGCGGACGCCAATTTGGAGGCTGAACACGCACGCGCATTCGCGGCAGACGCCTTCAAGGCGGCAATGAACACCGAACTAGGGAAAGCAGTAGAGGCAATTCAGGTATGCTTGGAAGATTTAAAGTCAAGAGTCGCGTCGCTGGAACAGAACCAACAGTCAAGCGACGTGGGCGACCGCCTAAGAGTGATCGAACAACTCTTGAAGGAACTGGAGGAAGCGGAGGAAGCAGAGACGAGAACTCCGACACCATCGATCCAGCCGCCATCATTGGAGACAGTGACGCCGCAGTCACAGAAACCTCCGGCGAAAAGCGAGAACGCAAAAAGCGAGGCCCCAACAAGACGGGCAAGAAAGACCAACTGGCTCTAGTTGACACGCTGAAAACGACGCTCATTTTCGCGCACATTGGCATGGCGATAGGCACCAAGACGCCAGAGCTTGCCTTGACCGAAGAACAAGCTAAGGCGATGGCGACGGCCACGGCAGATGTTCTCCAGTATTACGACACAGAATTGCCAGCCAAGACTATGGCATGGGTAAATCTGGCGATGGTTGTTGGTGGCGTATATTTCGAGAAGGCGTCTCTCGTTGTTGAGCGGAAGCGCGCTGAAAAAGCGCGTCCTGTTTCCAATCCAGCTTTAGGAATGGCCGCTTGATGCCCAACACAGAAAAATGGCCCCTTCAATCGGAGTGTGATAAATTCTACGGCAATCCGCGCGGCTCACACGGCGGGCATGTAGACGAAAAGTGGTATGCGGCGAACATCGTTTTGGTGCCGCTTCCGTTCCTGATGCATATGGGTGATGTGACTATCAAACGTATCAGTATTCACAAGCGTTGTGCCGCGTCTCTTATATCGGTGCTCGCAAAAGTCAAAGCTCAACTTTCGGCCGATACTTTCAGCCCGTTTGATTTGTGCTATGATGGCTCATTCGCCTATCGGAGCATGCGGCGTGGCGCGGCGTTGTCCATGCATGCCTATGGTTGCGCGTTGGACATTGACGCGGCACATAACCCGATGGGAAAACGGAAGATGCGTTTCACACGTTTCAGCCCATGGGTGCAGGCTTTCGAAGAAGAGGGGTGGACGTGGGGCGGTCGCTGGAGCTCGCCTGACGGAATGCACTTCCAGGCGGCGCGGGTATCTTGACTATGTGGCCAGCCTTCCTAGTTCTCGCGGTCATAGTTTGTTTCGTCTCAATTTCGTTATATGAGAAATGGCATGGCAAAAAGCAAAGGACTAGGCTTCTTTGTGTCAAATACGAAGCAAAAAGCTATCAAGAAAGCGAAAGCGGGAAGAATAGCGAAGGCAAAAACCCGCGAGAAGGCTGAAAAGGAAGAAAATCGCACGGGGTTTTTCGGTCAACATATTGTTGGTGGGAAAACATCCAAGCTCAAACTGGGAGACTGATTTATGAACCCAAATGTGATAATCGCGGCGGCATGCGCAACGGTTGTGCTCTGCTTTGCGATCATGGTGAAAACGTCGCAGAAATCTTCGGCCGACGCTGGCGCGGCGGAAGCCGAAGCGGAAGCCGCAAAAGACGAGCAAGAGGAACAGGTTGAAATTGACGAAAGAATTCAGCAAGCCGATATTGAAGTTGCTAGGCAACGCGACCCTGCTTCTGGGGTTGAGCGGTTGCATGACGGAACGGCCTGAAACAGAGCTCAAGATTATCTGCCCAACGTTGCGTCAGTATACTAAGGAATACCAACGGGCGGCGGCCGAAGAACTTAAGGGCGTCTATCGGGACAATCCGAAGCTCACGGAAATGCTTAACGACTACATTGCGTTGCGTGACGCGTGCCGCGCTTTAGAAAAACCTGTGGATAACTGAGCGCCAGGCGCGAAACTATCGGTTGACACAGTATTCCCTTCGTGCATAGGGCGTGCTATACTTGCCTTGGATCAGGAAAGAAAACGATGTTCGGACTTCCAACGACGCAGATTGAAAATATCCTGCACAACATTTTTCTCTCACTTATGGGAGGACTTGTTGTGCACGGGTATTTTTCAAGCGGTCAACTTGAAACTATTGTCAGTGCGTTGAGTATTGTACTCGTCTTTGGCCTCAACTATTTCACTCACACAAAGGCGCTTGCAGAAACGCCCCCGAGTTCTGCACCCCCGGTTCCTGCGAAGGTGACGAAATAGTGGCCGACTTCCGCCTGCCCACGAAATCGCAGCGGGTTACCGTCGTGGGCAGGACGGGAAGCGGCAAAACGTGGTTTGGAGCGTGGTTGCTGATGAATGCTCCCTTCCATCAGCAACCCTATGTAATTGTTGATTACAAAGGTGATCCTTTGTTGCGTTCGATCCAAGGTGTACGCGAACTTGGGTTGCACGAAAAGTTACCAAGTAATCCTGGCCTCTACTGCGTGCGCCCCCTTCTGCATGAAGAGGAAGCCATGGAAGCTTGGTTATGGAGTGTATGGCAGCATGAGAAAATTGGTCTGTATTTTGACGAAGCTTTCATGCTGCCTAACTCCGGATACTCCAGACGCGGAGCACTCCAGGCGATACTGACACAGGGACGCAGCAAAAAGATTCCCGTGATTTCGTTGGTGCAAAGACCGTCACAGATTAGTTTGTTTGTTTTCTCCGAAGCAGATTTTTACGCGGTGTTTCATCTCAACCGTCGTCAAGATCGCAAAACTATGACTGACCTTGGCGACGCCCTAGACGCGAGCGAGCTTCCGGCCTATCACTCAAAATGGTATGATGTTTCCGGTGATACCTCATACAGCATGCTGCCTGTCCCTGACGGGGAACAAATAGCCTACACAATTGAGCAGCGGTTAAAACCGAAACGGGTTTTTGTGTAACTAAAAAGGAACGTCCCAATATGGAGCGTGTATATCTGGAATGGAATATTGTGAACTGGATCACTGTCGTGCTCATGGCAAGCATCGGACTTGCACTTGTCGGGCTTGTCAGTAGCTCACTCCAGGGAACAACCAAGAAAGCGGGGTGATCTTACCACCATGGATTACATCCCTCTTAATTTCAGACTCATGGCGCACCCCGCAAATTGGGCCATCATTACGTTGATGGTCTTAATTGCGGGTATTGCTTTGGGCCTAGTTTATCACCCCAACAACGAAGCGGCGGGAGAAAAGAAGTAATGGCTGGCAACGGTAACGGCGGGCAGCAGGTGAATAACCAGCAAGCAAATATGATGGCGAGAAATGCCATTCTTGCGGCCGCCAAAGATATGTGGCTTCCGATTTACAACACCGTTCCCGTGGGCGCTGTTCCGGGGCAGGTTATCAACATTCCAGTGCGCAACGTCGGTCTGATCAAGCGCTTTCTGATCGAAGTCACAGGGACAATCAACCTGATCGACGCGGGCGGCGGCTCAACTTTGACGCTGACTGAATACGGCATGGCCAATCTGTTCAGCAACATCCAGTTGACCGATCTGAACAACCAACAGCGCATCAATACAACGGGATGGCACCTCCATTTCCTCGCGAGCGCCAGAAGGCAGGCGGCTTTTGCAGCGGCGTTCTATTCGAGCGACGCCAGACTTTCGGGCGCTGCGGGCGCAACGATTTTGGTCAACGAAGCTGGCACGCTCACTTCCGTACATGGGCAGGGCGCGCACTTCAACGTCAATATCGCGGACAACAGCATTGTTGGCGCTGGCGCTGGCGGCACGACGCGGCCATTCCGTTGGTTTTACGAAGTTCCGGTTGCCTACGGTGACTATGACCTTCGCGGCGCGATCTATGCAAACGTGGTTAATGCGACCATGAATTTGCAGGTGACGTTCAATCCTAACCCGTTTGTCGCGGGCGCTTTGGGCGCAGTTGACACCATGAGCAACATTTACGCGCTCAATCCCGCCGTGGGTTTTGTCAGCAACACTCTCGCTGTGACAGGTTTCACGGTTTATCAGAATTTCCTCGATCAGTTGCCTATGACGCAGAACGGCCCCGTTCTTCCGCTTCTCGATCTGTCGCACGCCTACATGCTGCAGATGACTTCTTTCAGCGGCATGACGGCGGCGCAGGACTTCCCGATACCCTACGCGAACTTCAGGCAGTTTCTGAGCACTATCATCGCAATCGACGATAGCGCCACGTTCCTGACTGGCGCGGGTGGTGTTCCCGGCGCAAACGTGAACTTCTTTGCTCTGGAAACAGCGAACTTCACCAACTTGTTCCGCGTGGATGCTTTCACGGCCAAGGTTTGGGAACGTGAAATCATGAACACGGAGTTGCCGCGAGGCACATACTATTTCGATAGTCGGCGGCAACCGATTATTACAACGCAGCAAGGCAACACTCAGTTGATTGTCAATCTGACGGCGGCGGGTGCAACATCCCAGATTTCAACGGGCTGGGAAATGCTCGCGTTGATTGGGCAGGTAACACAGGCGGGCTCACTTCCGGCCTAACGAAAAGCGGAAGGACGTTCGGTTACATCAACTAAACGTCCTTCTCTTCTACCACGCTTTTCGCCTAAGGCGAAACAGGGAGTAGTGAAGAAATGGACTTGTTCAAACAGTGGATGAAAAAACCCTTTGATACGGATATGGACCTTGTTCATTGGTTCCTATTCGCGGGGTTGCTCATTTTCATCATGGCTTTGTGGCGCTTCATTCTGGCGCACATGAAGGGCGCGATAGCCTAACGCACGACTGAAAAGGAAGGATCAAATATGCCTAGCTTGTGGACAATCGCTATTCTGTTTGTCGTGTATCTGGCGGGGGCTAAATTCCCCTTCATTGCCCAGAAAATCGGCGTCGTCTGATGGAGCAAAGCAACGTCATAGCAATGGCGTTGCTGTTCGCTTATGTGATTTTCATCACATTGCGCGGAGAGCTTCCCATTTACGTTGGGTTTTTGGTGTCGCCAGTAAAAACAACCGATGCTGCGAGCCCGAGTAGCGCGACAACCAAAACTGTGTCGTCGCCCAGCGCAAGCCTTGGCGGGTTAGCTGGAGCTTTCGGCGGCTCAATATTCGGCGGCTCATATGGTGGTCAATTGGGTGGTCAATTGGGTGGTCTAATCGGCGGAAAGTTGTAAGAAAAATGCCCTTCGCTCTGATCGTCATAGGTTTATTGCTCGTTGTTACAGCGGCGAAGGATACGCACCTTCAGTTGGGACAACAAGTCGCGAAGGACTTTACGGGAGAAGGCAATTTCTTCACTTGGATTTTGGCCATAGGTGTGCTCGGCTTTGTTGGTTACATTGATAAAGCCAGGCCGGTCGCCAACGCGCTGTTGGTTTTGGTTTTGCTCGCGATGTTTCTCAGCAACTCAAGACGCGGCGATATTTTGACACTGGTCAAACAGGGGCTAACCAATCCGATTGCACCACAACCGGTGACGAAAACGTCACCCGGAAGTGCGGCGTCAACACAAACCTCGGCCGCAAGCGCCGCTCCGGTTGCCGCGAAGCATAGCAAAGGGAGCCAGTTGTTGGGCGTCGCTGGCGCTGCGATAGGTACAATATACGGCGGCCCAGCTGGCGGCGCAATGGGCGCTAGCCTTGGAAGCGGTATTGGTGATGTGTTTAGCAAAAAACCTGCACAATAGGAGATTTACACGGTGGACAGGATCACGGAAAGCGTTGTCACAATTCTGACGGCCATTATCGGCGTCGCAATTCTGGCGGTGCTCGTTTCGCAGCGCTCAAATACCGCCGGAGTTTTGACCGCCGGCGGGCAGGCATTCTCCGGAATGCTCGGCGCGGCAACCGCGCCAGTCACGGGCGGCGGAGGTGGCGGCATGAGCATGCCAACACTCGGCGGCGGGTACTACGCTAATCGGATGTATGGAGGATTTTAATCAATGCCTCAATTACACGGGATTGAGGCGACGCGAAAACCGGAACTTGGTACCCAAGATTTCGGTTTTCGCGAGGGGCCTCCAGAACCGTTCCATATTGTATACGAACGAAAACGTATGCCAGATTATGGAGCGTTGGAATACGCCTATATCGGGCTAGCGCTCCCACCTCAGCCTATCATGGGAGCGGGGGTTGCTGTTTCACATCAGGGTGTCAACATCACTCAGCCAGAGCAAGCTTATGTGACGCAGAATGTGACGGCTAACACGTTGTGGCTCAGTGCTGGCGCGATGTATAATCAGCAACTCACAGACGACGCGGGGAATTTCATCGAAGAAATTCCCAACGTAGGAACGCCGCCTAGCGTTTTCCGCAACGTTGTTGCAACGCATTGGGTTGACGCTGAAATGTGGGCTAACAACCCGTTTCCGGATAGGAGGTTGTGATGGCTGGCGGCTTTGTTTCCAAACATCCTTATCTGACGGGCGGCGCTGTACTCGCCATTATTGTGTTGTTCATGATGTTGCGGGGTGGTGGAAGCAGCGGCCAAACCGTGGTTGCTGGCGGCACGACTGTCGATCCTAGCGTTGTTGGCGCGGGCATGCAACTTCAGGCCATGCAAGCGCAACTTGCTTCGCACGCGCAAGATGTTGCCGCCGAAACGCGCGCAAGGCAAGATGAAGGCGTAATCCAGCTTGCCATTGCAAAGCTCAATGCAGAGCAGAACACGCTGAACATGAACCTACAGACACAGTTGGCAAGTAAATCGCTTGATGTTCAATCGAACTTGGCAACTATGCAGACTGCAATGACTGCCCAAATCGAAGGCGCTAAAATCCACGCCCAAGAACAAGCTATGCAATTGCAGCATGCCGATACTGTCGCGCAGATTAACGCCACGCTCGAAAGCGCGAAGGCTAGTAATCTGTTGATGGAAAAAGTAACAACGAGTAATATTGAACTCCAAAAGCAGAACCAAGAATTGCAGGCGGCAACTTCGAAGGCGCTCATTGAAAGCAATACCAAGCTGGGCATGGAAAAAGAGCGCACCGTCCAGAAAACTACGGGCGGGCTGTGTTTCTTGACCACGGCTTGTTGTGAGGCCATGGGGTTGCCGGATGACTGCAACGAGTTGGAGACGCTCAGATTTTACCGTGACGTTGTGATGCCTAGGCATTTGGGCAAAGGGCGCGCGCTCGAAATCTGCACCGAATATAAGCGGGTTGCTCCGGATATCATTGCTGGGGTGAACCGAAAGCTTGAGCCATCGGAAGCCAACGTTTTCTGGCGGGCAATGTATCATCACAGGATTTTGCCGATAGTCTATTTGGTGCAGCATCAGAGATACGATGAGGCGTTCAAAGCGTATTATGAGTTGGTGAACGATCACCGTGAATTTGCAACGCTCGAAACTGAAAGCAGCAATAGTTGGGTGGAAATCTGATGGCGGTTTTAGCGAAGGTCAAATCCGCCGTCAAAAACTACGCGCTCCCTGTCGGCGGCATGCTGGCAGGGGGTGGCGTGCTGTGGTGGATGTTCAGCCGAACACCTTCTGATGGAGGTGACGCCGTTGTGTCGCAAACCGCCGCGCCCGTGGTCAATTACGGGTATAGCGGTCCGAGTGTGAGTAGCTATTCTGTCGGGAGCGCGACGCCAGCGGCAACAACAACAGACACCACTTCTGGCGATAGCTCTTTGGTGGCGCTGTTGTTGGCGATGTTCGGCGGCGGGGGCGGCGGAACAACGACGCCAACGACGGAAACAGAAACGACAACGACCCCTGGCGATACTTCGTCCAGTGAAACGACGCCAGTTCAGGAAGAAACACCGATAGGTCAACTGTGGACAACGACGCCTAGCGGTGATCCATATAATGGTGTCTGGAATGTGACTGACGAACAACTGGCGGAACATCAGGCTGATCTAGCGGCAAACACTCCAGGTGTTGCACCCATGCAGGTTGACGGCGTTTGGAGTGTGCAGGAAATTCCCGTGTTGGAAAATGGTGTGTGGGTAACGCCGTCAAGTAGAGCAGCGCAGATTACCGCCGCCTCTGAGCCAGTTGCCGTTGCGCCTGTCGCAAATCAGACATACGTTGCTCCAGCGCAGGAAAGCAGCGTCACACAAACCGCCGCGCCAGTTGTGAGCAGCGCCAGTCCGCCTGTTACACAATCAACCTCCGCCCCAACAGTGAGCAATTCTAATGCGGCGGTTGTAGAGACTGTGCAAAACGTCATGCCAGTTTCCGCCGCTGCGGCACAGGGGATTGACACATCAAGTCAAGCGTCATTTGACGCCAGCGTGGAAGCGTTGCGAGCGAGCGGATTTGGCTTTGCTCGGTTTACAAGATAAGGCAGGATTTACAGAGTAAATCCGAGCGAAGCGTCAAACATAAGGAGATAAAATGGCCGATCCAACTGAACTGCAAACTAGGCCCGGCGCTGGCATGGTGCGCGACTTTCCATTCCAAGCTCCGGAACGTTCCCCCGAAACGCTGTTTCATCCCCAGCCGCCAACGAATGCCAGATTTCAGAGCATTGATATTGGTGGCACAGGACAGGCTATCGCCGCCGCGACGAAAACACAATTCACGCAAGCTTGGGGGCAGTTTTTAACGGTGTTCTCAACCCCGCGCGCGGGAATGCCTGGAAACAATCCGGGCGGAGTGAACGTCACGCAAACTGCACCGTCGCCAGCAATGCCCGCCGAAGTCAGCAAGGCGGCTGGCGGCGTAAAATCACGGTGGAATTGGCGCAATGCTATGAGCGCGATGTTCCCCAATGGTTGATTACACTAGCTACGCCGAACAGGCGGCGCAGAAATACGGCATTTCGACTAGCTATCTGAATGCCATGGTCACAATGGAAGGAACGCCAAACAACCTCTTTGGCTTCCAAGGCGGCGCTGCACAAAAATATGGCTTCAGTTCTCAGTCCGATTTCTTGGACATTGGGAAACAATTCGACGCTGGCGCTGCTTACGCAAAACAGAACGCTAGTCAGTTGGGTGCGAAACTTGGTCGCGCGCCAACTGACTTTGAAACCTACTTGGCACATTGGCAGGGTGCGAGCGGTTCATACAATATTCTGAGCAATCCAAATGCCAAGGCTGAAGATACTGTTCAGAATTACTGGAAAAACGGTGGCACAAGTTTACCGATTGGCGCGACAAATCAAGATTGGGTGAACAAGGCCAAAGATAGGTGGCTCAAAGCTGGCGGTAGTTTGAGTGAAACAGATGTGGGCGCGACGGGAGCGGCCGCCTCTTTAACAGGTGTTGGCGGAGGTGGTGCGATTGCCGCTGGCGCTGGCGGTGGTGCTGATGTAGGATGGGGAGATTACATCGTGCATCAGGGAGTGCGGGCGGGCGTGTTTACATTGGGGATTGTGCTGATAGGCATGGGCGTTATCGTGTTCACCGTCGG
>Ga0153915_10002906_pt1 | contig 15644 bp, 13 predicted proteins | sample Opewatmetagenome_2_FD_107003 | JGI IMG/M metagenome (GOLD analysis project Ga0153915, IMG submission 107003) | Freshwater wetland microbial communities from Ohio, USA - Open water 3 Core 3 Depth 3 metaG | ecosystem: Environmental > Aquatic > Freshwater > Wetlands | place: USA: Ohio, Lake Erie...
CCGCCGGAAGTCTGCCCATTCAAGAGGGCATCCGAATTCGCCACGGATGTCAAACCAGCCGGCGGAGGATCGACGCCGTCTCGTGTGGTGGGGTCGCCGAAGACCGACAGCTCGAGCCCGGTGGCAGCGCTGGCCCGCCAGGTGAGCTTCCCGGCGAACCGCAGCGCCGTGGTCCGGTCGGGAAAGAACCCGAGGCTGGTGATTTCCTTGTCCACCCGGTCCACGCGGGGATTCACCGCCGCCGAGTACCAGAGCCGGTCGCGCAGGACCGGCCCGCTCACCCGCGCCCCCGCGTCGTAGCTCACGGCCCCGGACTCCGTGATGGCCGATGCCGCGCGCGGGTCGAGCGACAGCGCGCTCGGCTGGACGAAGCCGAAGACGTTCGCCTCGAAGGCGTTGGTGCCCGAGTAGGTGACGGCGTTCACCACCGCGCCCAGCGCCCGCCCGTACATCGCCTCGTACCCGCCGGTCTTCACCTCCACCGCGCGCACGAAGTTGGACGGCAGGCTGGTGGCCCGGGACGCGTCCCGGGTGTCGGTCACGTTGACGCCGTCGATGTAGTACTGGTTCTCGAGCCCGGTGCTGCCGCCCACGTTGACCGGGTCACCGCGGGTGCTCTCGTTGGCGTGGGGCAGCACTGTGATGAGGGACTTGTAGTCGCGGTCCACCGGCAGGCTCGCGTAGTCTGCCGCGTCGAGCGTCCCGCCCACCGTCGTGTGCACCGGGTCGATCGCGATCGCCTGCGCGGTCACCACGAGCGGCGCGAGCTCCACCGGCTGAGCGGTCAGCGTCACCGTCTCGAGCCCGGTGGTGCGGCCCAGTTCCACCACGGCGCGCTGGAGCACCACCGGCCGGTAGCCGATGTGGGCCAGGCGCAGCTCGTACTCGCCCGGCGGCAGGGCGGCGAGCTGGAAGTAGCCGCGCGCGTCGGTGGTGACCCGCCGCGTGCCCTGGAGGAACGGGCCGCTCGCGGTGACCACCACATTCGCGAGCGGCTCACCCTGGGTGGAGACGATGCGGCCCGCGAGGGAGCCGGTGACCGCCTGTGCGCGGGCCACTGCTGGGACGGCGAGCAGCAGGGACAGAACCCAGATCCCGCGCCGAGCACGCATCGGTGCCCTTTCTGTGTACGCTTCGGTGTGTCTATCGCTTCAGTCGCAGCCACTCGTCGGGCGGCGCGAGTAGCGGGCGGTGGTGCTTCGCGTCCTCGGCAAGATGGACCGTGGTCAGGCCACTGCCCAACCGCGCATGAGGCGGTCGCAGTTCGATAAGGCGGTGTTCAGGCGCCCAAGCGCATCGGTCGCCGGAGTCCGGCTGTTGGGGCGGGTCTACAATACAGCGTGCCGGAGCGGATCGCCAGAGTGAGCTCGGCCGAGGCGTTGTCGAAGTAGATGGCGCGCTCGTCTTTGGTGTCCAACCCCAGGGTCGGCGTCCGGCGCTCTTGGCAATGTAGTCACTAGTGACTACATTCACGCCGTGAAAGCCGTTGGCGTACGGGAGCTCAAGGCGCGTCTGAGCGCCTACCTGCGTGAGGTGCGCGCCGGAGAGGTGATCCTCGTGACCGACCGTCACGAGGTCGTGGCGGAGCTGCGGGCGCCAGGCGGCCCCCCCGCAGCGGAATCTGGGCTGGACCGCGGCCTGCGTCGTTTGACCGAAGGTGGCGGGCTGAGCGTCGGGGAGACGCACGACCGCGACGCCTATGGCGTCTCACCCGTCCGGGCCCGCAAGGGAACCGCCCGGACGCTCCTCGCCGAGGAGCGGGCCGAGCGTTGATCGCATACGCCGAAAGCAGCGCTGTCCTGGCGTGGCTCCTGGGTGAGCCGGGTGGCCGGGCGGTACGGGGCGCGCTGCGGAGCGCCGAGCGTGTGGTCGCCTCGACGCTGACGGCGGTGGAGTGCGCGCGCGCGGTGGCCCGCGGCGTCGCGACCCGTCGCCTGGCGCCCGCCGACGAGTTGGTGGCCCTGCGGCTGCTGGACGTGGCGCGCCGGTCATGGGTGACACGTGAGCTGACGGGCCCCGTGCTCGAGCGCGCCGCTGCACGATTCCCGCACGAACCGGTCCGCACGCTGGACGCGTTCCATCTCGGCACCGCGACGCTGTTCCACGAGGCGCTCGGCGGCGTCACGATGATCTCGCTCGACGATCGGATCCGGGACAACGCCCGGGCACTGGGGATGGAGGTACGACCCTAGCGCAGGATCGGCCGCGGGAGACTCACATCGACCGCACCCCCATCGCCACCACGTCGTCGATCCGCACCGTCTCGTAGGTGAGGTACGGCTCGCCGTACGCCGTCCGGATCAGGCTCCCGGCCCGCGCGCAGTGCATCCGCACGTTCTCGTAGATGTCCTCGCCGGCCGGGAAGATCTCACCTGCCGCCATCTTGCCGTCGAACTGCGACGCGTAGCAGCGGATTGCCGCGAGCTTGGTCTCGAACTCGGCCGAGATGTCCACCACGAACGTCGGCTTCACCGGGTCTTCGCGAAACGCGAGCGTGTAGAGGATCTTCTCCGGCCGATGCGGTGCGCCGTCCGCCGGGTAGTTCTTGAGCCCGGCCAGGTACGACGCGTCGCGGCACAGCTCGGACGCCACGCGGTGATCTGGATGCCGGCCGATGGGGAAGGGGAGGATCACGACGCGCGGCGCGAAGTGCCGGATCAGTGCCACCACGACGCGCCGTGTCTCGTCGGTGTTGTGGAGCCCCGCGTCCGGCAGCCCCGCGTTCACCCGCTCCGTGACCCCCATGAGCAGCGCGGAGCGCTGCGCTTCCTCGGAGCGCAGGCCCTTCGAGCCGTGCGTGCCGGTTTCGCCACCGGTCAAGTCGACGATCGCGGTCCGGTAGCCCTGCTGCGCCGCCTTGATCAGCGTGCCGCCGCAGGTGAGCTCGACGTCGTCGGGGTGGGCGCCGACGGCGAGGAGGTGAACGCCGGACGTTGGCATCGTATCGCCTGGAGCGTGTAGCGTGTAGCGTGTAGCGTCTAGCGTGCAGTGTTTTGGTTGCCTGTGCGGTAGAATGGTAGCACATGCGGACGGAATGGCGCCATAGTGTGAGCATGCGCAGCCTCGAGCACCTCGATGCCTATCGCCTGGGCCGAGAGCTCGCGGTCGCGGCCTATCGCATGAGTCGGGTCGCGCCGCTCTCGCAGCATCCGATTGTCGCCGATCAAATTGGGCGGGCCGCGATCAGCATCCCCGCCAACGTCGCGGAGGCCTTTGCCCTTGGCACGCCCCGCCAACTCGTGCGCGGGGTGCGGATCGCCTTCGGATCGGCGGTGGAGCTCAAGACGCATTTCTGGGTCGCCGCGCGCGTGGACGCATTGCCCACCGGACCGATCGTCGAGCAGACGGCCGCCGACCTGGAACGGGTGACGTCTATGCTCGTGGGACTGCTCAAGCGGTACGGGGGAAGGCGCGTGTAGCGCCGAGCGTGAAACGTGCAGTGCGCAGTGCATCCCGTCGAATGGTTGGTACGCTACACCCTGCACGCTACACGCTATACGCTATACGCTGCACGGTCATTCATACCTCAGCGCTTCCACCGGATCCAGCCGCGCCGCGCGGCTCGCCGGCAGCAGGCCGAACACGAGCCCGATGGCCACCGAGACGGTGGTGGCGACGGCGGCACTCCAGATCGGCACGCCGGACTCCAAGCGCAGCAGGGCCTTGAGACCCTGACCCACCGCGATCCCGAACACCACGCCGATCACGCCGCCCACGAGCGTGAGCGTGGCGGCCTCAACCAGGAACTGCCAGAGGATCTCCCGCTGCGTCGCCCCAAGCGCCTTGCGCACGCCGATCTCCCGGGTACGGTCGGTGACGGACACCATCATGATGGCCATCACGCCGATGCCGCCCACCATGAGAGCGACGCTCGACAGCACGATCATCACGAGGAAGAACACGCCGGTGAGCTGGTTGAACAGGCTCAGCACCTGCTCCGCCGTCACGAGATCGAACGTGTTGGGGTCGCCGGGATGGAGGCCACGCATCTTGCGCAGCTGGACCGTGATGGCGTCCATGGCGCGATCCACGGGGACGGCGGACACCGGCTTGACGAGAATGATCAGGCCGTTCACCTCGTCGATGTGAAACGCCTTGCGCGCCGCCTCGTACGGCACGATCGCCGCGATCTCCTGCCCCGGCGGCTGGAAGATGTTGTCCGGCTTGCGGTAGATCCCGACGATCCGGAACGGCCGGCCGCCGATGCGCATGGTCTTCCCCAGCGGGTCGAGCCGCCCAAACAAGCGCTCGGCGGCCTCCGCCTCCAGGATCACGGCCGACGCGCCGGTTCGCGTTTCGGTCGGCGTGAACAGGCGCCCCCGCGCCAGGCCGCCGCCCAAAATCTCCATGAAGCGCTCGTCGGCGCCATAGATGAGCGTGAACTGCGTGCGCACCTGGCCATACTCGAGCCGCTCGGCCACGCCGACCCAGATGGCCGAGTAGCCGATCTCGGGCAGCCCGGCGATCGCCTCCGCCTCCTCGGCCTTGAGCGCCGGGCGGATGCGCACTTCGCGCGGTGGGTTGTCCGGATTCACCGGCGTGGACGAGAAGTAGCGCATCAGGCGGATCGTGGTGGGTCCCACGACCTCGATCGTGTTGAGGATCTGCCCGCGGATGCCGTTGACGATCGACGCCATCGCCATGACGGTGGAGACCCCGATCACGACGCCGAGGATCGTGAGGGCGGAGCGGAGCTTGTTGCCCCAGATCGCGTCGAGCGCGATGGCGACGCCTTCGGGAATGGCGGACAGCCTCATGCTCAACGGCTCGTGCAGCGTGGAGCGTGCAGCGTACAGCGTGGCTCCGCAACCAGCGCCGCTACATGCTGCACGCTATACGCTGCACGCTCATTCATACCGCAAAGCCGTGATCGGGTCGAGCTTGGCGGCCCGGGTCGCGGGGTACACCCCGAACACGACGCCCACCGAGGCGCCGAGCAGCAGCGCTACCAGCGCCGACCACCAAGTGACCAGCGCGGGGAGCGGGGACGCGAGCCGGATGAGCTGAGCGAGCAGCCAGCCCGTCATGAGCCCGAGCGCGCCCCCGATCGTGGTGAGCGTCACCGCTTCGGCCAGGAACTGGCGCCGGATGTCGCGGCGCGTAGCGCCGAGCGACTTGCGGATGCCGATCTCGCGGGTCCGGTCGCGCACCGACATCAGCATGATGTTCATGATCACGATGCCGCCCACGACGATCCCGATCGCGACGACGGCCGGCACGACGGTGAAGATCACGCGGGTGAGGTTCTTCCAGAACGTGATCAGCCCCTCGGCCGTGTCCACGCTGAAGTCGTCCGGCTGCCCCGGCCGGAGCCGGTGCGCGATGCGCATCGCCTCTTCGGCCCGGGCCATCGCGCCCGCCACCTGGTCCGCCGAGGCCACCTTGACCGAGATGACGGTGGTCTGGCGGCGGCCGAAGATCGCTTCGAACGTCGTGATCGGCAGCAGCGTGAAGCCGTCGAACGACTGGCCCAGCACGTTCCCCTTCTTCGCGATCACGCCCTTGACCACGAACTGGCGCCCGCCCACGCGCACCGTGCTGCCGATCGCCATGCCGGGGTCGTCGAACAGCTTGTCGGCGACGTCCCAGCCGACCACGGCGACCGGTCGGCGCTCGCGGACGTCCACGTCGCTGAACGACTCGCCGAACGCGAGGCGGTAGTCCTGGATGGTGACGAACGGTGGCGTCACGCCGAAGACCAGCACGTCACCGACGGTGCGGTTGCGCCACTTCACATCGACCGAGGGCGTGGGCCAGCCGGACTGGAGCGCAATGGCGACCGCGTCCGGCAGGGCCCGCTCGACGAACGGCACGTCTTCCGGCGCGATGATCGGGCGCTTCTGCAGCTCGCGCCACTCCTCGTCGTCGATCAGCCCGACGGAGATCGGGGTGCGGCGGATCTGGAACGCGTTGGTGCCGATGATGGCGCCGGTGATCGTCTCGCTGACGTAGGCGTTCATGCCCTGGATCACCGCCACCACCGCGACCAGGAACGCCACCGACACGATGATCCCGAGCAGCGTAAAGAACGAGCGCAGCTTGTGCGCCAGGATCGTCTGGATCGCGAGCCGGAGGCCTTCGAAGGTCGGCATGGAGGGGGAATCTACAAGGATCGTGCAGCGTGCAGCGTGTAGCGTGCAGCGGACGGTGTCACGCTGAACCCTGCACGCTGCACGCTGCCCGACTACTCATACCGCAACGCTTCCACCGGGTCGAGCCGCGCCGCGCGGCCGGCCGGGTAGATCCCGAACAGGATGCCGGTGAGCGCTGCGGCGCCGAGGGCCGCCACGACCGACCACAGGGGCACCGACGCGGGGAGCGGCGTGACCTTGGAGATGATGAAGGCAATACCGCCCCCGAGGACCATGCCCACCGCGCCCCCGACGAGCGTCAAGGTGCTGGCCTCCACCAGGAATTGCCACAGGATCGCCCGCTTGGTGGCGCCCATGGCCTTGCGCACCCCGATCTCGCGGGTCCGCTCGGTGACCGAGATCATCATGATCGCGACTACGCCGACCCCGCCCACCATCAGGCCCACGCCCGACAGCACCAGCATGACCAGGAAAAACATGCCGGTGACCTTGTTCCAGGTGTCGAGCAGCTTGTCCTGCGTGATGATGTCGAAGTTGGTCTCCTGGCCCGGTCGGAGTCCGCGCATCGTCCGCAGCGCGATCGTGACTTCGTCGATCGCGTCGGCGACGGTGACGCTATCCACGGGAGAGACCGCGAAATCCAGCCAGCCGCGCTGGGGCTTGATGTACTTGTTCAGCGTGCCGTTCGGGATGATGGCCCGCGGGCCCTCACCGTCGCCGAACAGATTGGGCGGGGGGGTGTACACCCCGATCACTTCGAACGGGTAGCCGCCGAGCTTGATCACCTTGCCGACGGGATCCGTCTGCTCAAAGAGCTGGTCGGCCAGTTTCTGTGTGATCACCGCGACGAGGGCGTTAGTCAGGGCCTCCATGCGGGTGAACGAGCGGCCGGGGTAGATGTCGCCCCCCGAGACGCGCGGCCAGTTCTCCGAGCGGCCCTCGATCCCGACCGAGCCCAGCGACTTGCCCGCGTACTCGCCCGGCGCGCCCCACCATTCCCGGACGTCCACGAACGACACGGCCGGGAGCTGGGCGACGCGCTGCGCCTCGGCGATCGTGAGGTGCGGGCGGCGCCGCCAGGGGCTCATCTCGTCGGAGCCGTCGCTCACCACGATGCCGCCCTGGAAGTACCGGGTCACGTAGAACGTCCGGGTCCCGGCCTCCTCGAAGATCTGGGCGACGTTGTGGTTGATGCCGGTGATGATCGAGGCGATCACCATCACGACCATGACGCCGATCGCGATCCCGAGGATCGTGAGCGCGGCGCGCATCTTGTTGCCGCGGAGCGACCCCACGGCGATCCCGACGCCTTCGAGGAGCGCGATCATGTCTCGTGCCTGATGGCGGCGATCGGGTCGAGCCGGGACGCCCGGCTCGCCGGGTAGATCCCGGCGATCATGCCGACGCCCGCGCCGAGCGCGACGCCCACCGCGATGGACCATGGCGCGACCGCCGCGGGCAGCGGCGTCGTGGCGTCGATCAGCGCCGCCGCCGCGAGCCCGGTGGCCACGCCCACCGCCGCCCCGACCGTGGCGATCGTGGCGGACTCGACGAGGAACTGGCTCAGGATGTCGCGCCGCCGGGCGCCGAGCGACTTGCGAATGCCGATCTCCCGGGTGCGCTCCGACACCGCCATGAGCATGATGTTCATGATCACGATGCCGCCCACCACCAGCGAGATGCTCACGAGTCCCGGGAGCGCAATCATCAGCACCCGGTTGATCTTGCCCCAGAAGTCGAGCACGGCGTCGGCGGTCTCGATGGCGAAGTTGTTCCCCTCCGTGGGGCGCAGGTGGCGACGCGTGCGCATCGCCGCCTCGGCTTCCGTGATGGCGGCCCGCAGCTCGGGCAGGGAGCCGGTCTTGATGATCAGCGCGTCCACGACGCCCGGCGGGTTCACGAACCGCTTGGCCGGCGCGAACGCCGTTGTGACGACGAACTTGTCGAGCGAGATGCCGAACAGGTTGCCCTGCTTCTCGACGACCCCGATCACCCGGTAGGGGATATCGTGGATCTTGATTTCCCGGCCGAGCGGATCGCGCCCCTCGAACAGACGGTCGGCCAGCTCCCAGCCGATCACGGCGACCGGCGTGCCGGCGCGGACCTCCTGAGCGCTGAACGGCCGCCCGAGCGCGATCGGCAGGTTCCTGATCTCGAAGTAGCGCTCGGTCGCCGCCGTGACGTCGATGTCGCGGGCCACCTTGCCGCGGTACTCGATCGTCGCGCGATTGCCCGACTCCCACGCCGACAGGTGCGGCACGGTGATCGCCGCCTCCACGGCCTCCGCGTCCGCGTAGCGGATCCGCGGGCGGCGCATCCACGAGCGCCAGGTCGAGTCGGTGATCTCGCCGGTCTGGAAGTTGGGGAAGCGGCGGAGATGAAACGTGTTGACGCCGAGCAGCGTGCCGGCGAACCGGTCCGTCATGTAGGCGTTCATGCCCTGCACGATCGAGACGACGGCGATCAGGAACGTGACGGCGATGAAGACGCCGATCACGGCGAACGCCGTCTTCATCTTCTGCGCCCAGATGGTCTGGAGCGCGAGGCGGATCGCCTCGAGGAACTGCATGCTAGGCCGCGCGCTTCACGGTGTCGCTGTGCACCAGGCCGTCGAGCAGTGTTACCACCCGGTGGGCATGCGCGGCGATGTCGGCCTCGTGCGTCACCATGATGATCGTCTGGCCCTGGCGGTGGAGATCACCGAACACCTGCATGATCTCGGAGCTCGTCGCCGAGTCGAGGTTGCCGGTCGGCTCGTCGGCGAGCAGGATGCTGGGCTCGTTCACCAGGGCCCGGGCGATCGCGACCCGCTGACGCTGCCCGCCCGACAGCTCGTTGGGCTTGTGATGCGCGCGGTCGGCGAGCCCGACCCGCTCGAGCGCCCGCGCCGCGCGCGCCCGCCGGTCCCGCGCGCTCACGCCCGCGTAGATCAGCGGCAGCTCCACGTTGTGCTGCGAGCTGGCCCGCGGCAGCAGGTTGAACGTCTGGAACACGAACCCGATCTCGCGGTTCCGCACGCGGGCGAGCTCGTCGTCCGTCATGCGGGACACCTCCAGCCCGTTGAGCCAGTACCGCCCGGCGGTCGGCGTGTCGAGACACCCGACCAGATTCATCATCGTGGACTTTCCCGAGCCGGACGGGCCCATGATGGCCACGTACTCGTTCCGGGCGATGTCGAGGTCCACCCCGCGCAGCGCCTGCACGGTCTCGGCCCCCATGGCGTAGTCGCGCGTGAGGCCGCGCAGCCGGATGATCACGTCGACGGCGGCGCTCATGTGCCCCTCGCGGGTGCGGGCGTCGCTGTCTGCTTCATCGGGCGCACGCGCACGCTGTCCTTGAGGTCGCGGATCGCCTGGTACGGGCCGGCGACGATCGAGTCGCCCGGCTGCAGCCCCTCGAGCACCTCGAAGTGCTCCTCGCCGGCGATGCCCACCTTGACCGGCCGGAACTGCGCCAGGCCGCCCTGGACCACGAACACCCCCTCGGTCTCCTTCTTCGCCTTGGTGGTATCCTGCGGCGCGGTCTCGGTAGAGATCGGCGTGTGCTCCCGGACGGTGAGCGCGATGATCGGGATGCTGAGCGCGTCCTTGCGCGTGTCGGTCACGATCTTCGCCGTGGCGGAGAGATCGGGCCGCACGTCCGGCGGCGGATTGTCGAGGGTTACCTCGACGTTGTAGTCCACGGCCCGGTCGCTGCTCGTCGCGGCCGTGGTGAGCGACACGGAGCTCTGCGAGATCTTGGTGACCCGCCCCGAGAACGTCGTGTCGGGGTACGCGTCGATCGTGATCTCGGCCGAATCGCCAAGCGCGAGCCGGACGACGTCGGTCTCGTCCACCTGCACGTTCACCTGGATCACCGACAGATCGCTCACGGTCATGAGCAGACCGGTCTCACGCGAGAACGTCCCGGGGACCGCCACCTCGCCCGCCTCCACCGCGACGCGCGTCACCTGCCCATCCATCGGCGCGCGCAGCACGGTCTTGGCGAGCTGGTCACGGGATTCCTGCAGGCCGGCGCGGGCCTGATCCACCTGGCGCTGGCTCGACAAGGAGATGGCCGCCGCGACGTCGTACTGCGTCTGGGCCTGCTCGAGCTGCTCGTCCGAGACCAGGTTGGGGTTCTGCGCGCGGAGCTCCTTGGACCGACCGAGCGTCCGCTCCGCCTGATCCCGGTTCGCGACGCTCTGGATCTCCGCGGCCTGGGCCGACGCCAGCAGCGCCTCGGCGCGGGCGACCGACGCCTCGAAGGTGGAGGGGTCGATTCGGATGAGCAGATCGCCCTTGTGGACCCGCTGGCCCTCGACCACGGGCAGCTCGATGATCCGGCCCGTGATGTCGGCGCTGATGTCCACCTTGGTCTTGGGCTTGATCTTCCCGCTCGCCGTGACGGTGGCGACGAGGTCGCGCCGGGCCGCGGTCTCGAGCCGGACCTCCGCGCCCTTGTTGCCGCCCCGCGCCATCTTCGCGCCGACCGCGCCGACTACGACCACCACGATCACCGTGCCGATTATCCACTTTTTCCGAGCCATAACGGCATTCCGCTCCGGTTGTTAGCGCAAGGGCCGCCCGACCGCCGCCTCGAGGGACGCGACCGAACGGTGATAGGCGTAAATCGCGTTAATGTAATCGCCGTCCGCCCGCTGGGCCGCGAGCTGTGCGTCGAGCAGCTCGAAGAACGTGCCCGAGCCCACCCGATACCGCTCGGTGGCCAGGCGCAGCTGCTCCTGCGCCGCCACCTTGTTCGTCGCCTGAATGCCGATCGCCTGGTAGGCCGCCTGAATGCCGTAGTACGCCTGGCTCACGTCGGTCCGCACCTGCAGCCGCCGGGCCTCGACACGCTCCAGCGCGTCATCCGCCTGCTGGGCGGCCTCCGCGATGCGGGCGGGACGCCCGAATTGCGTGAAGATCGGCAGCGAGATCGAAATGCTCGCCGAGAACGGCTGCGAGGAGAACTGGAACGGGAACTTCGTGTTCGCGTCGAGGATCGCCTGCTCCTCGGTCGCCGTCAGCGCGTAGGCCCCGCAGTCGAGCGGCGTCGAGCCGGTATTGAGGAAGTTGGCGTTGGCATAGTCGCACTGCGCAATGCCGGCCGCCGCAGACGCCCGGGCGTTGGCGAGCAGGAACGCGGGGTCGCCGTTGGTATAGCGCTGCGTGAAACCCGACCACCCCGCAGAGAAGTTGAGCGTCGGGAACCACTGTGACCGGGCCGAGTGCTCGCTCGATCGGGCGGCCGCCGCCTGGGCGCGCAGCGCCGTGACGTCCGGGTTCCCGTCCTCGGCGGACTGCAGCAGGTCGCGCAGCGTCCACGTGGGCTGAATCACCGGGAACGTGTCCGGCAGCGTCACCACGTTGGGATCTTCCGGCGCGGGGAGACCGATCTGCTGGAACAGCCGCAGCTTCTCGACGATCACGCCCTGGCGCGCCTGGAGCAGCGCTACCTCGGCCTGGCCCTTGGCCACTTCCGCCTGCCGCACGTCGAGCATCGTGGCTTGCCCCACCTGGAACCGCGCCTGCGCCAGGCGCAGGAATTCGTCGTTCCGGGTGAGCTGGGACTGCGCCAGGGTGACCTGCTCCTGGGCCTGGAGCACGGCGAGATACTGCTGGGTAATCGCGGCCCGCAGGTTGATCCCCGCGCCCTCGATGGCCGCGTCCGTCGCCCGGAGCTGCGCCTTGGCGAATCCTGGTTGGGCAAGCGTCGCGCCGGAGAGCTGCCAGCTGAAGCCTAGCTGATAGCTCGAGCCGATCGTGCTCGACGCCTGGCTGAACTCCTGCGTCAGAAACGTCTGGGACCCCGCCCCGCGGTAGTTGAATCCCGTGCTCGCACTGAGCGACGGGAGGAACAGCTCCGAATAGGCGTTGCGCACCCCCCACACGGCCGCCCCGCGGTCATTGGTGACCTGGCGGTACGACGGGTTGTTGCGCGTCGCGAGCTCGACCGCCTCCTCGAGCCGCAGGGTCTGCGGGACCGACGGGAGCACGGGTTGCTGGGCAACCGTGGCCGTCACGGTCGGTCCCAGCAGCAGGGCAGCGATGGCGAGTGAACGCATTGAGCCTGTCCTTGGACGTGGTCTTACCATGCGGATTCCGGGAAACGTACGCGCGTCGGGATGGAAAGTTTCAAGCTGGGACAGCGGTGGCGCTCCGGGCTACCGACCGGCCCGCTCAGCGGTCAAGTCCTTGGCGGGAACGGCGATACGCAGCAGGCGGCCGGCGTCGTCATACCACAGCTCGACTTGCCCGCCTCCGGTGCGGAGCGTCATGCGCCGGGCCATGGTGCTGTCGGGTCCGGGAAGGGGCCCGCGGCCCCGATCTTCGAGCGTAGCGGATTCCCGGTCCCGGCTCCCGAGCCCATGGACCGTCACCGGCCCAGGCGTCATGCCGCCCGCCAGCGCGTAGAGCGACAGGGCGCGGTCAGCCACCACGAGGCTCCGCGCGCCTCCGGGGTACTCGCGCGCCATCTCGGTGCCGTCCGTGGCCAGCCGGACGGTGATGCGCCGCGGTCCGAAGGAGGCGATTACCCGGTTCGGCACTGCGGGCGGGTAGCTCCCAGTCACGATCACGTTCAGACCGCCCTCCACGCGCTCGATGGTGAACTCCTCCTGCCCGACGATCACCCCGCCCTGCAGCACGACGAACCGGCCGCTGTCCCGCTCGGGTTGCTGCGCCCGTCCCTGGCCGGGGACGGCGAGGGACGGCAGAAGCAAAACCAGCGACAGGCGGCGCATCACGGCCTCGCGGTGGACGTGGAGCGCGGCGCGCGCCCGAAGACCCGGGTCGCGATCCGCTCATAGATAAGATCGTACAGGCGGGCTCCAGCCTCAACCGACGCCCGCGTGGGGTGCCCCACCGACCCCGGGCCCCCGGGCGGGACGCTGCGGCTGCCGCGCCGGTACCAGGCGCGGAGCCCCCGGGCGGATGGCAGGTAGTCTTGGGCGTGCTCCAGCTGTACCTGGTCCCGTTCCACGAACATGACGAGCGACGTGTCGAGCGCGCCACCGTGAATTGGCAGACCGGCGTCCTCGCCGTCGAACTGGACGGTAAAGATGTCCACGGTGCGGATCGTGGCGTGCGTGGTGCGCAGCGTGCTGAGGGCCTCCTGATGCGGGTCGTGGCCGTGCGCGGTGAGGATGATGAACTGCCGGACACCGCTCTCTTCCCACGAGCCGATCAGGTCGTTCATGACACGGTGCAAGGTCTTGCGCCGCAGCGAGGCGTTTCCGGGGTAGGGCGTGCGCGTCCGGGCATTTACGCCATATTCCACGGTCGGCGCCCGGAGCACGCCGAACTCGGCCGAGAGGTCATCGGCCAGCCGCTCGACGAGCAACGTGTCCGCCCCGAGCGGCAGATGCGGGCCGTGCTGCTCGGTGGTGCCGACCGGGATGACGAGCCGCGGGTCGCGGGCCAGGATGTCCCGTACCTCGCCCGGCCGCAGGAACTTGAGCCGCAGGGGAGTGCCGTGGCCGCTCGTGTCGCTCATTGGGAACTCGCCGCCGCGGTCGCCGCCGTCCTCCTGGCCGCGTGGCTGGCGCACCCCGGCTTCGCGGTCGCGGTGGCCGCCGGCGTCGCCGGGCTCGGCGCCGCCGCTCTGGTGGCCCGCGCCCGGTGGGTCGTGGCGCTGGCGCTCGCCGGCATCACGGTCGCCGGCGCCGGGGGCGCGGTCCACACGGCGCGCCAGGTGGAGCAGATCGAAACCACCTGGGGCGGCGACTCGACCGGGATCCACTGGCGGCTGGTCGAAGCGGCCGGCAAGCGGCTGAACAGGGACCTCGCCGATGCGGTGGGCCTCGTCCGGCGGCTCGCCGACGCGGGCGTCGCCGCATCGGGCGAGGACCGCGGGCGGGCCTTCGCGGACCTGGCGGACGCCGCGCGCAATGCCGGGCCCGAGCGGGGCGTCGTGGTGTTCGACGCCGAGGGCAGGCCCTGGGCCTGGGCCGGCCGGCATCGCCTGTCGCCGCGTCCCATCGCTGGTCTCGAGACTCGCATCACCCCATTCTACGCAATCCTTTCCGCCGGTCGCCAGGGGCCGGCCGGGATGTTCGTGGTCGCCCACGTCGCGCTCAGCGCCGACAGCGCCATCCCCGATCGGGAGGAAACGCTTGGCGCACGGTTCCAGCGCGCGACCGGCGTCGGGCTCGAGTTCTATCCCGCCGGCCGCGGGCCGTACTGGGCGGACGTGTTCGACTACTGCGTGCCGGCCTGTGGGGCGCGGGACGTCAAGCCGGACACGCTGTTCAGCGTGCGACTCGTCTCGCCGACCCAGGGGGCGGTGAAGCTCGAGGCGCTCGACCGGGGATCGGGCTGGGTGGCCGGTGCCACCGTGCTGTTGCTGGTGAGTCTGCTGCTGTTTGCGAGACCGCTCATGCGCATGGGTGGCGCGGCGGGCCTGGCGGCGTTGCTCGTGCTCACCTCGGCGGGCCGCCACGGGCCGTTCGGCCGCCTGTTCTCCCCGGCCACGTTCTACACGGAGACGCTCGGGCCCGCATCGACGTCGGCGGGCGCCTTGCTGGCGACGGCGTCCCTGGCGCTCGTGGCGGGCGCGCTGCTGTGGCGGGCAGGCCGGCTGCCGCGCTGGGCCGCCATCGGAGGCGTGCTGCTCGCGCTGGCCGTGCCGGCGGTGCTCATCCGGCTGGGCGACGCGATCACCCCGCCGACGGACGGCATCGACCTGGTCCTGTGGCTCCAGTGGGAAGTCGCGCTTGCGATCGCCGGGGCCGCGCTGCTCGTGATCGGCGGCGCGCTGCTCCGGCGAGTCGTGCTGCGGGGACCGCCGGGATGGGTGCCGCTGCTGGGCGGCGTGTGGGCGGTCGCGGCAGCCCTCGCGTCCCTTTGGTACTGGGTTCCCGGGCACGACTGGCCGGTGTGGTATCCGCTCCTGTGGCTGCCGTCCCTTGTCGTGGCCGTCGTGCTGGTCTCTCCTGCCCGGGCCGTGTCGCTCATCGCGCTGGTGGCGGGAGCCCTGGCGGCGGTGCTGACGTGGGGCGACGCCGCCGATGGCCGGATCCTGCTGGCCGAGCGGGACGCCGTCGGGTTGCGGCAGGGCAGTGACCCGGTCGCGGTCGGCCTGCTCGAGCGCTTCGGCGCGAGCCTCCAGGAGGAGGCGGCCCCACGGACTACCGGAGAGCTGTACAGCCGGTGGAGTCGCTCGGCGCTGGAAGCGGATCGCTACCCGGCGGTGCTGGCGGTGTGGTTGCACGAGAATCTCCAGTCGCGGCTCGATCTCGCGGCCCTGCCGCTGGCGGACTCGGTGCTGCAGCACTTCGCGCTCGTCGCCAGCGATCGCCACGTCCCCGCCGTCACGGAGGTACCGAGCGTCCCGGGACACCTGTTCGTGCTGTCGGTGCCGTTTCCCGACGGCTCGGCCGTCACGGTCGGCCTCGGCCCGCGATCCCGCCTGATCGAGCCGGTGCGCGTCGCCCGGTTCCTGCGGGGGGAGGGCACGCTCGCCGCGCCGTACACGCTGACGCTATCCGACATCGTGGCGGAGCCCGACACGGTCTTGAGCGGTGGGGTGGCGTGGCAGCGCGACGGCTGGGTCGCGCGGGGCGATATGCGC
>Ga0153915_10002907_pt1 | contig 15643 bp, 12 predicted proteins | sample Opewatmetagenome_2_FD_107003 | JGI IMG/M metagenome (GOLD analysis project Ga0153915, IMG submission 107003) | Freshwater wetland microbial communities from Ohio, USA - Open water 3 Core 3 Depth 3 metaG | ecosystem: Environmental > Aquatic > Freshwater > Wetlands | place: USA: Ohio, Lake Erie...
ATGTGCCCCATACTATCGTGGCGTCAGTGGGCTGGCTACTGAGTGTCGGAATGAAAATGTAGCTGACGGCTTGGCGAAATTGGTCAGGTGCATCTGGGAATCGTTCACTTGTGGACGTTGGATGAGCCGAAGGTGAGCAGAAAAGAGCAGATGATAACGCAGATGGGCTTTATGAGTATCCCTGAATTGCAACTGGTTCGCGATACTATGGAAACCTGGTCGCAGTTATGCCTTGATGGCCTTGCAAATATATAGGCGGGCGAGCCGCGAATTTTCTCGTTTTTTCTTGCAGTTTGGCAAATAATGCGATATAATTCCGAAAATATCTGAACGAATCGCTGTTTCTTTGGCGATATTGGGAATAAAGGAATGCCAGATACACGTTCAAACTTGCCGATGGGGCACAGGGATGTTTTGGTGGGGTTGACTTTTTTTTTGCCTTCTAATAGATGATGTTTCTTTCCTATTTTAGCATAGGTTAGAGGGAGGTCTGATTTGACTACGATAGTAAAACTGTGGCGAAAAGAAGAGGGCTTGGCGATTAGCGGGCTTTTGGGTGTCCTTGTCGCAGTTCTTGTCGCCGCACTATTACTGGTTGCTGTCTTGACTCCGAAGAAAGAACAGCCAGCATCACCAAAACTTTCAAAAATAGAACAGCCAAATGTGCCTGAGCCCTCAAAGCAAGAGCAGTTGGATATTCAGTTGGCGACTGCCGCGGCCAATAGAGATTTTCCCGGTTTTCTTACCGGGGCATGGTCAAGAAAAATGGATTACGGATTCAAGGCGACGGATGAACAGAATGATGTGTCGCTCGCAGAACCTGTCTTGGTTTATAGCATCGACGAGAAAATAGTCGGAAATTTGAATGGAGTGGCGGGTCTGGTCGCGGCCGTTAAGCCGATAGGTGAGTTGATATATCCCGTCCAGGTAAAGCAGGAGTATCGCTCCTTGTTCGGGGTCCGGTTGAGAAGCAATAATGAATGGCGGGGGACTTACCTGGGCAACCCTTATCTTGCTGCTTCGTTGCAGGGCATTCGAAAGGCGTGGCCGTCAAAAGACGGCGATGGGTTCAAGCTGGTTTCCTGTATTCAACCTCGCTCTTTTTTCTTCATTGCATTAAATTCCGACAAGCCCAATCTGACCCCCGTTACTCGCGTAGCGATGGAGAATGGCAAATATCTTGCTCCGCCGCCGGACTGGAATTCCATAACTCCAGCGGAAACTGTTTTGGAGTCGCTGAAGAGTTTCTGGAAATCGGGTGCGGATGTTAATGGTATCGGACTGCCGAACGATACCAATCAATAGATAAACGGAAAAGTGAACAACGAAATTAAGGAGAACAAAAATGAGGATTAGAGTGTTGGCTGTATTAGTGGTTATGGCTTCGTTGCTGGCGTCTGTTTATGCCGGTACGCTTGCTGTGCCGCTGATTGGGCAGGAGATGGACAATTGGTGCTGGAATGCATCCAGCAATATGGTGCTGCAGTTTTATGGGTTCACCCATACCCAGACAGAGGTTGCTGCCTGGGCCGTTGGCGGCTACAACGTCCCCAATCATCTTTCTTCAACGACCGTAGGCCCCCTGGCTGCTCCTGCTCCAGCGGCTGGAACCTATAACAGGAAGGGATGCGGTCTGGTTTTAACTGAATTCGGCCCCGTTAATTCAAACTATTTAACACGCTGTTTGACTTATGATGAGGTAAAAACGACTATCGATGAGAACTGCCCTGCGATATTGCTGATTCGCTGGATAGACGGAGGCACAGACACTGGCGGCCACATAATCGTACTTCGCGGCTATGAGACTGCTGATGGTGACAAAGTTGCGATAGCTGACCCCTGGCCGGCTGACAACAACGTTTTTGGTCCCGGTACGCCGGGAGCTTCTTATCTCGTGGCTTACGATGCGATGTTCGATGTGAATGGTCCTACTTATTCCAATCCTTCTGCAGTGATTGGAAATAATTGGACGCGAACGCTTAAGACCACCAGAGTGTTGGACCTGTGCTTTCTCATAGATTCGACGGGAAGTATGGGGGATGACATCGAGTCAGTAAAAACCGCATCGTTGGCTATGATTGATAGATTAACGGCAAATGGTGCGAACAATCGCATCGCGGTTGTTGATTACCGAGACAACCCTGCGTGTGAGTCATGCGCCGACTCCGGGGACTGGATTACCCTTGTGCGATCGGCGTTTACAACCGATGCCAATGTCGCAAAGGATGCAATCAACGCCATTTCTGCCGACGGCGGCGCCGATTGGGAGGAAGCGGTTTTCTCTGCTCTTATGTTCACAATGCAGGATACCATAGGTCTCGGCGGATGGAGAAAGGATGCCGAGCGACACATTATTCTGATGGGAGATGCCCCCGGTCACGACCCCGAACCCTGGACGGGCGGATATTCGTACTCGGACGTGCTTGCTTACTGTGCAGCGGACCCGAACAAGAAATTTATCGATGCATTACTGACGGGAAGTGATTCGGAGGTTGAAACCGAATTCGGCGGCTTTGCGGCCGCTACCGGCGGCACTCTGCGTGATGCCGCAGACAGCAACGCAGGCGAAGAGATGGCAGATATTGTTGCTACGTTAATTGAAGCAACGCCGCGGTCCCCGCTTCACAGCGTAGAATCATTCAAGCCGGTATTTACTTTTACCCCGACTACGGATTCAATGGGGCCTGACGTCACAAATATCCTGCTTGAGATACAAAAATGGGATGGAAAAAACGACCCCAATCTGTCTAAAAGCTGGAAGAAGTATATGCTGGTCAAACTGGCTCCGGATGCCAATTCCTGGACGCCCGTAAAGTCCCTTCCTATAGGCGATTATCGGTGGCGCGCAGGATATGTCCGTGGAGCCGGCGTTTTCGCATTGCCATCCGGCACAACACGAAAGATTAAAGCGGCGAAGCTGATGGAAGTGGAGTGGTCAGAGTTTACGCGAGCGGAGATTGAGGCAGCTACTCCCACGATGTATAGCCCAACCACGGACTCGTACACTTCTTTTCTTGCGGAAACTAAGGATGTAAATTACACCTTTGGCACGGTAGTTGGTGCCACTGGGTATGCTCTGGGGATTTCTGTTTATCAAGAGTCGAAAGAAGTCTGGAGCTGGAAGCTTTGGAAAAAGGTAACGGTCAAGCCCCCGGCGGATCCGAACGCGACGACTATTACAGTGAAGGTTACAGGGCATACGGTTGATCCAAACGTAATGTACGAATGGAGTGTGCAATCGCTGAATCTCGACCATCCTAAGCCCGACCCTAATTTATACCCTTAATTACTAAATTTGGATTTTCATCGTGCCTGTGGCGGAGAAAGTTATTCTCCGCCACAGGTATGTGTTTTGGGCTGGAGAAACAATGAAAGCAGCACGATTTGTTCCTGTTATAGGTTTGCTTGTCGCCGTTGTGTCTTCTTTATTGGTATTTACAAAGGTTAGGTCTGAACAAGCCAGGCAAAACGGTCCAGCGCTAACAAAAAGAGATGTATCTGTTGCGCAGGCCTCCAAAGAAAAAAATGGTAACGTCCCCGAAACACGCAATACCCGTCCCGGCAGGCCTTTGTCTGAACCCGTTGCTGTCGCAAATCCTGCATCCGGAATTGGCGTAAGTCCGTCCAGAGAGTTGCCCGTGGCCTGGGACAAACCCAATTTGAATTTGCCTGTCGGCCAAAGGGCCGACAACCTGTCTGTGTCTGAAGACAAGCCCGATTTATCTGTTAGCCAAAATCAGCAATCGATTACTCCTGTTGATGCAACTGACGAAACAAAATCGGATTCCATGGAATCGAACCACACTGGTATTGATATTAGCCGGGTATATTTAAATAACCCGGAAGTTTATGGGCAAAACGGCGAACTGCTGCCTTCGCCGGAGAAAGTGCTTGCGAGTAAGGCAAAAAGTATTTTGGAAAATTACAAGGACAGGAATGCAGAAGGGGTCATCATCTCGGAAGAGGTAGTGGGAGAAAATCAATCCGGCTCTGCTGATACAGAATCGTCTGTCGAAGTTGTTACCGGCGTCGAAGGCACGGTTGCAATGCTCGCGGAGCAGAGCGCCTCCGACGATGCCGCTGACGCCAAATCGCAAACTGACCGGCTTTTGGCGGCATTGGCCGACGATAATCCCGTTGATGTTCGCCTTCAGGCGATTTACCTGCTTGGGGACGTTGCTCCAGACCAGGCGAAAAAATTTCTTAATGATAAGGAGGACGTAATCCGTTGTGAAGCGGAAAGGATTGCCGGCATCCTCCCCCAGGATTGGTAACGGTCCCGCAAAAACGCGGACCGTCGCAGGACATCAAATCGACAGCAAAGAAACAATTCAGGACATTTCTCTTGGCGTTTCCTTCTCAATCCCGAAATAATTGCGACACCAAGGCCAAAAAGTAAGAGCGTGGCGGGCGAAAAAGAAACCAGCGCCAATCAGAATTGCAGAGGCGGGTTCGGGGTTGCCTACTTATTAATCAAGTTAAACAATTTGTTTGCCTGTTCGGTATCCAGGGTTTTTAAGATTTTGTATTCTTCGAGGGCGGATTCTTTGTCGCCGGTTACTAAATAGGCAACGCCAAGATTAAAGTGCGCCTGGGCCCAATCCGGCCTAATTCTTAGGGCCTGTTTATAGGGTTCAACCGCATCCTGATAGCGGCCAAGTTTGTAGTAAGTAACGCCAAGATTAATATATGCATCGGCGTAATCCGGTGAAATTCGGACGGCTTGCTTATAGGATTCTGCCGCATCATCGTAGCGGCCAAGGCCTTCATATGCTACGCCAAGATTACAGTGCGCCCTGGCGTAATCCGGTTTGATTTTAATGGCCTGCTTACAGGATTCTATCGCATTCTGCCAGCGGCCAAGTCTTTCATATGCAACGCCAAGATTATTGTGCGCATCAGCATAATCCGGCTTGATTTTGACGGCCTGCTTATAAGCTTCTATCGCATCCTGATAGCGGCCAAGGCCGAAGCAGGCATTACCAAGATTATTGTGTGCATCAGCATAGTCCGGCTTGATTCTTATGGTCTGCTTAAAGGTTTCTGCGGCATCCTGATAGCGGCCAAGGCCGAGGTAGGCATTACCAAGATTATAATACGCCCCTTCAAAATCCGGCTTAATTCGGATGGTTTGCTTATAGGCCTCTATCGCATCTTTGCCGCGGCCAAGTTCGTCGTAGGCGACGCCAAGATTACAAATCGCTTTGGCATAGTCCGGCTTGATTTTTATGGCTTGCTTATAGGCCTCTATCGCATCCTGCTTGCGGTCAACTTTACGATAGGCGCCGCCAAGATTATAGTATGCCTCGGAGTAATCCGGCTTAATTCTTACGGCCTGCCTGTAGTTTTTTATCGCATCCTGGCGGCGGCCGGTGCTGTCGCAGGCAACGCCAAGATTATTGTACGCAAGATAATTGTTTGGTGTTACCTTGATGGCATGCGAAAAGAGGGTAAAGCTGTTATTCCAGAAGCTGACCTGCCGATGCGCGCATAATCCGAGAATTGTAATCGCTATTACCATCGACAGGCCGAGGGCGATTTTTCGCTGAGGCCATTTCGAAAGAAGCTGAGGCAATCCCCACGCAATCATTATGAAAAGACCTATATACGAGATGTAGGTGTATCGGTCGGCATAGCCCTGGATGCCGCTTTGCACAAGGCCTATGACCGGGATGAGCGTTACAACAAACCAGAACCAGCCCACCGGCAAATACTTTTGTTTTTGTCCGAAACGAATTACAAAAACTGATATGCCGAGCAGCAGTATCGCACACATCGTTATTTGCCAGAACGAAAAGCTCTTTATGTCAAAGGGATAGAATGTCGTCATGTTCTGCGGCCAGAACATTTTGCCGATGTATCTGGCGTAAGACAACAGGGCATTTGCAATTCTGTAATAAGGAGGGAGAGCATCGGTTTCAATCACCGACCCGCTGCCTTTCTGGGCAAGGAAGGTTATCACGCTCCAGACAACCGCCAGGGCGAGGAAAGGAACTTTTTCGATTATTATTCGATACAGAATTCGTCGCATATCCGGAATGGAGGCGGGTTTGCGGGGCCGGCGGCCTGATGTCTTTGCAGGATGGGAATCAAAGCGATTCAGCGGCCAATAGTCGAGCAAGAGGAGCACAAACGGCAAGGTAACGAGCATTGGTTTGGCCAGGAGACCTAATACGAACAGCAGAATTGTCAGCAGATAGCGAAACGATCCGTCGTTGCCGACATAGCCGACATAAGCGGCTACCGTAAGCATAAAGAAGAAAGTACTTAGCACGTCCTTGCGTTCGATTACCCACGCCACTGATTCAACGTGCATCGGATGGAGAGCAAAAGCGGCGGCGACAAAGGCGCTTCGCCAGAGCGAACCGGTCATCTTTTTAAGAACCGCGAAAAGCAGCAGGGTATTAGCGATGTGCAAAAGGAGATTTACAAGATGCATCCGGCCGGAGTTCAGGCTGAACAACTGGCTATCGAGCATAAAGGAAAGCCATGTCAGCGGAAGCCAGTTTCCGATGTTCGGAGTTGTAAAAGCCCAGATGATGTCATCACGATTGATGCCGTGCGAAAAGTGCGGGTTTTCGGTTACGTAGTCAGTATCGTCGTAATTGGTAAATTCAAAATTCCGCACCTGCCAGAAGACCAGCAGGGTACTCAATATTAAGGCAGAATAAATTAAAACAATGACGTTTCTCTTCGCAAATTCGAGCATACTTACAGTGTATTGAGGCAAATAGGTACCGTCAAGGCGTAAAAACTCCGGTTGTGGAATGGGAAGGATTGGTTGCAGGGCCAGTATCTTGTACTAATGATTACCATTGCTGTTTTGAGAAATACTCAGAGGGATTGAATTGGGGAGATGCCCAAGGTGTTTTAACCGGAGGGTAGCGAGAAGGGGCTGAGCAACGGGTTGACTGGCTCGGTGGCGCTCACCACAGGCAGGCTCCCCGGCCTATGGATTGCCGGGGCAGGCAAGCTAACCGCTGCTCGCCTCTGAGTCGATTAAACGCCGGGCAGGGGGTCTTTTTTCCTGTAAACCATTCCCTGAAAGACGGCGATTATCTCGCCTGCCTCGTTGGTAACGTCGATACTGTATGTTGCTAATTTCGGATTGCACGCGATTTCCCTGCCCTCGGCGAACAGTGTGCCGCCCGATGATGCCTTGATGAATGATATTGAGGCGTTGATTGCGACGGCGACCGTTCCGTGAGAATTTGACGCCGCGGCGAAGACAAGGTCAGCCAGCGTAAATATCGCCCCTCCGTGCACGATATCGACGCCGTTCAAATGCTGCGGCCCGATTGTCATTTTGGCTTTAGCTTTCCCCGGCGATACCTCCAGCAGTTCAATCCCCGCCAGTTCCGCGAATTTGTCTCTCTTGAGAAACGCTTTTATTTTGTCCATTCTGTTATGCCTCCATCTTTTCACCTTAATTGTTGCAGATTCTACCACAAAGGCCCCGATACACAAAAGGATTTACGATTTGCGATTTATGATTTATGATTGTGAGTATGACGAAGAATGGGACAATTGATTTTCACACGCACGCGTTTCCGGACGAATTAGCCCCGCGGGCAATGAAGAAACTGCTGTCCGAAGCCCCGGGTGTTAACGCCTTTCTCGACGGGACAATAACGGCGCTGATGGATTCGATGAATCGCAACGGCATCAGCCAAAGCGTGATATGCTGCATTGCCACGACGCCCGAACAGTTCACCCCGATTTTCAACTGGTGTAAAAAAACGCAGACGAATAAGGTGATAATGTTTCCGTCAATTCATCCGGCTGATACGGAATGGAAAGAGAGAATAGCCCTGATTAAAGAGGCGGGCTTCAAGGGAATCAAAATGCACCCGTATTACCAGGACTACTTTCTCGATGAGGACAGGATGCTGCCGATTTACGAGGAGCTTGAGCGAAACGACCTTATGGTGGTGGCTCACACTGGGTATGATATTTCATTTGCGAGAGACGACAGGGCCGACTGCCGCAGAATCCTGAAAGTTACGAAGATGTTCCCGCGATTAAAATTCGTCGCTACGCACTTAGGGGCTTGGCAGCAGTGGGAGGATGTTGCCCAAATGCTGGCCGGCAAACACATCTATATGGAATTGTCGTGGTCACTCGAATATCTTACCCCCGAACAGGCGAGACGAATCATACTGGCCCATCCTGCCGATTGTGTCCTTTTCGGCACTGATTCTCCCTGGACAGACCAGGGCAAAACCCTGTCATTATTGAAAAATCTTAAACTCCCACAGGGGCTTGAAAGAAAAATTTTACGGGATAACGCAATGGCTCTATTAGGGCTGATATAGCGTTATTCAGGGGCTAAAGCCCGTCCAGTGTGTTTTTACGGGACTCTGCTGACCTTGCATAAATTGTGAAATTAAAGAGCAAAAAAGGTCTTGCTTTTTGTGGTGTCCTGAGCATACTAATACCGATACATAATGGAATATGGGACGAACACCGAAATCTGCAGGGGGCGGATTTCGGGGAGTCCAATGTAACAAAGGCCGTCGTTTATATTCAGGCAGGGAAAAACTAACCGCTAATTTAAGGAGTAGGAAATGGCACAGAACGGAGCAAAAATGATTTTGGTTTTTGTGTTCTTGCTGGCCGGTCTGCTTGTTGCTGCGCAGGTACAGGCAGCCGAGACCACAGCCAGTGCGTCGCCGGCAAGCGCCCAGCCGACCGATTCGTTCCACAATCCGGCGCCGTGGCTGGAAATGGGAGCGGATTTCCGATTCAGGGAACATTATGGCTGGAACTGGACCGGACTGGCCAGTGACGCACAATACGATGGAAAGTTCAACAATGCGTTTCATTTTGAGAGATACCGCACCCGCTGGTGGACAAAATCCAAGCTGGATGAGAACACCACTTTTAATACAAGATTAACATGGGAATTTCGAACGTGGGATGAGCCGGAAAGCAGGATGCAGTCAACGGACTTCGACGAAATAATAATCGACAACCTTAATTTGTCTATGAAGAAGTTCCTCGACTTGCCTGCGACCGCCACTATTGGCCGTCAGGACCTGTTCCTCGGACAGGGTTGGCTTGTCGCTGATGGAACGCCTCTGGATGGCTCTCGAACCTTTTACTACGACGCGGCCCGGTTCACCTTTGATTTGGGTGAGAAAACCAAGCTCGATGCGATTTACATCAGGAACATGCCTAACTCCGACTGGTTCCTCAAACCCATCAATGACAGGCATAAATATGTAACGCAGGAAGAAGAGCAGGGAGCAATACTGTATTTAACCGACAAGAGCACCCCCACTCAGCTCGAAGCCTATTTTATGTATAAAAACAACAACCCCGTTGACCCCACATTCCACAGAGCTTTTGTATGGCCGCAGGCTGCTGTCAACGCATACAGCAAAAAGGCCGAGATATACACATTTGGCGGCGCAGTTTCGGGGGCCATTAACGACAACTGGGGTTACCGCGTCGAAGGCGCCGTGCAGACAGGCACCTCCGCCTCGCCGTCTGTCTTAGTTACTCCCAATATCCATACTCAACCACTTTTGGCCTTTGGACAAAAGTCCACTCTCGAATACAGCTTCAAAGACGACCTTGATAACAAGCTGCATGTTACCTATGAATATCTGTCAGGCGATGACCCGGACACAAAACGCGTAACATCGTTTAACCCGCTATGGGGTCAGTGGCCGCAGTGGAGCGAACTTTACCAGCCGTACGTGACACAGCTGGAAGATAACCTCGTATCCAACCTGCACCGTCTCGACTTCGGGCATAAGTTCAAACCGAATAAGGAATGGGAAATTCTTACCGACTGGAATCTGCTCTGGTCGGACGAAAATACCTATAAGGGTAATGCCAGATTTACCGGCGACGGCAATTTCCGCGGTCACCTTTTTACCTGCTGGGCTAAATACAATTTCACAAAACAGCTCAAGGGTAACCTGGTCGGCGAATATATGGTGCCCGGAAACTATTACTCAAATGCCAACAATGACGACGCCTTGTATTTCCACTTTACCGTTGAATACACATTCTAAAAAAGCTTGTTTGATTTAATGAAAAGCCCGGCCTGAAGCCGGGCTTTTTTTATTGAACCGAGACACTTGAATCCCTATTATATATTGTTATATGAGCAAGAATGAAACGTCCAAAAAGGCGCTGCTTTCGGGCGATGAGGCCCTTGCTTTCGGGGCATACGAGGCCGGATTGAAGGTTGCCTGCGCATACCCCGGAACTCCCTCAACCGAGATACTTGAAACCTTAGCCACCTTCCCTGAGCTTGACGTTCAATGGTCGGTAAACGAAAAGGTGGCTTATGAGGTCGCGCTTGGCGCAGCCATAAGCGGCGTCCGCAGTTTGTTTGCCTGTAAACACGTCGGCTTAAACGTCGCGATGGACCCGCTGATGACGTCTTCCTATACGGGCATACTCGCGGGCTTTGTGGTTGTTGTCTGCGATGACCCGGGAATGCACTCGTCCCAAAACGAGCAGGATACCAGATGGGTGAGTATCTACGCCAAGCTGCCAATGCTCGAGCCGGCAAGCCCGAGAGAGGCGAAAGAATATGTCAAGCAGGCATTCGAGATAAGCGAGAAATTCGATACGCCTGTAATTTTGCGAATGACTACGCGCGTCGCTCATACGAAAGAAAATGTAATGCTTGGCGACAGGGTCGTGCCCCAACAGCCGCCCTTCGAGAGAAATATAGCGAAATATGTAATGGTCCCCGGAAACGCATACGGCAGGCACATCTTTGTCGAACAACGCCTGAAAAAACTCAAGGTCCTGTCCGAAAAAACAAAGCTGAACAAAATTGAGCCGGGCGACAAAAAAATCGGATTCATAACATCCGGCGTCTCCTACCAGTACCTAAAGGAAATCTACCCCGATGCTTCTTATTTAAAACTGGGTATGACGTATCCTTTCTGCGACGACAAAATACGCGCCTTTGCCAAAACCGTCAAAAAGCTCTATGTAATCGAAGAGCTTGACCCGTTCCTTGAAGAGCACGTTAAAGCATTAAGCTTGAAATGTCACGCCAAAGACCCGTCTTTCAGAATAGGCGAGTTGCTTCCTGAATTAGTCCCTGCGGTCGTTAAAGGTGAAGTTAAGCAGGAAAAAATAGTCGCTAAAAGAAAACCGCGTCTGTGTCCGGAATGCCCGCACTGGGCGACATTCGCGACGCTTAAAAAACTCGATTTCTACGTCGCGGGTGACATCGGCTGTTATACGCTTGCCTGCCTGCCGCCCACTTCCGCGCTTCACTCCTGTTTGTGCATGGGAGCGGGAGTGACTTTCAATGAGGGCTGGAGAAAAGGCGCACCGGACAAAAAAATCGTCGGAGTGGTCGGCGATTCGACATTCGTGCATTCGGGCATAACCGGGCTGATCAACGCTGCCTACAACAAGGCAAAAGGCGTTATATTCATCCTCGATAATTCCACAACCGCTATGACCGGCGGCCAGCACCACCCGGCCACGGGATTAACAATACGAAACGAGCCGACGAAGAAACTCATCCTCGAAGACATTTGCAGGGCATGCGGCGTGGATAACGTCGATTGTATAGACCCGAAGAACAGGGCCGAGTTTGACGCCCTTGTCGAAAAACGTATTAACGAAAACGCGTTATCGGTTATAATATCGAGACATCCGTGTAAACTGCTCGCACAATAACGCTGTAGGAGAACAATGGCTGATAAGACCTGCAACATAACCTTTGGCGGAACAGGGGGACAGGGCATTCTCAAGGCCGCGGAAATCTGCGGCTGGGCGGCGATGTACGCGGGCTATCACGTCAAAAAATCCGAGGTTCACGGAATGGCCCAGCGAGGCGGCTCCGTCGAATCGCACGTGCGGTTCGGCAAAAAGGTCTTTTCGCCAATCGTCCAGCAGGGCGGAGCGGACCTTCTTGTGTGTTTCCACCCGGAAGAACATGACCGGCTAAAGGCATTCCTGAAACCAGACGGCAGGGACCTGGTCGAATATCTCGAAAAGGCCAAAGCCGCTGTCGAAAATCCGCGTCATCTGAATGTTTTTCTTATGGGTGTGCTGTCGGCTTATCTGCCGATTAAGCCGGATTTCTGGCTACAGGCCATTGAATCGGTTTTCAAGAAAAAATACGTTGAAGAAAATAAGGGGGTATTTCTTAAAGGAAGGGAAATGGGCCAATTATGATTTGGAAAAAAGAAATCGAGTGCATGCAGCCCGCTGAACTCAAAAAGCTGCAGTCGGATTACCTCAAAAAACTCATACCTTACATATACAACAACTGCCCCGTATATAAAAAGAAAATCGACGATGCGGGCGTAAAACCGGATCAAATCAAAAGCATCGACGACATAAAACGCCTGCCCTTTACCACCAAGATTGATATGCGGGACAATTATCCTTACGGACTTTTCTCCGCCAAGGATAAAGACGTCGTCGAAATACATATCTCGAGCGGCACAACGGGCAATCCCACTCTCGTCGGCTATACGAGATACGACGTCTCGCTGTGGTCCGACGTTATGGCAAGAACAATTTGCTGCGCGGGCGGTGAACCCGGTGACACAATCCAAATTGCATACGGCTACGGCCTGTTCACAGGCGGACTGGGCTTTCATTACGGCGCACTCGAGCTGGGTATGAGAATAATACCGACTTCGGCGGGACAAACTGCTCGCCAGCTCAAAATTATGCAGGATTTCAAGCCGAAAGTCATTGCCTGCACGCCAAGCTACGTGCTTTATATGGCTGAAGAGGCCAAAGCAATGGGAATCGACCCCGCCAAAGGCAACTGGAAAATCGGCATCTTCGGCGCGGAACCCTGGAGCGAGTCGATGCGCAAAGAAATTGAGCAGGTCTGGAATATGAGCGCGACCGACGTTTACGGGCTTTCGGAAATCATCGGGCCGGGCGTCGCGCAGGAATGTACCCATAAAGACGGCCTGCACATATACAGCGACGTGTTTTACCCCGAGATAATCGACCCCAAGACGGACCAGGAAGCCAAAGAGGGCGAATCAGGCGAGCTCGTCATTACCACCCTCACAAAACAGGCCATCCCGCTCATCAGATACCGCACAAGGGACATCGTCAGCATCCGCTATGACAAATGCAAATGCGGCAGGACAAGCCCGCGAATCAGCAAGATTAAAGGCAGAACCGACGATATGATTATCGTCCGCGGCATAAACGTCTTCCCGTCGCAGATTGAGCACGTCCTGCTCGGCATCAAAGGCACTCAGCCGCATTACCAGATTATCGTTGACCGCAAAGCACACCAGCTCGACAATGTCGAGGTGCTTGTTGAGGTTGAGGAAAAGATTTTCTCCGATGAGGTCAAGAAGCTCAACGAACTTTCGCAGAAAATCAAAAAAGAAATTGAGGCGGCTCTGTCCATCGGCGTCAAGGTTACGCTTGTTGAGCCGAAAACCATCCAGCGAAGCGAAGGCAAGGCCAAACGAATTATTGACAAGAGAATCATATGAAAACTTTGCCACAGAGGAAAAAGAGTTTTTTAGCCACAGAGAGCACAGAGGACACAGAGAATTATTTTTTAACAGTGTTAATCCGTGTAAATCAGTGTCAAAAAATTGCCGTGTTGTTCAGTGTTTAAATTAAGGGGACCAAAATGAAACTAACCCAAATATCGGTGTTTTTGGAAAACAGGAAGGGTCGGCTCTACGAAGTTTGCTCGCTGCTGGGAAAAACCGGCATAAACATCCGCGCTTTGACAATCGCCGAGACCGAGAGCTTCGGCGTTCTGCGAATCGTCGTGGATAAATCAGACCTCGCCATAAAGACCCTGAAAGCAAACAATTTTGTGGCGAATCTCACCGACGTCGTCGCGATTGAAGTCGGCGACAAGCCGGGCGGACTTGCGGAAATCCTCAAGGTCTTCGCCGACAGTGACATAAACGTCGAGTATATGTACGGCTTCGTCGAAAAGTTCAGCGACAACGCGCTATTGGTCTTCAGGTTCGAAGATACCGACAAGGCCGCGAAAATCCTCGCGGATAAGGGCGTAAAAGTCGTTACACGCAGGGAAATCGAAGGCCTGTAATTTTCTGTTTTCAGTTTTCGATTTTCTATTTTTAACAAAGCCGCTCAATCTGGCAACCGGTGTACCAACGGTTAAATAGAAAATAGAAAATAATAAATAAAAAATAAGCGGAGCGCCAGATGGATGTGCCTTTCTGGAATAAGGAAATTGAAACAGCCGAGAGGTCTCGGCTGGAAACGATACAATTAGAACGCCTCCGTGAAACGGTCGGCTGGGCGTTAAAAACACCCTTCTACCAAAAGCAGCTTCGCCAGGCCAAAATCTCTTCGCCGGACGATATCCGCTCGCTGGCAGACCTCAAAAAAATCCCCTTCACCGTAAAAGATGACCTGCGGATAAATTTCCCGCGAGGTCTGCTCGCCGTCGATATAAAAGACGTGGTGCGAATTCATTCATCCAGCGGCACAACGGGAATCCCCACGGTCATTTACTATTCAAAAGAGGATATCGAAAACTGGACCGATATGCTGGCAAGATGCCTGTTCTCGACAGGTGTAACAAGCTCGGATGTCTTTCAGAATATGATGACCTACGGCATGTTCACGGGCGGCCTCGGAATGCACTACGGCGCAGAACGAGTCGGCATGGCTGTAATACCCATGGGCGGGGGCAACACCAAACGCCAGATTAAAACAATGAAGGACTTCGGCACGACCGCCATTCACGTCACGCCCAGCTACCTCCTGCACATTCATACCAAGCTCGATGAGGCCGAGGTCACACGCGACCAGCTTGTCCTCAAAAAAGCGTTCACCGGCGCGGAACCCCATTCGGAGGATATCCGCAAAAAAATCGAGCGTATCTGGAATATCGACGCCTATAACTCCTATGGCCTTAGCGAGCTTAACGGGCCGGGCGTCGCCTTCGAATGCGTCTATAAAAACGATATGCACCTCTGGGAAGACGGCTATATCGTCGAAATCATCGACCCCGAAACAGGCGAACAAGTCCGGGACGGCGATTCGGGCGAGGTTGTCCTGACTAATCTGATTCGCCGGGCGACCCCGATGCTGCGATACCGCACGCGCGACCTCGCGTACCTGCATACCGACCCCTGTCCCTGCGGCAGAACGCACAGACGCCTGTCTCGCATAATGGGACGCACCGACGATATGCTCATAATCAACGGCATTAACCTGTTCCCGTCGCAGATTGAAGAAGTTGTGATGCGAATACCCGAAGTCGCCACCAATTACATTATCCAGGTTGAAAAACGCGGCGACCTCGACCACCTTACCGTCAAAGTCGAAATCTATCCGAAATTGTTCCTCGGCGACCCGTCGCAGCTCGAGGCCCTCAAGGGACGCATCACCGAAGAATTGCGCTCGGCGATTATCCTGCATCCGACTGTCGAGCTGCACGAGCCGAATGCCCTTCCCGTCTCGGAAGGCAAAGCCAAACGCGTTATTGACCTGAGACCGAAAGAGTAAGAGAAAAAATACGAAAACCGAAATACGAAATACGAAACAAATACAAATGTTTAAAATTAGAATTACAAAACGGCTGACGCCTGTCGTTTTAGTCATTCGTTAATTAGGATTTTGAATTTGTTTAGGATTTAGAGTTTAGCATTTAGAATTTTTAATTAGAGGAGTAAATTATGGC
>Ga0153915_10002908_pt1 | contig 15640 bp, 13 predicted proteins | sample Opewatmetagenome_2_FD_107003 | JGI IMG/M metagenome (GOLD analysis project Ga0153915, IMG submission 107003) | Freshwater wetland microbial communities from Ohio, USA - Open water 3 Core 3 Depth 3 metaG | ecosystem: Environmental > Aquatic > Freshwater > Wetlands | place: USA: Ohio, Lake Erie...
GCCGGCTGCGAAGCCGCCTCGGCGGCCGCTCGTATGGGCCTTGAGACCATCCTCGTGACGATTCATCTCGAAACGATCGCCCAAATGTCGTGCAACCCGGCTATCGGCGGGCTGGCCAAGGGAAACCTGGTCCGTGAGATCGACGCCTTGGGAGGGCTGATGGGACTCCTGGCCGACGAGACCGGCATCCAGTTCCGGCTTTTAAACAGGAGCCGGGGCAGCGCGGTCCAGGCCCCCCGGGCCCAATGCGATAAAGCCCGCTACCGGCTTCTCATGAAGAAGCGGCTCGAGGACACTCCAAACTTGACCGTTTTCCAAGGCATTGTCACGGGTGTCCTGGTTTCGAATGGGAGGGTGCAGGGAGTGCAAACGCTCGACGGTAATCGCCTTCTCGGAAGGGCGGTCATCATCTCTCCCGGCACCTTCCTGAACGGTCTAATCCACATGGGGTTGAGTTCTTATCCCGCGGGCCGGGCCAATGAGCCGGCGGCGACCGCGCTGAGCGAAAGCCTTCGACTCCTGGGGCTCCAAATGTTCCGGCTGAAGACCGGGACGCCGATGCGGCTGGACAAGCATACGATCGATTGGGCGGCCTTCACTCCTCAGCCCGGCGATGAGCGGCCCGTTGCCTTCTCTTTCCGGACGCAGCGCCCTTTGCTCAATCAGGTCATGTGCTATTCGGGCTACACGAACGCTGCAACGCATGAAGTCATCCGGAAAAACCTGGACAAGTCGCCCCTTTACAGCGGGATCATAACCGGAATTGGGCCGCGCTACTGTCCTTCTATCGAGGACAAGGTCGTCAAGTTCCCGCATCATTCCAGGCACCAGTTCTTCCTGGAGCCGGAGGGACTGGAGACTGCAGAAATCTACGTTAACGGGATGTCGTCGAGCCTTCCTCTCCAAGTGCAGGCGGATATATTGAAGACAATACCGGGCCTGGATAGCGCCAAGATTCTTAGGCCCGCCTACGGGATCGAGTACGATGCCGTGTCCCCGGTCGAGCTGGAGCGCACTCTCGAGACGCGAAAGATCAAAGGACTCTTTCTGGCCGGCCAGATCAACGGAACGTCGGGTTATGAGGAAGCGGCCGCGCAGGGGATCATGGCCGGGATCAACGCCGCCCTGAAGATCCGGAGAAAGGCGGCCTTTATACCGGGAAGACATGAGGCCTATATCGGAGTGATGATCGACGATCTTGTGAGCCGGGGTGTCGAGGAGCCGTACCGGCTCTTCACCTCGCGGGCCGAGTACAGGCTCAACCTGAGGGCGGACAACGCTGACCAGCGGCTCATGCCTTACGGCCGAAAACTCGGCCTGATCGATGACCAGACATTTCAAGGCTTTGAAAAAAAGCAGGAAAAGATCGGCCGGTTATTTGGCTTCCTTCAGAAGGAAAAAGTCAGCCCCGAGGATGGCGCTCGACTGAGCCTGAGAGAGTGGCTAAAAAAACCTCAGGTTTCCCTTGCGAGTGTGCTAGAATATAGCCAATTTCCAGAGGCTTTAACTGATGAGGAAATGAGATACGCAGAGGCGGAGATCAAGTACGAAGGTTACCTCCGGCGGCAGGAGAAAGAAGTGGCCAGGGTTAAGCGCATTGATGGTCTGAAGGTGCCGGAGACGACGGACTTCGGCCGGGTGCCGGGTTTGACGAGAGAGGCTGTCGAGAAGCTCCGCGCAAACCAGCCGAGAACGATCGGCCAGGCGAAACGGATTCCTGGGATGACGCCGGCCGCAGTCGTCAACCTCAGCTTGTATATCCAGGCCGAGAAGAAAGGCCGGAAACATAACCCGGTGTTCCACGTGAAACATTGAGCCAGCATGGGTAAGGTCGTCGCTGTCGCCAACCAAAAGGGAGGGGTGGGCAAGACGACCACAGCCGTCAACCTTGGCGCGGCCCTGGCTATGAAGAACAACCGCGTGCTGATCATCGACCTCGACCCTCAGGGTATGGCCACAGCCAGCCTCGGCAAAACAAAGGAGCCCCAAAAAGGCATCTACCAGTCGCTCATGAACGGGCACGACGTCATGAGCTTGACACTGGGAACGGAGCTCGATAATTATCATATCTGTCCCTGTTCGCCCGAGCTCGCCGGGGCAGAAGTCGAGCTTTTTTCCAAAGAAAACAGGGAGAAGAAATTGAAGGACGCCCTGGAGAGGGCGAAGCGCAACTTCCACTATGTTCTCATTGACTGCCCCCCTTCGCTGGGGTTCCTTACCATCAATGCTCTCTCAGCGGCCGATTCGGTCCTCATTCCGATCCAGTGCGAATTCCTCTGTATGGAGGGCATCCCGGACCTCCTGGCCACCTTCGATGAGGTCCGGACTTATTTCAACCCGGCTCTTTCCATCGAAGGCATTGTCCTGACGATGTTTGACGAACGGACCAACCTCTCAAAGCAGGTCGCCGCCGAGATCAGGCATTCGCTTAAGGCCGTCGTCTTTGAAGTCGTCATTCCCCGAAGCGTCAGGCTGGCTGAAGCACCGAGCTTCGGCCAGCCCGTCGTCTTATATGATATCAAGTCGAAAGGAGCACAGGCTTACTTGGCCTTGGCACAGGAGTTACTCAGCAAATGAACAAAAAGGCCCTGGGAAAGGGTTTGGGCGTCTTTATGCCCGATGACTATGGGATTCTCAAGGACGAGCGGTATGCGGAGGTCGACATCGGTGAGATATCACCGAACCCCCTGCAGCCGCGGATGAGGTTCAACCCGGACTCGATCGAGGAACTGGCGCAGTCGATGCGGGACAGCGGTGTTATCCAGCCAATTCTCGTTGTCCCCGAAGGAGATACGTACAAGATCATTGTCGGGGAAAGGAGATGGAGGGCGGCCCAGAAGGCTGGTTTGAAGAAGATCCCTGTCCTCATCCGCCAAATCCCCAAGGAAAGGCAGCTGGAGATTTCTCTTGTGGAAAACCTCCATCGCGAGGACCTCAACCCCTTGGAGATCGCGCATGTCTACCAAAGGCTGATCCGGGAGCTGGATTACACCCAAGAAGAGATCGCCAGCCGGGTCGGCAAGGACCGGACTTCGGTGGCCAACACCCTCCGGCTGCTGAATCTCCCCGAGTTCGTTCAGGACTATCTCTCCGATGACAAGATCACGATGGGCCATGCCCGGGCCCTCCTCGCCCTGACGGATGCGGATTCTCAGGTTGCGCTGGCCCGCGAGATCGTGCATCGGGACCTGACCGTCAGGGACGTCGAAAGGATCATCTCCGGCCGCAAGCGCCAGAAGCCCGTGTCCCGCAAAACGGACTCGGACGCCGACCTTCGGGCCGTGGAGGAGGACCTGGTCAGGGCCCTTGGGACGAAGGTCACAATTTCCGGGAATCGGAAGAAGGGAACGATCAAGGTCTTTTATTTTTCTCTGGATGATCTCAACCGAATATACGGAAAAATCAAAGGAGGCTCGCGATGAAAGAGAAGGATCGAAAGCGGGAGTACGACGAGCAGAAGATCACCGGTTTCTTCGACAAGGACACCGAGTTCAAGGGCGATTTGACGTTCAAGGGGTCCTTTCGGATCGACGGCTATTTCAAAGGCACGATCGTCTCCGACTCGATGCTCGTCATTGGGGAGCAGGGCAAAGTGGAGGCCGATGTCCGGGCCGGCTATGTCGTCATTAACGGTGAGATCAAGGGAACGATCCGGGCCGAAGACAAGGTCGAGATCCACAGCCGTGGCCGAGTGTCCGGAACGATCATCACTCCCAAGTTGGTCGTCGACGAGGGCGCGTTCCTAGAGGCCAACTGTATGGCCGGAGAACAGGTGGCAGTGACACCTTTGGAGCCGGAAAAGCCCAAGGAGGGGGAATCCGCTTGAAGCGTGCGGCGGCCATCATCCCCGCCCGGTACGATTCCACCCGCTTCCCCGGAAAGCCCCTCGCCCCGATCCTCGGGAAACCGATGATCCAGTGGGTTTATGAGGGGGTGCGCGAAGCCCGGCTGGTGGACCGCGTCATCATCGCGACCGATGACGAGCGGATCCGGCACGCGGCGGAATCATTCGGGGCGGAGACGAGGCTCACCTCGGCGGCCCACGGAAGCGGCACGGAGAGAGCGGCCGAGGTCTCACAAATAATTGATAATAAAATAATTGTAAACGTCCAAGGGGACGAACCCCTGGTCACCGGGAGTCTCGTCGACCGCCTCGTCGAGGCCCTCCAGGACGAAGCCGTGCCGATGGCTTCCCTTATGGCCAAGGTCCATGACGTCGGACTCCAAGTCAACCCGCACATCAACAAGGTGATTACCGACAAAGACGGTTTCGCCCTCTATTTTTCCCGCGCCCCTATCCCCTACCAGGCCTCGGACTTTTTTTATCAGCACATCGGGATCTACGGATACCAGCGAAGCGCCCTGCTCGAATTTGCCAATCTGAAGCCGTCCCGGCTGGAACGCCTGGAAAGATTGGAGCAGCTGAGGGCTCTGGAAAACGGGTGGCGGATCAAGATGGTGGAGGCGCCGGAGCCGACCTTGAGCGTGGATGTGGCGGGCGATATAATCAAGGTCGAGCAACTCCTGAAAAAGAGAAAACATGACTGAGACCAAGTATATCTTCGTGACGGGCGGAGTCCTTTCGGCGCTCGGAAAGGGCATCGCCGCTGCTTCGATCGGCCGTCTCCTCGAAAGCCACGGCTATCGCATCACGCTGCAGAAGTTCGACCCCTACCTCAACGTGGACCCGGGGACGATGAGCCCATTCCAGCACGGCGAGGTCTACGTGACCGACGACGGCGCCGAGACGGACCTCGATCTCGGCCATTATGAGCGATTTACGTCAACGCGTACGTCGAAGGCCCACAACTGGACCGCCGGCAAGATCTACGAATCGATCATCCGCAAAGAGCGGAAGGGCGAATTCCTGGGAAAGACCGTTCAGGTCATCCCGCACGTGACGGATGAGATCAAGAGCGCCTTCCGGGCCGTCTCGGAGGGGAACGACGTCGTCATCGCCGAGATCGGCGGGACCGTGGGCGACATCGAGAGCCTGCCGTTCCTCGAAGCAACGCGGCAGATGCGGTTGGAGCTGGGTCCGGAGAATGTGCTCTTTGTCCACCTCACTCTGGTCCCGTATATCACCACCTCGGGGGAGCTAAAGACCAAGCCCACGCAGCACAGCGTGAAGGAGCTCCGGGCCATCGGCATTCAGCCGGACATCCTTCTCTGCCGGACCGACCGCGCCTTGACGACCGAGATCAAAAAGAAGATCGCCCTGTTCACGAACGTCCCCTTCGACGCGGTCATAACGGCGAAGGACGTGGGCAACATCTACGAGGTGCCCCTTCTGTTCGCCGAGGAGGGCCTGGATGCCTGCATCCTGAAGAAGCTTTGCCTGCCTCCGCGGAAGCGGCGTCTGGGTCCTTGGCAGGCTTTGGTCGGCCGGATGAAAAACCCACGGGATGAGGTGACCATCGCCGTAGTCGGCAAGTACGCCGGGCTCCAGGATTCATATTTAAGCCTGAAGGAAGCCCTCAAGCACGGGGCTGTCGCCCATGGGCTCAAGGTCAATATTTGCTGGATCGAATCCGAAGACTTGGAGAAGGGGAGGCCGGAGCGGATTCTCGGGGACATGGACGGGATCCTGGTCCCAGGCGGGTTCGGGCTGCGCGGAGTCGAAGGAAAGATCCGGGCGGTCACGTATGCCCGCCAGGAAAAGGTCCCCTACTTCGGCATCTGCCTGGGGATGCAGCTGGCCACCGTTGAGTTCGCCAGGAACGTGTCCGGACTCCGCGGGGCCAATAGTGCGGAGTTCGACTCCCACACTCCGCATCCGGTCTTCATTCTGTGGCGGGAGCTCAGCCCGGAACATGACATCGGCGGGACGATGCGTTTGGGAGAATACGTCTGCCAGCTGGAGAAGAAATCCCTGGCCTTCAAAGCCTATAAGAAAACGCTGATCCTGGAACGGCACCGCCATCGCTACGAGTTCAACCCTGCCTACAAGGAGCGGCTGGCCCGGGCCGGACTCTTCTTCAGCGGCTGCAACCCCAAGCTGGACCTCATCGAGATCGTCGAGATCGAAGATCATCCCTGGTTCCTGGGGTGCCAGTTCCACCCGGAGTTCAAGTCCAAGCCGCTGAGCCCGCACCCGCTTTTCAAAGCGTTCATCGGAGCAAGCTATGCCCACCGCCTGGAACGAAGCAAAGCCCGTTAAGATCGCTCGAGGCGTCACCGCCGGCGGGGCGACGCCGCTCTTTCTCATCGCCGGCCCCTGCGTCATTGAAAGCGAGGAGAAGGCGCTTGCCCTGGCGCGGAAGATCAAGGCCGTCTGCGCCGGCCTCAAGCTGCCCTTTATTTTCAAAGCCTCTTTCGATAAGGCCAACCGTTCTTCCCTCGGGTCTTACCGGGGACCGGGGATAGCCCAGGGCCTGGCCGTGCTCGAGCGTGTCAAGAAAGAGCTCGAGGTGCCGGTGCTGTCGGATGTCCACGAGGCGAACCAGGTGGCCCGGGCCGCCGAGGTCCTGGACGTCATCCAGATCCCGGCTTTCCTCTGCCGCCAGACCGACCTCATCGTCGCCGCGGCCCGGACCGGAAAACCGCTCAACCTCAAGAAGGGGCAGTTCCTCTCCCCGCAGGAGATGGAGAACGCCGTCGAAAAAGCCCGGAGCCAGGGGAATGAGCGGATCCTGCTCACCGAGCGGGGGACATTCTTCGGGTACAACAACCTGGTTTTTGATGTGCGCTCCATCCCGCTGATGAAGCGCTGGGGATTCCCTGTGGTCATCGATGCCTCCCATATCGTCCAGAGGCCGGGAGGCCGCGGGAAAGCCTCAGGAGGGGAGGCCGAGTTCATCCCGCTGATGGTCCGCACAGGTGTCGCGGCCGGAGCGGACGGCCTTTTTATCGAAGTCCATGAGAGCCCGGAAAAGGCCCTGTCCGATAGGGATAATGCGTTGATTATGAATAAATTAGAGGACGTCCTGCGGTCCGCGCTCCGGATCAAGAAAGCCCTCCTGGGGAAACCAGCGGCGAGGTGATGGCAAGATGAAGAAGAGCGAGATCATCAAGACCGGCCGGGGTGTGCTGGATGTCGAAAGCCGGGCCATTTCCGGGCTCATCTCTCGGCTGGACGACAGTTTCGCCCGGGCGGTCGACCTCCTGGCGGAAAGTCCATCGCGGATCATCGTCACGGGCATGGGGAAGTCCGGACTCATCGGCCGAAAGGTGGCCGCGACACTGGCCAGCTGCGGGACCCCGGCTCTGTTCATCCATCCGGCCGAGGCCGGCCACGGGGACCTGGGGATGATCCTCCCCAACGACGTCGTCCTGGCCATCTCTTACAGCGGCGAAACCAAGGAGATCATCGACCTCCTGGCCTTCATCAAGCGGATCGGGGTCAAGCTCATCACCATTACGGGGAACCGGAGGTCGCGGATCGCCAAGTACAGCGATATCGTCCTCGATGCCCAGGTCGAGCGTGAGGCCGGCCCGAAGGACATGGTGCCGACGGCGAGCTCCACGGCGGCCCTCGCTTTGGGCGACGCGCTGGCCATCGCCTTGATGAAAAAGAAAGGTTTCGGGGAGGAGGACTTTGCCCTCTTCCACCCCAAGGGTCATATCGGGCGGAAGCTGACCAGGGTTGGCATGCTGATGCACAAAGGCGCGGGCATCCCGCGGGTCAACGGCAAGACGCCGATGCTTCAAGTGATCGAGGAGATGACCAACAAGAAGCTGGGTGTCACCTGTGTTGTGGGCGATGATGGCACGCTCTTCGGCGTCATCACGGACGGCGACCTCCGCCGGATGCTGAGGAAGCACAAGAAGGCGATTTTCGAGAAGAGCGCGCGGGAGTGCATGACTGCCAACCCGGTGACCGTCCCCCGGGACCGTCTGGCCACCGAAGCCTTGAACCTGATGGAAGAGCGCAAGATCACTTCGCTCGTTGTCACCAGCCGCACGGGGAAGGTCGAGGGGGTCATCCACCTCCATGACCTCTGGCGCACGGAGATGTTCTGATGACGGGCGGAAAGGCCAGGGCTCTCCGGGTCAAGATGATCGCCATGGACGTGGACGGGACCCTGACCGACGGAATGCTGTTCGTCTTCCCCGACGGTGAGGAGGTCAAGTCGTATAACGTCAGGGACGGGTTGGGGATCCTGCTGGCGCATTTGGCCGGGTTCAAGACAGCGATCATAACCGGCAAGACCTCCCGGGCGCTCGCGAAGAGGGCCGCGAACCTCCGTATCGACGAGCTCCATCAGGGCGTCCTGGACAAGAAGCCGGTCCTCGAGGCGATCCTGGCGAAACACGGCCTGAAGAGCGATGAGGTGGCGTACATCGGCGACGACTTGGGCGACCTGACCGTTATCAAGTCCGTCGGGCTGGCCGGGGCCGTGGCCGATGCTCATCCCGAGATCATAAAAAACTCCCACTTTGTCTCCCGCCAGGCAGGCGGCCGCGGCGCCGTCCGGGAGTTTATCGAGTTCATCCTTGGCGCCCAAGGCAAATGGGCGGAAGTCGAAGAGAGGGTGAAGACGCTTTCGGTCAGGAATATCGGCTAGGGCAGGGGGGAGCGGAGGCGGCGGGGCCCGAAAGGAGAAGAGAGTGAACATCAACCCGAAGATCTTCAGGGAATATGATATCCGGGGGATCGTGGACAAGGACCTGAACCTGGAGTTCGTGGAATTCCTGGGCCGGGGCATCGGGACCTATTTCCGCGGGCACGGCAAGAAGAAAGTGGCCCTTGGCCGGGACGCCCGGCTGAGCTCGCCGGACTACGCCGAGGCGGTGACGCGCGGTCTTCTATCCACCGGCTGCAGCGTCGTCGACATCGGGCTGGTGCCGACCCCGCTCCTATATTTCGCCGTTTTTTACAAGAAAAATGAGGCGGCGGTCATGATCACGGGCTCGCACAACCCGCCCGAGTACAACGGGTTCAAGATGATGGTGGGGGAGGAGACGCTCTACGGGGAGACGATCCAGGAGGTCTACCGGATCCTCAGGGACGGGAAGCTGACCACCGATACTCCCGGGACGCGTTCCTCGTACGATGTCATTCCCGAGTACAAGAGCTTCGTGGAGAAGGATATCCGGCTCCGGCGGCCGCTCAAAGTCGTCCTGGACGCCGGGAACGGGACGGCCGGCTTCGTGGCCGCGCCCATCTTCCGGAAGCTCGGCTGTGAGGTGACCGAGCTTTACTGCGAGCCGGACGGGAAATTCCCGAACCATCATCCCGACCCGACTCTTCCGGAGGCGATGGAGGACCTCGTCAAGGAGGTCCGGGAGAAGGGCGCAGACTTCGGGGTCGGTTACGACGGCGACGGCGACCGCATCGGCGTCGTCGACGACCAGGGCCAGCTCCTCTGGGGCGACCAGCTGATGATCGTCTTCTCGCGCGACATCCTGCCGGCGAATCCCGGGGCGGCCGTGATCTCCGAGGTCAAGGCATCCAAACTTCTCTACGAGGAGATCAAGCGGCTGGGCGGCCGGCCGATCATGTGGAAAACGGGGCACAGCCTGATCAAGAAAAAGATCAAGGAGGAAAAGGCTCTCCTGGCCGGGGAGATGAGCGGCCACATCTTCTTCGCCGACCGGTTCTTCGGGTTTGACGATGCCATCTACTCTTCGGCCCGGCTGGCCGAGATCATGTCGCGCTCAGAGAAAAAACTCTCGGCGATGCTGGCCGACCTTCCCCGGACCTATTACACGCCGGAGATCCGCGTCTATGCGTCGGACGAGGTCAAGTTCAAAATTGTCGACGAGGTCAAGAAAGAGCTCGCCAGAAAGTACCCGGTCAATGATATCGACGGCGTCAGGGTCAGCTATCCCAAGGGATGGGCGCTCGTGCGGGCATCGAACACCCAAGCGGCCCTGGTCCTCCGCTATGAAGCCGACACGCCGGAGGACCTCGAAGCTATCCGTCAGGAAGTCGGGAAAACCCTCGAGCGGGCCATCAAGGGGCTGGGGAACTCATGAGCAGCCGGCCGCGCGTCTGCGCCGTGATCATGGCCGGTGGAAGCGGCACCCGGTTCTGGCCGCTCAGCCGGAAAACCCGGCCCAAGCAGTTCCTGCCCATTGCCACCCAAAAGACCATGATCGAGGAGACGGTGGAGCGGCTGCGTCCGCTTCTTCCTCCGGAGGCGATCTACACGATCTCCAACGCCGCCCAGGCGGCGGCCATTAGGAAGCTCATCCCCGACCTGCCCGCCCGGAACGTTCTGGTCGAACCGCTGGCCAGGAACACGGCCGCTTCGCTCATCCTGGCGACGGCCCGCGTTTACCTGAAAAACCCCAAGGCGGTGATTCTGGCTCTCCCGGCCGATCACCTCATCACCAAGCCGGCCGTTTTCCTGAAGAAGCTCAGGGCGGCTGCGGCCGCCGCGGCGCGGGAAGACGTCATCGTGACTTTCGGCATTCCGCCCAACTTTCCGTCGACCGGCTTCGGCTATATCCATTTCGCCGGCCGCGGCCGGCGCCGTTTCGGGGGCGTGGATTTCTTCCCCGTCCTCAAATTCAAGGAGAAGCCGGACCTCGAGCGGGCGCGGACGTATCTGAAGCAGGGGAGGCACCTCTGGAACTCCGGGATGTTCGTCTGGCGGGCGGAGGTGTTCGCCCGGAAGCTCGAGCGGTTTGCGCCGGAGTTTTACGTTCACTGGGAGCGGATCGTCGCGGCTGTCAAGACAAATGACCGGCCGGCGATCGCCGCGGCCTTCCGCGAGATCGCCGCGACCTCGATCGACTATGCTCTAATGGAAAAAGCCAAGGGCATCCTGATGGCGGAAGGGAACTTCGGCTGGTCCGACGTCGGGTCTTGGGCGTCTCTGGCTGACATCTGGCCCAAGGATGGTTCCGCGAACGCCCTTCGCGGCGAAGCCCAATTCCTGGATTCCCGGAACTGCCTTGTCTACAGCCCCCACCGGCTGACCGCTGTCGTGGGTCTTAAGGACGTGATCGTCGTCGATACAAAAGACGCTCTCCTCGTGTGTAGCAAGAAAGCCGACCAACGCGTCAAGGAAGTGATCGAAGCCCTCAAGAAGAGAGGCAGCCGGAAGATCCTCTGAGGACCGGGGACCGTCTCACTGGACCAGATAGCGCCTTTCCATCTGCCGGAGGTCTGTATTGCCGGTCAGGTCGTTGTAGCCGAAGACGGCCGCCATGATGCTGAGGCTGGCACCGGAATCGGGGTTGATCTCCAGCGTCCTTCTGAGGTAGTGGGACGACCTCTCGAATTTTCCTTGCTTGAAATATAGCATCGCCAGGTTGAAGTGAGGGGCCGCAAGTCCCGGCTCGAGCTCTATGGCGTCCAGGAATTCGGCTTCGGCGCGGCCGGTCTCGCCGGAATGATCATAGGCGATCCCCAAGAGGTTGTGCGTTCGGGAGAGCTTCGGTTCGAGTAAAATCGACTTCTGACAGCTGGCAATTGCTTCTTCGATAATCCCGGCGGACTCTCCGTGAGACGCCTGAAGGGCCTCCCACTTCAGGATCAGCCCGAGGGCAAGGACCTGCCAAGTCTCGGGGAGGTCGGCGGTCAAAGCCAGAGCCGCACGGCAGGCTTGAATGGACAGGTCCGGCTCTCCTTTTCGCAGGTAGGCGACCGCCATTTGGACATAGGCCTCCACACAATCCGGCTTACCCTTAACGGTTTCCTGGAATTCGACGACCGCCTCGTCGGTTTCACCCTTCTCCATAAGCGCCATGGCCAGGTTAAAGTGGGAAATTGAAGACCGGCGCTCCAAGGCCAGGATCTTCCTGTATTGCGCGATGGCCGCCTCGAGGTCTCTCCGAGCGAGATGGATATGACCCAGAATGGACGAGGCGGTGGCCGATTCGGGATCTATGGCGAGACAACGGGCGCATTCCTCTGAGGCCGAGTCATAATCGCCATTCTCGTAGTGGAGGAGGGCCAACATGGCAAGCACCTGGCCCTCACCCCGGTTCAGGGCGGCCCGGCCCTGGAAAAGAGTGATCAGGTCATTCCGCTTTTCCGGCACGAACAGAGGCGACCCCGGGTAAAAGAGCCGGTTCCCGTTGAGAAGCAGCACTTGAGAAGTAAAGTCATCGAATAAGTACCCCAGCTTGCCTTCGGACATAATGGTGCGCTCTTCTCGGAGGTCGATGGCTCCCATGAGGTGACAGAGCTCGTGCTGAACGACCAGCTCGAACTCTCTTTTCGAGTTGAGATACTTGACCAGCATATAGTTCAGGCAGCAATCCGATACTCCCGGGCGGGGGCCGAAGCGGCATTGAGGAGAGACTATGCCCAGAACAATATCGTAACCCTCATGCCCGACCTGAGTCTCCAGCCTGTTCAAAAAACCAAAGCAGGAATTCAGACCCGTTCCGGGATCCCAGCCTGTTAAGTCCTTGATCTTGATGGAGATCCGGAACTTCCCTCGAAAGGAGAAGAAGGCATCCCGGAGTACGCGGCTAAGGTTTGTTCGCAAAGAATCCCCGGCCATGAGGTTCGTGTCAACGGCGACACGGATATTCAGAGTCCGTATGGGAAGGTCAGCGGGTGAGGCGGACGGACGGGCTGGGATGGCCGAAAGGAAAAGGATACTCTGGAGGAGGAGAGACTTTCCAATCCAAGCCGAACCCGACAATTGACCGGCCCCCTTGCTGCATCTGGGAAATTATGAAGGGGATCCCGGTTTGTCAAGCGCAATGGTGCGAAATAATGCGCTGGAAATCAGACTTGCTCGGCTACGCCTTCTTCCCTCCGACCGTGATCTCGGCCACGCGGAAAGTCGGGCTGTTCAGGCTGCCGCGAAGGTCCAGGTCGTTGGCGACCTTGTCGATCCCCTTGAGGATCTCGAGCGTCGTCCCGCCGAGGGTCACCCCGTCCACGGGAAAAGCCTTGGCGCCGTTGACGATCCAGAACCCGCTGCAGCCGACGGAGAAGGCGCCCGTCGTGGTATCGGTTCCCGCCCCCCTCATCCCGGTGACGAGGAGCCCCTCCTTGACGTCCGTGAAGAGCGCCGCGGGGTCGTCTTTTCCGTTCTCAACCGTAATGCAGAGGAATCCTGCCGACGGCCCTCCCTTGTACCCGCCTCGCCGGGCCATCGTATGGACTTTGACCCCCGCCTTCCGGGCCGTCTGGGAGTCATAGTAGAAAGTCTTCAGGACGCCCTTGTCCAGGACCGTGACCTTGCGGGTGACATTGCCTTCGCCGTCAAAAGGAACAGAGCCCGCGAACCGGGGCCTGGTCGGGTCGTCAAAGACGGTGATGAGCGGGGAGGCGACCGGCTTCTCGAGCATCTCGGTCATGAACGTCGTCTTCCGGTAGACGGAGTCGCCGTTGAGGGAAAAAAGGATCCCCATCCAGAAGGCCGGGGAGGCATACCGGTCAAAGATGACCGGGACCTTCTTCGTCTCGACGGGTTTGGCCCCCAGCATCTCGACCGCTCTTTGGGCCGCTCTTTTGGCGACGTCCTCGACGGGCGCCAGCTCCCTGAAAAACCTCTTGTTGCTCGACCAGCCCCCTCCCTGCATATTGTCGCCCTCGCCGGCGATCACATAGGCGCTGAAGCCGCAGCTTGTCTCCTTGAGGAGATAGGAGATCCCCTTGGAGTTGAAGAGCCCGGCTTCCCGCTCCGTGTTGGAGAAGGAGCCGCCCTCGCTGTTGGTGATGCGCTTGTCCTGGGCCAGGGCGATCCGTTCGACTTCCTTGGCCATGGCGATCTTCTTCTCGTCGGGAACAGCGGCCAGCTCGGCGTCGTAGAGGTCGAGGTCAGTCAGTGGCTGAGGCCCGAAGTCGGGCAGACCTTGCCAGGGCTTGGACTCCGTTATCTTTGCCAGGTCGACCGTCCTCTTGACCGTTTCATCCAGGGATTCGGGGGAGAGGTCCGAGGTGTAAGAGAACCCGAGGGCCTTGTTGATGTAGACCCTGAGGCCCAAACCCTTGGAGACGGACTTCTGGAGCGTCTCCACCTCGCCCTTGCGCACGTTGACGTTGAATTCCTTGACGTTCTCGATGACGGCCTCGGCCTCATCGGCGCCATACTTCAGGGCGGCCTTGACGACATCCTCTCCGGTCTTCTTGAAGTCCATAGTTTTCCTCCCTTACGCCTTTTTCCCGCCAATGGTGATCTTGTCGACCTTGAGGGTAGGATTGCCGAAGCCGACCGGCTTGGACTGGCCGTCCTTGCCGCAGCTGCCCCCGCCTATGACCAGAAGGTCGTCACCGGCCATGGAGATATTCTTGAGCACTTCCTGGCCGCTGCCCATGAGCATGATCCCCTTGAGCGGCCGGGTCACCTTGCCGCCTTCGATCATGTATCCCTCGGTCACCGAAAAGACGAAGCGGCCCGTCGTCGGCATGACGTTTCCGCCGCCGATCTTGCTTATGTACAGACCCTTGTCCACGGACTTGACGATGTCCTCGGGCTTCGATTCGCCGGCGTGGAGGTAGGTGTTGGTCATCCTGGGGATGGGGTAGAACTGGTAGGACTGGCGGCGGCCGTTACCGGTCGGCTTCATCTTCATCAACTGGGCGTTGAGCTTGTCCTGGATAAAGGCGGAGCAGACGCCCTTGTCGATGAGGATGGTGTTGTGGCCGACGCAGCCCTCGTCGTCGATATTGACGGCCCCCCAGGAACCCTTATAGGTCCCGTCGTCCGCCAAGGTGACCACCGGCGAGGCGATGGGCTGGCCCTGCTTGTCCCAAAAAGCGGAAGTCTTCTTTCGGATGCCGTCGGCCTCGAGGCTGTGGCCGATGGCCTCATGGAAGAAGATCCCTCCCTGGCCGGGGGCGATGACGATCGGGAACTCACCGGCCGGAGCGTCCTCGGCTGGGAGGAGCCGGATGGCCATCTCGGCCGCCTTGCGGCCGTACTCCTCGGCTAGAGCCAGGTCATAGTGCTCGAAGCCGTAAGAGCCCGCTTTGGACTCATAGCCCATGCTCCGCTGCGTCCCCTCTAGAGCGCCGCAGTTCACGCCGAACCGGGAAAGGGTTTGGTCGTCCTCGACGTATAACCCCTCCGAGTTGGCGATCAGGATCTTCTTGCTGCTATCATAGAAGCCGACGCCCACCTGGGTGATCCGCTTGTCCTGGGCCCGGGCGACCGCGTTGGCCTTGATGAGGAGCGCGGCCTTTTCCTTCGAGGCGACGGTGTCAGGTGCGACCTTGACCAGGTAATAATTGGGAGGGGAGAGGGGCGTAAAGGCCTGAGGCTTCTGCTTGACGGCGCCAGAGGCGATGAGCGCTGCCGTTTCCGCCGCTTCCCTGAGCCGGGCAAAATCCAGGTCGTCAGAGAAGGCGTAGCCTGTTTTCTCCCCCTGGATGACGCGGAAACCGACGCCCATGTCCAGGCCCCTCATCGCCGTGGTGATCTTGTCCTCGTCGAGGGAGAGGCTGTCCGTAACCGTTCTCTCATAGTAGACCTCAGCAAAATCGCCGCCCCGGCTGAGGGAGGCCTCGAGAAGCTTCCCCAGGCTGTCCTTGTCCAGGGCGGAGAGAGAGGCGGAGCCCGCTGCCTCGAGCATATCCGTTTCTTTTCCAGCGAAGTGCTTCCAGATAGGATAGGAGACGACGAGCGCACTGGTCTGCATCCCCTTCTTCAGGAAGCCCCGCCTGTCCATCAGGCGATGAGCTTGAAAGATATCCATTTGTTCTCCTCCATCGTCGGTCGATTCCGGATTAAAGCGAAAAATGAAAAGAGCGCACCCATGAGGTCATTATATATTACTCTCCGAA
>Ga0153915_10002909_pt1 | contig 15640 bp, 3 predicted proteins | sample Opewatmetagenome_2_FD_107003 | JGI IMG/M metagenome (GOLD analysis project Ga0153915, IMG submission 107003) | Freshwater wetland microbial communities from Ohio, USA - Open water 3 Core 3 Depth 3 metaG | ecosystem: Environmental > Aquatic > Freshwater > Wetlands | place: USA: Ohio, Lake Erie...
CCGCCTCGCCGATGTTGGTCGCATAGCCGTCGGGCAGGTCGATGATGTACTCGTGCACGCCCGCCAAGCGCGCAGCGCGCAACACTTCTTCGTCGGAAGCGCCCGGATTGCGTTTGGCGATGTTCTCGCGCACCGTGCCCGCAAACAGAAAGCATTCCTGCGGCACGTAGCCGAACCATGCTGCGAGTTCCGTCCGGCCGAACTGCGCGAGGTCGGCGCCGTCCAGCAACACCCGACCGCTTTGCGGCCGGTACAGCCCCTGCATCAGCTTCAGCAGCGTGGTCTTGCCACAGCCGTTACGGCCGACGATGGCATGCAGCCCGCCAGGCCGGATGGAAAACTGGAGATTTTCCAGGATCGGCTTCTGCGTTCCCTCGTACCCGAACGTGACCTGTTCGAACGCGACCGCGCCGCTTGGCCGCTCCATGGCGACGGCGCCTTCGACGCGCTCTTCGGGCAATGCGAACACCTGGCTTACCCGCTTGACGGCGTCGCGGAACGAGGCGAAGCCCCGCCACGCGCCCACCAGCTGGTTCACCGGCCCGATGATCCGGTTCGACAGCATATTGGCGGCGATCAGCGCACCCATGGTCATCGACTGGTCGAGGATCGCGAGCGCGCCGACCGCGGTCATGGCGACCGTGTTCAAGACCGAAAGCGAAACCCCGGCATTGGAGTAGCCGTCCGACCGCGCGCCGCGGGTAATCGCGCTCTCGATGGTGCCGGCGAGACGCTCCTCCCACAGCGGCTTCAGCGCATGCTCGAGAGCGAGCGCCTTGATGGTGGTGCGACCGGTTGCGAACTCCGCGAGGAACGCATCGCGCCCCATGACCGCAGCCCGTTCGGCGACGCTTGCCGACTGGATGGCCCGCGAAGACGCCCAGGCAAGGGTGCCGAAAGCGACGATGGAAAGCAGCAGCACCCAGACGATCGGCATCGCGATCACGCAGATCACGGCGACGAACAGGAGGACGAACGGAAGATCGACGATCAGCGCCGCGGTCGGGCCACCGACCAGATTGCGCACCTCGGCTACGTCACGGAACACCGACTGCCAGAACGCAGCCGGCGCCGCTTCGAGCGTACGGAGCGGCAGCGCGGCGAGCTTGGCGTAGAGTTTCCGGCCAAGCTCGATATCGACCACCAGCGCGACCCGTTGGATCAGGCGGCTCCGCGCCTGGCGCAGCACGAAATCGAACGCGATGACGATCGCCATCCCGATCGCGAGCGCCTGCAGCGTGGTGAGACCGGCATGGAACACCACGCGGTCATAGACCTGCAGCACATACACCGACGACGCGAGCGCCAGGATGTTGATGAACAGCGAGAACGCCAAAAGCTCGCGCAGCCGCGGCAAAATCGGTTTCAGCGCGGCTTTTAGCCAAGCGCGCGGGTCTTCGTTCGTGGTCAGGGCCAACCCCCGGTTACGGCCAGTGCGCCGTGCGAAAAACTTGCGGACCATCGGCCCGCGTCAGGCGTGTGCTCCGGCTTGCGATACCACGTCACTGGCGTGGACCTGGTCGCCGCTCTGCACGGTCGCGACCACTTGGTAGCCGGCCCCTGCGCCATTCGCATCATAATAGAGCGTATGATCCGCCTGCGAATAAATCAGCGACGCTTTTCCCGCCGCCCAGTCGGCGTTAGCGCCGGCATTAGTACCGTCATATGAGCCTGAAATGGTTGAGAAATAACTACCTTGGAGGTTAAACGCCGCGGCGAACTCAACGACATCCTGACCCGTTTTGAAGCCCACGATGAAATCGCCGTTCTCGCTTGGGCCCTTTAGGCGGTTATCGGTGATGATGAACCCATCGCCGTTCTGCGCGTCGACGATGCTGCCTGGATCCTGGAAAAAGTAGGTGTTGCCGCCGGAGCCGCCGACCAGCGTGTCGCTGCCGGCATCGCCGATCAGCGTATTATCGCCCGCGCCGCCGATCAGAGTGTCATTGCCGTCGCCGCCATGCGCAATAAGCGACGCATCGCTTGCGCTCATATCGACGAAATCGTTTCCGGCACCGCCGTAGAAAACCCCCAATCCCCCACCGCTCTCGTCGACCGCGGTCACGGTGATCGAGTCGTTGCCGGCGCCGCCGAAAATCGTGACGTGATTGAGCTGACTGACGTCGATCGATCGGCTCTCGCTCTCGACATCGACCACGAAATCGGCGCCGGCAAATCCGCCATCCTCGATGAGTACGCTCGAACCTGAATCGCCGAGATGAACCTCGAGGGAGTCGGCGCCGCTGCCGCCGGAGATGAAAGCGTTGCCGTCGCCCGAGTTCCAGACGAAGCGGTCGTCGCCGGCGTTGCCGTAGAGCGTGTCGTCGCCAGTGCCGGCGTAGAACGTATCGTCGCCCGATCCGCCGATGAACGTATCCGCGCCGTCCCCGCCATAGGCGGTAACCGCGACGTTGCCGCTTTCCGCGTCGAGGAAATTCGCGCCGCCGGTCGCGTCGAACACAAAGCTCGAAATCCCGGACTCCGCCAGGTTCTCGAACGTGACGGACACGTCGCCTTCGGCGGCGATCTTGAATTCCTCGACGCCATCGGCGTAGACGGTCTGGGAATTGGCGTGCTCGCCATCGAGGCTGGCAACGGTGATCGACCCGATGCCGCTCGTCACGTCGAACGAATTCTCGCTGAGCACCGCCTCGACCGTGTCCCAGCCATCGCCGCCGTGGAACGTGACCGGTGCGCCCGCGACCTCCTGGAACTGCAACAGATCGTCGCCCGCGCTGCCGTTGACGACGATATTCTGGATGTCCTCGTAGTTGACGGTCGCGAGACCCGCGCTTCCATCGATACTCGCCTCGATCGAGCCTGGCGACGTGACGATGGCGGTGAAGGCGGCATCGCCGGTTCCGTCGACGATCAGCGTATCGCCGCTGCAACCGTGGCCGCCGCCGGATACGAAATCGGTCGCGCCCTCGCCGCCGGAGATGTTGTCGGCGACGCCCCAGATGAACGTATCGTCGGCGGTACCGCCATGGATGACGTCATTGCCCGGCCCGCCATCCGCAGTCAGCGAAATGCCGGCGGAGGACGCATCGACGGAGTCGTTGCCCGCACCGCCGTTGAACACAATCGACTGCACGGCGGTGCCGCTGAGATCGCCGATGGTCAGACAGTCATTCCCGACGCCGCCATCGATGCTGAACGCCTCGACGCTGACAGTATCCAGCGTGAACGAGCCGGGAGTGCCGCCGGAGCCGGTAATATCGCCGGTAACGCTCAACAGGGCGTGAGCGCCATCGGCGACCAACGAAAGGTCGACGTTGCCGGAATGGCCTGTATAAGACGTGCCGATCACATGGACGGTGTCGTATCCATCGCCGCCATCGACCCGGTCGTTGCGATCATCGTAATGCCAGACGATGGTGTCGTCGCCGCCGTTGGCGTAGATCAGATCGTCGCCTGTTCCGCCAATCGGGCCGTACAGGTCGACAGCAAAGCCATCGTGCGCACCGCCGCTCAGCGTCTCGCCGGCATCGGTTCCGACGATAATCTGCGGTCCGAGAGCGCCTACCAATGATTTCGAGACCTCGTAGACATCGCCGCCGATACGCGCGTATTCGATGCCGCTGTTCGCGCCGCCATCGAATTCGTTGACGATCCGGATGCTGCCGCCGTCGCCCATGTCGACGACGAGATCGTTGCCGTCGTGCCGGAAAGTCCGGATGTCGCCGACCGCTACGCCATCGAACGAGATACGATCGGCGGAGCCATCGTTTTCGTGAATGACGTCGTTCCCATCGCCGTTCCGATAGACGTAGTAATCGTTCTTGTTGCTGCCGTAGAGCTGGTCGTTGCCGGGACCGCCGTCCAGCTTGTCGCCGTCATAGACGTTAAAATCGAATCCCCCGAATATAACGTCTTCAATGATCACGCCTCCGCCCCCGGTGGGGAACGGGAACGGCACGCTGTTACCGGCGTCCAGCGTGTCGTTGCCGGCGCCGCCGATCAGGGTGTCCTGACCATTGCCGCCCTGCAGCAGATCGTCGCCGCTGCCGCCGATCAAAAGATCGTTGCCCTCGCCGCCAGTCGCCGCGACGGCCGTGGTCGCCGCCGAACCATCGAAGGTGTCTGCGCCGCTATTGCCAAAGAAGACGACGGTGTTGATGCCGGTGCCGCTGAGGTCGCCGACGGTGACGACGTTCTTGCCGGTGCCGCCGGTGATGTCGAGCTCCTCGACGCCGTCCATCACGACCGACCCGCCATGAGCGGCAATTTCCGTGTGAACCTGCCCACCTTCACCGGCAAACACGTTGACATGGGCACCCGCGGCGCCCAGCGACATGTCGGTCCAATCGAACCCAGCGCCGCCATGGACGACGGCGTTGCCATCACCGGCCTGCCAGATGAACGTATCGTTGCCGGTGCCGCCCAGGAACGTGTCGTTGCCCGTGCCCGCATACATGACCACGCTGCGATCGACAGCGTGGGCGTCCACCGTGTCGTTGCCGGCGCCGCCATGGAAAATAATGGTGTGGCTGTCGATGTCGGTGCCGTTGAGATCCCCGATGGTCACCGTATTGCCGCCTCCGCCACCGGTGATCTCGATCGCTTCCACGTGCACCAGGTCGGCGCTGTAGCCCGTGGTCACGTCATTGATCGTGACGTGGTTATCGGCCGTCTTACCGATAATGATCGTGTCGCCGGCGGCGCTCGCCTGCACAACGACCTTGTCGTGCCCGGCAGCGCCGTCGACGGCCTGGTGGAACCCAGATTGGTTGGTCAGGGTAATGACATCGTCCGCAGGCGTCCCGGTGATGCTCGCCGGTGGCCCTGACGGCCCGGACGGCTCTGTCGGCCCAGTCGGCAGAGTCGGGATTTGATCCGGTCCCGTCGATCCAGTGCCTCCGCTATTACCGCCGTTGTTGCCGCCACCGGTTCCCTGCACGTGCGACTCGCCACCGGCGTTTCCTCCGCCGATGCCGCCAGTGCCGCCACCCGTCCCGTCGGTACCGTCGTTATCGCCAAACGTCCCGGTGCCAGTCCCCGCGTTCGGATTGCCGAATGCCGCGTTGTCGCCGAACGTCTTGTTCGCGCCGGGATCGCCGGTCTGGTTTCCGCCGGCTGCCGGCTCGGTGCCCTGCGCCTGCTGGATTTCGCCCGGCAACGGCTGATTGCTTCCCTGGTTCTGAAGCTGATCCTGTTGCTGCTGTTGCTGCTGTTGCTGCTGCAGTTGCGGCTGCTGCGACGGATTCACCGTGAATGGCCGCAACTGATTGGTGATCGCGTTCGCCGCGCCATACAGCGTGTTGATTTGCGCGACCGGCAGCGTGAACGGCGGTGCGGGCGGCGCGTTGAAATCGGTGGCCTGCGTCGTAAGACCGGGCGTGTTCAGCACCACCTGGCCGAGCGCGTTCGAGATCGCGATCGCGCCCGACAGCAGTGTGAAGATCGTCTGGCCGAGCGATTGCGAGATCGAGACCGCGAATTCCGTGCCGCGAATTCCGATCGCGGCGACCGGCGTGTTGATGGTGACCGCCTGCGGATTGGTCTGCGCGATTTCGCCGGTGACAGCGACGAACGCCCCTTGGAGCAGCGAGAAGACCTGCGAGCCCTGCTTGGTGCCGGGGTCGAAGATCAACTGGTCGACCACCATGCGCGCATCGTCCTGCAGCGCGAAGGTCGTCTTGTCGATGAACAACACCCCGAGCGAGGCGCCCGGTCCGGTCTCGAGGATATCGCCCTGGAAAATCGGCGTGCCGACCGCGAGGGCGAGTTTCGTCCCATCGGCATGTGTTGCGGTCGCCGCGCCGTTGAGCGTCTCGACCTGGCCAATCGGATTGCCGCCCGGCGTGGGCGCGGCCTGTGCGTATTGTCCGGGCGCCAGCGGGCCGGCTAGCCGCTCGGCGAGCTCGGGCGGAATCTGCGCGCCTTCGGGCGATACCAGCGTCGGCGGGTGGTCGAGCCGGAAGAAATCCTTGATGACGACCTCGTGGCCGTCCTTGTCGGTGAGCGTGAGGTCCCAGCCCTCGCGCGCGTAATGCGCGCCGATGATGAAACCGGGCGGACCTGATACAACGACTTGGCTGCCGCCATGCGTGTCGAGCAAGACCGGTTTCGCGTGCGCGCTATCGCCATGCGCACCTCGCGCCGTGATTCCTGCTGTCGCCTGTGCGGGAACGGACACTGCCTACTCCACTCGCCATCCGACACACCGCGACGCATCGTTCCGTGCCGCGGCGCCGTTTCCAGCAAGCGTATTCGTCAAACGATCGCCCCCTGCCGCGGGCTTTTTTAGAAATTCGCAAGCCAAGTCGCACATCGTCTAAAAACGCTACAAATTCAACTAAAATACCGGCTTTATACCGCTCGACTCTTACGGGCCTTTAACCGCCCCGTCAAGGCAAGTCGTTGAACTACTTTAGTTAATTCGCACTCTCACCATTCTTAGGTTAACGATTACCACGCCGCGTCAAAGTATCGATATGACCGGCGTCACCGGCAAAAGCCCCGCTAATTCAGGGTGCTTCGCGTTACATCGCGACCGTGGTTCCGCTGGTTGACGAGCTTGTCCCGTGCAGCCGCGCATGCGGCATGCCGACGCATGTGCGCAACCGACGTGGGGTGAAAATTTGCGCACGGCGCGAAGCTGATTAATGCGCCACGACGTCGGTTGGGTGAATGTGATCGCCAGAAATCACGGTGGCGACGACCTGATAGCCGGCGCCCGCTCCGTTCGGATCGTAATACAGGCTGTGATCCGCCGTTGAATAGATCAGCGATGGGTTGCCGCTTGCCCACTGGCTGTTCGCGACCGGGGTGGTACCATTATATGCGGTGTTTATCGTAGCGAAGTAGTCGCCGCTCAGATGGTACGCAGACGAAAGGTCGAGCGTCTCATGTCCGTTCTGGAAACCAATGATCAAATCGCCCGTCTCGTTCGGGGAGCGTAGGCGATTGGTGGTGATGATCGACCCATCGCCGGGATCGACATTGGGATTCGCGAAATTGCCGGGATCCAGGAAATAGAACGTGCTGTTGCCAGACCCGCCCACAAGCACATCCGAACCTTGCCCTCCGGTCAGGAAATTCTCGCCGGCGCCGCCCGATAGCGTGTCGTTGCCGACGCCGCCGACCGCCTGAATCGTGGTTCTCGTCGCGCTACCGTTCAATACATCGTTCGCTGCGCCTCCGGAGAAATTGATCGTGCCATTGGCCAGATCAGTGCCGGTGAGATCGCCGACGTTCACCACATCCCTGCCGATGTCGGTGATTTCCAGATGCTCGATGCCGGTGAGCGCAAGCGTGTTGGAGGTTGCCCCCGCCTTGATCGAGATCACATCCTCACCCGCGGAATCGGCGCCGATGTTGATGGTCACCGGCAAGGTAGAAGCACCGGTGTGAATCTCGAGCGTGTCCGATCCGGCGCCGCCATTGAATACGTCGTTCCCGTCTCCAGAATTCCAGACAAACCGATCGTTTCCAGCCCCGCCGGTTAGCGTATCGTTGCCAGTCAGCGCATCGACGTAGGAAAAGTCGTACGCGCCGAATGTCGCGGTATCGGAAAGCGCGATCGTGTCGGCGCCATTGCTGACGGCGGCCGCGGCGATTGTCGCTGTCGCCGTGCCGGAATCGCCGAGGCCATCTGAGACTGTGTAGGTGAAGCTCGTATCCGGCGCCACTGGCTCGCCGGCCGCGACATTGCCGTCGACCGACAGCACGAGCTGATGCGTGGTCGGATCGTTGTTCATCCACGTGACGTTGTACCCGCCGGCGAGACCCGTCGTGTCAAACGCCGTGATGGTGCCGCCAGGCGTGTCATTGGCGAGCAAGCCCTGCGTGATATTCACGTCAGTCGCGCCTTCGGAAACGATGAGTCGGTCGTTCCCCTCGGCCAGTGTTTGGCCGTTGATGGTGATGTTCACCGTTTCGCTGGCAGAGCCGTCGAACGACAGGGCCGTGAACGAGTCTGTCAGATGCTCGCCGGTGTGCAGAGCTTGAATTGCGGGTTCGCTGTTGTCCGCGCTGTATGTCCAGTGGCCGTCGGCGCCGAGGCTGAATTGACCATACGTGCCGGCGACGTCCGTCTGCGGCTGGAAGCTCGATTGGCCAAGGTCCGCGTCGGTGATCGTCAACGCGCCGCTCGCTTGCAGCTTGCCGTCGACGACGTTCAAGTCCTCGGTCACCGCGCCGGTCGTCGCGCCGCCCAACACGGGAACGTCGTTGGCGCCGTGGATCGTCACGGTCACCGGCTCATTCGCCGCGCCGTCGAAGGAGACCGCGATGAAGCTATCGGTCAGCGAGTCGCCTGCGCCAAGCTGCTGGATTGCGGTCTGGCCGTTGTCGGCGGCATAGCTCCAGTGGCCGTCGGCGCTCAAGCTGAACCGGCCGTAGGTGCCGGCGATGTCCGCCTGCGGCTGGAAGCTCGACTGGCCCAAATCCGCGTCGCTGATCGTCAACGTGCCGCTCGCCTGTAGCTTGCCGTCGACGACGCTCGAGTCCTCGGTGACCGCCCCGGCTGTCGCGCCGCCCAGCACCGGAATGTCGTTGGCGCCGTGGATCGTCACCGTAACGGCCTGCGATGCCGTGGCGCTTTGGTCGTCGGTTACCGTGACCGCGAAGGTATCGGTTTGTTGCTCGCCGGCAGCCAGCGCCTGGACATTTGCCGCACCGTTATTCAGCGTGTAATTCCAAACTCCCGAGCTCGGATCGACGCTCAGCGCTCCGTAGGTACCCGTCCCGTCGCCGACGACCGCGTAATGCTGATGATCCCCGGCATCGGCGTCGCTCGCGGTCACCTGACCGGCGGTCGTGAGCTGATCGTCTTCCGTCACCGACCCGGTCTGCACCGCCGACGTTATTTGCGGCGCATGATCAACATTGATGAGATCGGTACTTTGGACGCCGGCGACCTGGATCTTCAGATCTGCGGCGCCATCGCCGTTGACGTCGGCGTAGAGGAAGCTGCCACCAGCGTCGGTCCACACGCCATGCGCGCGCGCCGCATCGGAGGCGCCCGCATCGGTACCGACCGCACCAAGCCACAAGAGTTCGGTTGGGCCACCGCCCGTGAGCTGCGCATTCAGCCCCGATAGGTCGATCTTGTCCGCCCCGACCTGGAAGTCGGTGATGACCGACCAACTGGAACTGCCGGGCGTGTCCCCCGAGACCGGTCCACCGGGCGAGTAAGGCGAAGCGAGGTACGAGTCGTAAACGAACCGGTCGCTGCCCGCGCCGCCGGTGAGGAAATCGCCGCCGCTACCTGCGATCAGCGTATCGTTGCCATCGCCGCCCGTTGCGACGACCGGAACGCTGGTTTGCGAGGCGTCGACAGTGTCGTCGCCAGAACCGCCGTTGAAGACGACAGCGCCGATCTGAGTGCTGGAAAGGTCGTGCAGCGTGACGACATTGTTCCCGCCGCCGCCGATCTGCAGCTCCTCGACCCCGTCCATGATGACTGAGCCGCCAGCCCCGCCATCGACGACGACATGCGCGGCGCCGCTCGGGTCGGCCGAGACATCGAATTGGTCGCCGGCACTGCCGCCGGACATCTGCTCGACATTGGACCCGTCGCCGCCATGGACGACGTCGTTGCCGCCGCCCGCGTTCCACTCGAACAGGTTGTTGCCGCCGCCGCCGGACATCGTATCGTCGCCCGGCCCGCCGATCAGCGTGTCGTTGCCGATGCCGCCCTCGAGCGTGTCGTTGCCGGTGCCAGCGATCAGCGTCTTGTCGCCTGAAACTCCGGCGAACACGCTGATGACATTGTTGAGGTCATTGCCGATGCCGACGAGATTCCCCGCGCCGAGGGCGAGGTTTTCGACGTTGCTCGGCAGCGTATAGTCGATCGAGGAGAGCACGGTGTCGTTGCCCTCGCCCGGGTTCTCGATCACCTGGTCGCCCGGATTGTTGACGATGTAGGTGTCGTTGCCGAGACCACCGATCATCACATCCGTGCCCGCACCGCCGACCAGGACGTCGTCGCCGCCGCCGCCGATCAGCGTATCGTTGCCGGAATTTGCTGTGATGACGTTGTTGAGATCGTTACCGGTGCCGATGAGATCGGCGGTGCCGGTCAGTACCAGGTTTTCGACGTTCGCGGCCAAGGTGAAGCTCACCGAGCTGTCGACCTCGTCGGTGCCTTGGTCCGACGCTTCGATGATCACGTCATGCGGATTGCTGACGACGTAGACATCGTTGCCGTCGCCGCCGATCAGCGTGTTGCTCCCGGTGCCGCCGATCAGCACGTCGTCACCGGCGTTTCCGTATGCCACGACATGCACGTCGGTCTGCGAAGCGTCGATTGTGTTGCTGCCGTCGCCGCCGTGGACCAAAACGTCCGTCAGGCTGCTTCCGGTCAGATCGTGAATCGTGACCGTGTCGTTGGCCGACCCGCCGAAAATATCGAGCTGCTTGACGCCATCCATCACGACGGAGCCGCCGGCGCCACCATCGACATTGACGTGAACGCTGCCGCTCGCATCCGTGACGACGTCGAACTGATCGCTGGTGCCGCCCTGCATCTGGACGACGTCGAACCCGCTGCCGCCATGCACGACGTCGTTGCCGTCGCCCACCCTCCAGATCAGCGTGTCGTTGCCGGTACTGCCGACCAGCGTGTCGTTGCCGGTGCCGGCGATCAGCGTGGTGTCGCCGGCGCCGCCATACACGACGACATGCGCATCAGCCTGCGATGCGTCGACGACGTCGTTACCGGCGCCGCCGAACACCACGACGGTCCCCAGGCTGCTTCCGGTGACATCATGAATCGTGATCGCGTTGTTGCCGGCACCGTCGGCGATCTCAAGCTGCGCGACGCCATCCATGACCACCGAGCCGGCGGTGCCGCCATCGACGTTGACATGAACATCGCCGCCCGCGTCGACGGAAACATCGAAATTGGTATCAGCGCCGCCGCCCTGCATCTGGACGACGTTGAAGCCGCCGCCACCGTGCACGACGTCGTTGCCGTCGCCCGCGCTCCAAACGAACGTGTCGCTCCCGGCGCCGCCGATGAGCGTGTCGTTGCCTTGGCCGGCATACATGACGACGTCCGTGCCAAGCGCGTGCGCATCCACCGTGTCATTTCCAGCGCCGCCATGGAAAATGACCGTGCTGTTATCGATGTCGGTGCCCGTAAGGTCGCCGACCGTTACGGTATTGGAACCGGCACCGCCAAAGATCTCGATCGCCTCAACATGCACGAGATCGGCGCTGTAGCCTGTGGTCACGTCGCTGATCGCAACGTGATTGTCCGCCGTCTTGTCGATTTGAATGGTGTCGCCTGCGGCGCTCGCCTGCAGCACGGCCCTGTCGTGGCCGGCACCGCCGTCGACGATCTCACGGTGCCCCGGCTGGTTCGACAGGTTGAGCACATCATCACCTGACGTGCCAAGCAGCGTCGATACCAGCGATTCTGGGACCGGCGTGCTGCCGGGGGTCGTCAGCTGGTGGCCGCTGTCGAAATTCGTCGAGCCGTTGCCGTTGGTGTTGGTGAATCCCTGGCCGGTACCTCCCGTCGTCTCGAATATCAGTCCAGTGCCTGCATCATTCGGGGTACCAGGGGTAAAAATATTACTCTGACCGTTGTCCTGATTCTGCGTGAACGTGCTGCCGAACGTGTTCTTTGTATCGGAGCTTCCGGGCCCGTCCCCCGCGGCGGGATTCGTGCCCTGCGCCTGCTGGATCTCGCCCTGAGTCGGGCCGTTCTGAGTTTGGTCCTGATGCTGTTGCTGTTGCTGCTGTTGCTGTGGCGGATTCACGCTGAACGGACGCAGCTGTTCCGTCACGGCATTCGCGGCCCCATAGAGCACGTTGATCTGCGTGTCCGGCAGGGTGAACGGCGGCGCTGGCGGCGCGTTGAAATTTGTCGCCTGGGTCGTGAGACCTGGCGCGTTCAGGATCACTTGCCCGAGCGCGTTCGATACCGAAATCGCGCCGGTAATCAGGGTGAAGATCGTTTGGCCCAGGGCTTGCGATATCGTCACCGCGAATTCCGTGCCACGGATACCGACGGCGGCGACCGGGGTGTTGATGGTGACCGCCTGCGGGTTCGCCTGCGCGATCTCGCCGGTGACAGCGACGAACACGCCCTGTAGCAGGGAGAAGACCTGCGTGCCTTGTTTGGTGCCGGGATCGAAGATGAGCTGATCGACCACCATGCGCGAGTCGTCCTGCAGCGCAAAGGTCGTCTTGTCGATGAACACCACGCCGAGGGCGGCGCCCGGCCCTGTCTCCAGGACATCGCCCTGGAAGATCGGCGACCCGACCGCGAGCACGACCTTGGTGCCGTCGGCATGCGTCGCCGTGGCGGGACCGCTGAGGGTGTGAACTTCTCCGATCGGATTGCCGCCAGGCGTGGACGCGGCCTGCGCGTATTGTCCGGGCGCCAGCGGGCCGGCCAGCCGCTCGGCGAGTTCGGGCGGAATGCGGGCACCTTCCTCGCTGACCAGGGTCGGCGGATGATCGAGTCGGAAGTAATCCCTGACTACGACTTCGTGGCCGTCGCTGTCGGTGAGCTTCAGGTCCCAGCCGTCACGCGCATAGTGCGCACCGACGAGGAATCCAGGCGCGCCCGGCACAACGACCTCGGTTGCGCCCTGTAAGCCGAGGACGACGCTCTGCGCGTGCGCATCGCCGAGGCTATGCGCGCCGTGCTGGCTCCCTGCGGTTACGTGGGTCGGAATGGACACTGCCTACTCCGTTCGAACCCTGCTGTACCCCATCGCACGGCCAACCCCGCGACGAGAATCTGCAGCAAGTACTTTCGCCAACCGATCGCCTCTTCGAAGGCGCTTTTTGAAAATCCGCACTAGCCCGATCGCCAGAACGAGATACGCGACAAATACATCTAAAATTTGCGGTTTGACGCCAGCGAATCTTACGAGCAATTGATAAAAGCGTCAAGCCAACCCATTGAACCCTATGATTAAATCCCAGTCCTGCCGATCGATTGTTAACCATTATGAGCCACTTTGCCAAACTCGCTATGATGGAGGTCACGGTGCAAAACGCGCGCAATATCAAGGGGCAATCGCGGTAAATGCCGGACGATCGCCTGCAGCCAAGGACCGCCGAATCTGGGGCGACCGGTGGAACGCGGTCCGCGCCTGCGGCACGACGACGCAGCTGGCTGAAGGGATTCCATGGTTCGCGCCGGATGCTGATCCGGGGCGCCGGGTTGATTTGCCTTCTGGCGGTCGTGGCGCTGCGGGTCTGGGACCCGGTCCCAATCCAGAACATGCGACTGCGCACGTTCGATCTCTATCAGTACCTGCAACCGCGCGTCGCAACCCAACTGCCCGCCGTCGTCGTCGACATCGACGAGGACAGCCTTGCGACGATCGGCCAATGGCCGTGGCCGCGCTCGATCATCGCCGACATGATGGTGAATCTGTTCCGCAAAGGAGCGGTCACGGTGGGCTTCGACGTGGTGTTCGCCGAGCCCGATCGGATGTCGCCGGGAATCATCGCGCGTGACCTTCGAGGCCTGCCCGCCGACGTGGCCGAGCGACTCAAGGGCGTCGCCAGCAATGACGCCGTGTTCGCGAATGTCCTCCGTCAGGCGCCGATCGTGCTAGGGCAAGCGGCGGTCGAGTACGTGCCGCCGAATCCGAGCACCGCGCCGCTACCCAAATCATCGGTCGCTATGGTGGGCGGCGATCCGCGCCCCATGCTGTTTCAGTTCCAAGGCTTGGTCCGCAACATCCCGGAACTCGAAAGCGCCGCGCGCGGCCGAGGCAACTTCACCCTGTCGGGCGAAAGTGACGGCGTGATCCGCCGCGTGCCCGCCGTAGTCCGCGTCGGCGATGACATATTGCCTGCTCTCTCGGTCGAGATGCTGCGTGTCGCCACCGGCCAGCAGACGATCGCGATCAAACGCAATCCGTACGGCATCGAAAGCGTCGTGGTCGCCGGCGTGCAGATTCCGACCGACGAGAACGGCCGCATCTGGGTGCATTATGCGCGACCGGATCCGCGCCGCTATGTTTCGGCCCGCAGCGTGCTCGATGGCTCGGTGCCGCAAGACCGCATTCAGGGAAAGCTGGTGCTGATCGGGACGTCGGCCGTGGGCTTGCGCGACATCAAGGCGACGCCGATCGCGGATGCCATGCCCGGCGTCGAGGTGCATCAGCAGCTCATCGAGACCATCATGACGCAGGCGAATCTTGTGCGGCCGTTCAACGCGACCGGCATCGAGATATTGATCTTCGTCGTGGCCGGCATCGTGATGATCGTGCTGGTGCCTATGCTCGGCGCGTGGCGAACGCTCGCGATCGGCGGCGGGATCGCCGCGGCGTTCGTCGGCGGCGCCTGGTATTTGTATGCGAACCAAGGGATGCTGATCGACTTCGCATATCCCGCCGCGGCGACGCTCGCGGTTTTCCTTGTGCTCACCTTCCTCACTTATGCCCAAGAGGAGGCGCAGCGGCGCCAGATCCGTTCCGCGTTCGCGCGTTATTTGTCGCCGGACGTGGTAGCGCGGCTCGCCGAGCATCCGGACACGCTCAAGCTCGGCGGCGAGATGCGCGAGATGACGCTCCTGTTTTCGGACGTGCAGGGCTTCACCCGCATCTCCGAGCATTTCGACGCGGTCGGGCTCACGCAGCTCATCAACCGAATTCTCACGCCGCTCACCAATGCCATCCTCGCCACCAAAGGCACGATCGACAAATACATGGGTGACGCGATCATGGCGTTCTGGAATGCGCCGCTCGACGACCCCGATCACGCACGCAACGCGTGCCGCGCAGCGCTTGAAATCCGCCGTCTTATCAAAGAGATCAACGAGACCGTGAACGCCGAGGCTAAAGCCGCGGGTCGGCCCGCACTGTTCATCAATGTGGGCGTCGGGATCAATTCGGGCGAATGCTGCGTCGGGAACGTGGGCTCCGACCTGCGGTTCGACTATTCGGTGCTCGGCGACACGGTGAACATCGCATCGCGGCTCGAGGGCCAGACCCGCAACTACGGCGTCGGGATCGTGGTCGGCGAAGACACTTATGCCCGCGCCAACGGCCTCGCGTTTCTCGAACTCGATCTTATCACCGTGAAGGGCAAGACCGTTCCGATCCGGATGTATGCGCTGGTCGGCGACGAAGCGCTGGCCGCAAGCACGCAGTTCCAGGCGCTCAAGCGCGCGCATGACGATCTTCTCGCCGCCTACCGCTCGCAGGACTGGGATCGCGCGACGGCGAAGCTGAACGAGGCCCGAACGCTCGATCCCGGGCTCGATCTTGAACACCTGTACGACATGTACGCCGAACGGATCGCGGAATATCGCGCCGTCCCGCCGGGTGCGGATTGGGACGGCGTCTACATCGCGACCACGAAGCACTGAATGAGGCGCTGGATCGCCGGCCGGCGCGCTGTCTTCGCCCGGTCACGGGCCGCTGCTAATCTGCCGCGCGCATGACCCCTGCCCTGTCCCGCCGCGGCTTTTTGCGCGCTTCCGGTGCGGCGGCCGCGCTGATCGCGGCGCCGGCGCTGGTACGGTGCGCAGCCACGACGCCGGGTGCCGGCGCAGGCTGGCGCGGCGATCCGTTCGGGCTGGGCGTTGCTGTCGGCGATGCGTCGCCGGATGGCTTCGTGCTGTGGACCCGGCTTGCGCCCGATCCGCTGGCCGCCGATCCGGAAACGCCCGGCGGCATGAGCGGCGAGCCGGTGCCGGTCGACTACGAGATCGCGG
>Ga0153915_10002910_pt1 | contig 15640 bp, 13 predicted proteins | sample Opewatmetagenome_2_FD_107003 | JGI IMG/M metagenome (GOLD analysis project Ga0153915, IMG submission 107003) | Freshwater wetland microbial communities from Ohio, USA - Open water 3 Core 3 Depth 3 metaG | ecosystem: Environmental > Aquatic > Freshwater > Wetlands | place: USA: Ohio, Lake Erie...
AGGTTCATCCCTAGGTAGTGTTGGTACTGTCGGAACACGACTTGGGTAAGCACGAATGCGTAATTTGAGGAAAGCTCGTCAACCGGGACTGATGCCTCGGTGAACATCTGTGATTTGCTCCCTTTCTTCAGATCGGCATACCAGGGTTGAACGGCTGGGGTGTCGATCCAGAACCACCGCTCCTCGCCGGTCATGAAACGGAACAAATAGTCCCGCTTTGTGTTATCCTCGTCGATCGGATAGCAGACCCGGTTGATGACCTGATGCTTCGTCGCATACGGGGTGACTCCTTTCGTGGGATCAAGCAGCACCCACCCATACCCTGGAGAGTAATACTCGACCATGTAGTGCATTTGGGTCCAGAACCCCTGGTCGTTATTGGCAAGCAACACGCGGGCGGGGATGTTGTAGATTCTGAAGAACGCGCAGGCAAGATGGGATCGTCCGACGTTCTCCCCACTGATTAGCAGGGTCGTCAGGGCGTCCTGGGAGAGCAGCAGTCCACCATGCAGTTCAATCACGTATAACACGGCGTGGTTGTACCTGAGGAATGACGCGACTCGTTTCGCGTAGCGAACAAGGTTCTCGCTGTAGCCGTGCAGCACGTGGGCTTTGTGCCTAATAAGAAGGCTATGGGTTTGCACCTCTTTGGTGGCCGTTAGCCATGGTCTTGTCTCGGGAGGGAGTTGACATTTTTTCGGAATCTTCACATAGGAGGGCAGGTCCCGGAAATCATGGTTTTCCACCAGGACCCAACAGGAGAAATGGAGCAGGACACTGTCACCTTGGTGCATCGGTGCCAGGGTGAAGTTGATGAGTTTGTTCGGAGGCAGAGTGTCATTTTCTATTTGATAGTGGAGGATCGCCGTGGTCGTGCTATCGTCGTACAGCTCAAGCATGATGGGTACCTGATATTCGTAATCCGGCGGAAAGGAAAAACGCAGATGGAACATTCCGACATTCTCGGAGGCGTTAATGTACAGGTAATGTTCCACCCGCAGTAATTCGAGCTCTTGATTCAGCGTCGGAAGCGGTACCTGGTTCAGCGCCTCTTGTGTTGACTGGTCAGAAAGAAGGGGTTCAGTGGTAGCACAGGATGCAAACGGCGTGGCCAGGAACAGGAATATGATGCTAACCGCACCTACGAGTGTCGAACGAGTTGTAGATAATCGTGTATCCCGTACCATAGACCTATAAAAATATTATTTTTATACCTATATATATCTTATGATACAGGGTTCCTCCTGATAAACATCACGTTAGCGCGATGCGACGTAGATGTGTGTCTCATCGACTCCTTTAATGGCTTTCAGCTCGTAGTACGCCTTCCGCACCATGGCAGCCTTGCCTGAGAAGAGGAGGACCTCGCAGCAGGAGCAGTTGTCGATGTCGAAATCGGAATGCATGAACGACCGAAAGATCCCCTTCGAGCGATGCCGTACCTCGGAGACCTTCGACGCCACGTCATGATTGTACAACAGCGTGATGACACCTTCCACGGTCCCTTGCACGTCCTCGAGCTTCTTTGTCTCCCGCAAGAACTCCCGGACAGCATCACGGATAAGCTCGGACCGGCTCATGTATCCCAAATCAGAGAGCGCGTGTTCGATGTCGTTGATGATTTTTTGTGGCAGACTGATTGAAACGATGCTCAAGTCCTTCGTGTTCTTCGCCATTTATCTCAACCTCCGATAGAGTGCGACGATGATAAAAAAAACGACCGCAAGGATCACAATCACACCACTTGCCGCGACGTCGAACCAAGCAGAAAGGAAGATGCCAAGAAATACGCTCACGCCACCGAAGCCGAAGGACGCAAACAGGGTCTGTCGGAAGGAGCGACGCAGCTGCAGCGCGGTGAGACCCGGCAGCACGATCAATGCAACCACGAGGATGATGCCGATGATTTTGATGGAAAGGACGATCGTCGTCGCAACAAGGAGATTGAACCCAAGGGTGAATACTCCCGTGGGGATCCCGGTGAGTTTCGCTGATTGCTCGTCAAAGGTGATCGCGAGCAGCTCCTTGTAAAACAGACCGAGGAACAGGATCGTCGTAAAACCAAGCAGGAACACCGTGAGCAGGTCCACCTGGTTGATTGTAAGGATCGAGCCGAAGAGATAGCTGAAGAGCTCCACGTTGAAACCCTTGACGAGGCTCAGGATGATCAGACCCGTGGAAAACCCAAGCGCAAGCATGACCGCGATCGCTGAATCGGACTGGGCGAGTCCTTTTCTCTTGAGGTAAGAGATCCCGAGGACGGCAAGGATTGAGACGAACAAGGCTGTAATCAATGGATAGACTCCAAGCAGCAGCCCGAGCGCGATCCCGCCAAAGGCGGTATGAGAGATGCCGTCCGCGATCATCGCTTCTTTCCGCAAGATGAGGAATAGGCCGATGCCGGTGCAGGCGACCGCCGCGACAATCCCGCCGAGCAGAGCGTGCTGGAAGAACTGGTACCCGAGCAGTTGCAGGACATCGATGACCAGCTCATGCATGGTTGAACACCCCCTGGCAGGTGTGCTCGTGGAAGACGAAATGGAAATGCTCTCCGTACGCTTTTTTCAAGAGTTTATTCGGATCGGTATCTTTGGTGATGCTCTCAATGTTCACTTCTCGGTTGACGCATATCACTTTGGACATGCGGCAGAACACCGCGGTGAGATCATGGGAGACAAGCAGGATGGTGATGCCTTTCTGCGCGTTGAGGTCGCTGAGTTTTTTATAAAAACCCTCCAGCATGCTTGCGTCGATGCCCGCGATCGGCTCATCGAGGATCAGGATCTCTGGGTTTCTCACCAGTGCTTTTGCGACGAAGACGCGTTGTTTTTGGCCTCCGGAGAGTTCGCCGATTCGCTTGTGCGAAAGATCTGAAATCCCCATGAAGCGGAGCGCCTCACTAACTGCGTCTCGGTCTGCTTGGTGCAATCGTCGTCCGATGGTGGTGCGGTTCAGGCGTCCTAGGCCGACGAGTTCTTCGACGGTGAGCGGGAACTGTGGGTCGAAGTTTGTTGCGTCTTGCGAGACATACGCGATGCGGTCCCATTGGGAAAAGGTGGTGAGGTCTTGGTTGAAGAATCGTATGGCCCCTTGCGTGTGGGGGATGATGTTGAGGAGCGCGAGGAGCAGTGTTGTCTTCCCGCCGCCGTTTGGTCCGACGATGCCGACGTAATCTCCACGGTTGACGGTGAACGTGGCATGCTCGATGACCATGCTGTTTGATCGTTCGACATCAAGATTGGTGACTTCGATGATGGGTTGGTCGTTCATGTGGTTGAGCCTCTTTTTTTTCTTGGATTCTGGATGTACGGTCATGCTATCGTACCTCGAGCCCTCTCTTGAGGTTTCGGAGGTTTTCCTCCATGATCTGGAAGTAATCCATGTGCGCGTGGATGCCTGTTCTGCCATGGATCCCGTCAAGGACGAGGATCTGCGCACCGGTCTCCTGTGCGATGGTGTCCATGTAAACATCGGAGAAGATAGGTTCGACGAAGACGTAGTGCAGGCCGAGGTCTGTGACAAGCTGCGCGAGTCGTGCCATGTCCTGGGTGCTGGGCTGGGCGTCCGCGGAGATACCGATCGCTGCATGATCGACAAACCCGTATCTGCTGGCGAGGTAATCGAATCCTTCATGGGTCGTGATGATGTCGTTCTTTGTCCGGTTCCGTAAGCCATTCTGGTATTCTTGGTTAAGGGCATCCAACCTGGTTTTCAGGAGGTTTGCATTGCGGGTGTATGCATCCGCATGGATCTGATCTGCTTGGATCAGCCCTTTTAGGATGTTGTCCACTTGTATTTTTGCGCGGAGCGGGTCTAGCCAGAAATGAGGGTCGGTGAGAGGCCGGACGCTCATGTTAGCGCTCGTGTCTACCACGATGAGATGCTTGTTCTGGATCGAGGAGAGGACGTCTGCTACCCAGGGTTCGAATCCCGCGCCGTTGTACACAAACACCTGTGCGTTACTCACAGTGATGATGTCTGATACCGTTGGCTCCCAGGTGTGTGGTTCGACGTTGTCTGGGATGAGCATTTGGACGGCGGTGTTGTCGCCGGTGATCTGCTGGGTGAAGTAGTACAGGGGATAGAAGGTGGTGACGACCGTGAATGTTTGTGAACTCTTGGGAATCCCTGTTGAGTACAGGCTTACCCCTGCAGTCATTAGAAGGAACGCGGTGACGAGGACGCCGATGAATATTTTTTGGGCTGTGGTCATGAATCTCCCCAGAGTGGATTATTAATTATTTTAATGTCATGACATAATAATTAATAAATTTTTCCTAATTCTTATTAATCATACGAGGGAAAAAATCAACGACTTCACAAAGAACACCTAAAAAAATTTACACGCGTCAGATTATTTCTGTTTTTTATCAAGCGCTTCCTCTTCGGAAGACAATAAAAAATTCACTCCTTTCTTCGTGATGCCCACCATATCATTCGAGACATACGACAAATAATTCGCACTAACAAGATCATGGATCATGGACTCGATTTGCTGCTGCGTCTTCTTCAGATAGTACTGCGCTTCCTCCATATCGAGATCCTTCGAATAAAGAATCCTGAGCAGCTGTTTATGCTCATCCGTCAAATCCACGACCTGCTCCATCTCTTGAAACATTTCCTGAGATTCCGTGATCGCCCGCACATGATTTTCGATGATCTGATCTAATTGTAATTTATCTAAGACCTTCCCATTCTTGTCATAGAGCGTGCACACATTCCCCTCATATTTCCAGTTGGCGACGCTCTCCCAGTTATAGCCAAGAACGCTTCCCGGTTCTTGCTTTCCACCCTCAGCCCCAAGCTGGTGAGCCGCACGCCGCTTTCGCTGCTCCCGTGCATAATCGATCTCAAGCTGCATCAAATCAAAATCGACCTGATACTCCCGCAAGGCATCGATGTAATTGTCCCCAATCCGCTCCCGGAGCTCCTTGACGAAGAACAGGCCGGCTTTTTCTTTCAGGTCCATGACGATGATGCGGATCATCGACTCGATGACCCTTGCGACCGTCGCCTGATCAACCTCCTCAAGCTTCGCATCAATCCGGATGATATCACCAGGAGAATTGTGAAGCTCTTGGTCTTTTTGAATGGTGACGTATTCTAAGAATGGGTACCGTCGTTTTAACGTTTTTATGATCGTGTCGACAAGAAGCACGGATAAGGATTCTGACGAACGTCGACTCGTGATCGCGAGCAACGTCATGGTGACGCTTCTCATTAAATCAGAATTGCTAATGATACCCAGCTCACCAAAACATCGATAACCTTCAGAGATTTAAATAGTTTTATTTGAAACCTCGATTTTTCAAACGAGCTGACCGCCCCATTCAACGGTGTCAAACCTGATCTCGTAAGGATTTCACCGTCCCCATGGACAGAGGGTTGTCTATGGCAAAGAACACCGCCCGTGGTCCAATACCCCTGAGAACTTGGTTCGCCCGTTGCCACAGTTTCCCGACAACATCCCATTTTATGAACTGCCTCGTAATCAAACGAGGATACTGCTCCGGGTGTTCGCGAGCGATGCAAGCCCCGGCGATATCACCACTCATGAGCGCACGGTAGATACCCTCACCATTCACTGGGAACGCTCCCACACCGGCATCACCAACGAATACGATATTGTGATACCGAAGTGGCATCTGCATGCCGAGCGGCACGAGCCCGCCTGTCACGTGATCAATCGCCCCGGAGATGCCGTGTTCATGTTTGAACGTCTCCAGTAGTTCCTTAAGGTTGTAGGTACCACCGCTCACGGTCCCGATACCGATATTGATCTCCTTTTTCTGAGGGTTGCGGGGGATGACCCAGATGAATCCAGAGATACCAAGGAAATATATCTTCACCGTACCTTCGGTGTACGCGTTCGACTCTCCGAGCGTCTGCTGATAGGTAATTCCTTTCATCCCCTTAGTTAAGCCGAGTTCTCGTTTGACTGTACTAGGGCATCCCGAGGCATCCACGATGTAGTCCCCATCAAGCTCACGGACTGAAGTCACTCTATCATCGGCACGAAGCTCAACACCGAGATGCTCCGCACTATCTGCGAGCTGCCTGATGAACGCCTGTCGGTTCAGGATCATATAGGTCCCTGGTTCAACGGTCTGCACAGTGTGCTTCTCCCCGAGGAATCCTTCCAGGGTCTTGATGTGCTGAAAAATGATGTCGTTTCGGGGCTGCCACTTCTTCCACAAGGATTGGAGTCGATATGCCTCACCGCACCGACGACCCTCCGGGTTAAAACCTATGGTTTTATACTTTTCATGGACGATGACGCGAATGGACTTGTCATGCACCTTTAGCGAGATCGCGGTGCTCAGACCACCGATGCTACCCCCAACGATATCGATCTTGATGGCAATCACCTACGAGTGTCCTTTCCTACCGGTCATTTCACAACTAATGATTTCATTTAAACGTTTCTGTGTTGGACTTTCTTTCTTCGTTGATCAATTGGTTTTGATACTCAACCAGAAAAAATCTATATATAGGGGACGATGTTAAAGATTAGAAGGGGATCAATATGAAGCAAACACAAACCGTATCTCATTTCTTGTTAGTTCTGAGCATTTGTATCATCGTCCTTCTCCCTGTCGGTGTTCATGCAACTGAGCCTTACTACATGACACCCACCAATCCAAGGGGTGTAACGTCTATTTACGAATCTTATTGTGCGGTCTCGTCAGCAGGGAACAGTTTACCGCCGTTAGTGCAAAAGGATGTCAATGGAGATATCCAGAAAAATGTCATCACCGAGGAACATCTCATTTTTCGCCATAATTTCGTTAAAACTGACAGAGGAACCGACTGGAGTAACTCTGGCGGAAACGTGCAACGCAATGGACGGTCCGACGTCACAGGACCGCTCGCAGCAGATCTCCTCTGGTCTGGGGCACGCTCCTCGATTATCTCCTGGCTCCCTGTCACGGAAGGTGACCGACTGTTCGTGGTACGGCAAAAAGGATGGCCAGGGACCACCAACGATTCACTCATCATTGCGATGAACCTCTCCAGCGGCGCGGAGTTTTGGAGCGTCAACATCCCGTATCATTCCGGTGATTGGACGACCTGGATAGCGGGGGTGAAGAACGGGATCGTTTACGCCTCCCGCTCAGGTAACGGAGCCTCGGTCGAGGATAACCTCTACGCGCTCGATGCTGCGACCGGAAGCCTGCTGTGGACCTCCACTGACCTCATTGACGCTGGGCCGTATGACGGTGTCGTGTTCGCACCAGACGGCGACCCGGTGATCGGTTCGTTTACCGATATCTGGCGTATCAACGCTGATGACGGCTCCACTGCATGGCATGCGACAAGGCTTGGCTCGGTCTCGAGCAGCTGCGGTGGTGCCATTTTTCAGGATTCTTTCTATGTCGCCGATGCTGCCCCTGGAGGTCATATCCTCGTGCGGTATGATCTTGCGACCGGGGCACGCCTCTATGAAAGCCCGGTGATGCCCGGGTTCACCCTGCAGAACACACCCATGGCTGGGCCTGATGGCACCATCTATCTGAGCAGGACCCAGAACAATCCTTCCGTTGACTATTTCTATGCGTTCACAGACACGGGCACGAGCTTTGTAGAGAATTGGCATCTCCCCTGTGCCTGGACGACGTTCTCCGAGTTCGCGGTCGGCCCTGATAGAGGCGTGTACTGCGTTATCCCGGGGCCACGGATAGGAAAAATCAATGCGACCACGGGGAACGTGATCGCACAAAGTGACCTTATCGATATCCCAGGGTACTCGTACCTCTCCCCTCATTTCGCGATTGATGCGACCGGCACGGTGTTTTTCTCCAACGGGGGGTTTGATTCCGGACGGCTGTCAGTCTACACCTCGGATCTTCAACCTTTGTGGAATGTTAGTATCTCCAACATCAACATCGGCGGGCCAGCGCTTGCTGAGAAAGGAACCCTGCTTGTCTGTGGCACGGGTACCACGATGCATGCATACCGCAGCCCCGCACCATGGTTCGATATCACGGTTACCGCTCACCGCACCAAGATTCAGGCGAGCATCAAAAACAGTGGGGCTGGGAGCGCGACGAACGTCCAGTGGAACATCACTGTCACCGGTGGGCTCCTCAAGCGCGTCCATGCGACGACCACGGGAGCAATCCCGGTGCTTGCTGTCGGAAACCAAAGCATCGTTTCGACCGATAAACTGCTCTTAGGGTTTGGGAAGATCACGATTTTAGTTTCTGCCTCCTGCGATGAAGGCGTGGCTCTCTCCAAAAACGCAACAGGGCGTCTCTTCCTGTTCTTGATTGCAGGCGTCAAATAAAATCCCTCATCATTTGTTGTTTTTTTTATCCCCATAACAATATAACAGTAGATTCTATTCTCTTCTCCTGTCACATACTGAGGGAGTGGATCCTGTGAAAACAAAATCAAAAAAAGACCATGTGACGCGCGTCGTTGTCTTGAATGGCAGTCTGCGGATGGAGAAGGGGCTCACCGGAAAGATCCTCACCCCATTTCTGGAGGGGTTACAACAGGCGGGAGCAGTGGTTGACATGTCCTATGTCAAACGCATGAACATCCTTCCATGTGCGGGAGACTTGTCCTGCTGGAACAAGAATCCAGGCCGATGCCACATACATGATGATATGCAGACGCTGTATCCAAAACTGCGAGACGCAGACATCCTTGTGATTGCAACACCCGTCTATGTTCCTCTCCCTGGCGAGATGCAAAACGTGCTCAATCGTCTCGTCTGTCTCTTGGAAGAGAAAGTCACCGTACGTCATGGTCGGTCCCGAGCGAAATTCCGCCCGGGCGTCAACATCAAAACCGTCGTGCTTGTCTCCTCCTCAGGATGGTGGGAGAAGGGGAACTTCAGGACCGTGGAGCGTATCGTACGGGAGCTTGCTAAGGATGCAAGCGTACACTATGCCGGTGCGCTCCTTCGACCGCATATCGATTGGTTTGAAAGGAATCAAAAGAAAAAAGAGAAAATAATCGCTGCAGCCCGGGAGGCTGGACTTCAACTTGTACGCAAAGAAACGATAGCGAAGGAAACGCTCAGCGTCATCGCCCAACCACTCATTTCTTACAAACGGTTCTTGTCGGAGATGTCCTAGGGTAGAACTCCGTTTCCGATAAAAATGAGCAGGGTGTAATAAAAATTATATACTGTTGCCTTCATATGAGAAGCAAGTATGAGTTTTAAAGCATGCCTGATGGTCTTTCTTCTCATCGTTGCAAGCATCATGTCTGGGGTTTCAAGGACGGGAGCGTCAGCTATCACCTCACAAAGCTCTCTTAATGCCTCGTTTGAGGAAACCCATGTGATCAGCGGCGTCCCCTATATCGCCCAGACAGAGGTCAATTACTGCTGGTACGCATCCCTTGCGATGGTCCTCAACACCATGGGAATGAATACATCCCTGGATGAGCTGTTGTTCTATGTTGGGGCCGGGTACGTCCATACGTATCGGACAGATCAGAGACTCCCGCATCCAGGCATGTGGGGTCGCTTTGATTTCCTACGCACCCTCTTCGGCGTGACAGAACGGTATTGGATACCACAGAGTCAGAATCTCACCAATGACGAGCTGTGGGAACAGTACTACGCGGGGGTCAAGGAAAACATTTCTAGGGACATCCCGGTAATCACCATGGTCGACCCGTTCTCCCTGCCGTCGCTACGCACTCAATTCAAAACAAATGATCTCATCTGGAGTCTCATGTTCGCCCCTGGTCATCACGTCATCGTGATCGTGGGGTTCAACGAGACCGACCAGACCGTCTGCTATCAGGATCCGAACGCCGGGTTCTACGGGGACGGCAGCTTCGGTACGTACGCATGGATGTCGCTTAGTCTGTTTAGACAGGCGCATGAGCAGATCGACAATTACGCGGTCATCACCTATGAGCAAACGGGAATACCGCTATCGAAGCAGGAGGCTTTTGACGAAGCGTTTCGGAAAAACATCGAAAACCTCACGGGCGGCTCCCATGGATATGGGGGGTGCTATGGGATTAACGCATCAGTACGAATGGAAGTTGATTTTTCACCAGGGGTTAACCAGAGCCAGGAGACCAGCCGCTTGTATAAGACCTATGGCGGCACCGGGTTGATTTACACAGTTGACCTGGTCATTCATTGGCTGTTGTCGCGCCTCGACCCGACGTACCCCAACATCTATGACATCATCGTCGCAGGGAAACAGGACCCGTTTGAGGAAATCGCAGCGGCCAAGAACCATACCGCACAGTATCTCGCTCAGTGTGTGATTAACCAGAGTCTTTGCAGGAATCAGTCCGTATTGCTCTTCAATGAATCCGATCTATGGCAGAAGCTTTCCAGCTCGTACGCCGTGTTCATGCGAAAAGGGATGTTCCTCTCCACCATGCGGGCTTTGTACGTGATGAGGTCCATGGACGCACGGATGCAGGACATCATACACCTCGAGGAAGCTTTGATTATGCACGCCTAGAACCAGCTCGTTTTTGTTCTTCCTCCAAAGGTATACGATGGACGGTTATGATACTCGTTTATACTTGATCGTCGAACAAAACCGTCTCGTATCCCCGCAGCGAATCAGAGTCAGTCTCTGAAAAGGATGATCTCGTACGATCAGCAGTATGGAGTGTAGGGCTGAGCAACGAATCAATATCGATGAGAAACAATTTCTCGATCCACTGCTTACAATGCTCCTCATGTCCGATCATCGTCTTATGCGTCTTATGAGGTAAAGGGACGACGATGAGACCGTTGACGTGGTGCATATCGACGCTGCGGACGTCGTTTTTGGGAAATGGATTGTCGAACAGAGGGACGTACCCGAGCTTTCGTCTCTTGGCATTCGCTTTTCGTTGGCCGTGGCTAAAGCGTTTTTTCTTGCGAACCATGGGAATGACGAAAAGAAGATGCTGATTCTTTAAAAATATATCTTTGTCTTACGTTTTGAATGCCAAAAAAAACAGCATCAACAAGGTTCAACTAAACTTTTATAAAGTGGTTATTCTTATGAACTGAAGGAGGAATCATCATGAGTGATGAAGAGAAGAAAGGGAAACTCGAAAAAGGTGCTGAAAAAACAGGAGAGGCTATTGGGACAGGTGTCAAAAAAGGCTGGGGGGCCGTCAAAGGGTTTGGGAAAGGAGTAAAGGACGCGGTTTCAAAAAAAGAAGAGGAAGAGGAGAAAAAATAGAAGCGCCATTCATCTGAACTAGTACTGGGTGGAAAGGAGGAGTATGAAAAAGTACATAGCTGAATTGATAGGGACTTTTGCATTGGTTTTTATAGGATGCGGAAGTGTCGTTATTGCAGGCTCGCATGTCGGTTTTCTTGGGATCGCATGTGCTTTTGGGTTGACGTTACTTGTCATGGTGTATGCGATTGGTGGTATTTCCGGATGTCATATCAATCCAGCGGTGACCATCGGAATGTTGACCGCAGGGAAAATAAAATCCAGACAAGCTGTTGGCTACATCATCGTGCAATGTCTCGGGGCCATTGTTGCAGCAGGGATACTTCTGGTAATCGCGCAGGGTCTGAGTGGGTATTCTGTCGCTGGAAATGGATTGGGACAAAACGGCTACGGATCCTTATCCCCTGAAGGATATTCCTTGGTTGCTTGTTTTCTTGCCGAGGTTGTGCTGACTGGATTGTTCATCTTTGTCATCCTTGGGTCAACCAGTGTTTCTGTACCGAAAGGGTTTGCTGGGATTCCAATAGGGTTTTCGTTACTCTTTATTCATATCGTTGGGATTCCGATTACTGGCACCTCGGTGAATCCCGCACGAAGTCTGGGGCCCGCGATTTTTGTCGGAGGAGAAGCGCTTGCTCAGGTGTGGCTGTTTTGGGTTGCTCCCATCATCGGAGGAATTCTTGCTGCATTGCTTTGGAGATACGTTTTCGAGCCACCCGTATCGGCTGGATGAAGGTTATCAGTCGTAAGATAAATAGACATATACGCATGAGATTCTTGAGATCCTCAGCTAGGCTGTTTTTCTTTTTGATCCAATGAGATAGGGGTGAATTTGGGAAAAAATAATATAAACCATCCTTGCCCTAATAGAGGAAGGAAGCATACGGAGGCAACATCGATGGTTGGTTCGTTGAAATCACGTGCATGTACGAGATCGCGACCCTTGGCATTACTCATTGTGATTCTCTTAGCTGGTTCTTGTTGTACCTCCATATCTCAGGCTATAAAGATTGATCAGTTCTCTGAACCGTGTTCGATGTCGCTTGACGGACAAATACTGTACGCACCCATGTTTAGCACACAGACGTACCTACGGGACGGCACCGGGTCGTTGAACCACACGTGGTCGAGCTCGTACTTCCCCGGCGTCATGGCGCGGTGGCTCGGGAACGGAAAGATGCTTCGTACGATACGCGTCGGCGTGGGTCCTGGTGGCGGAGGAGCCGGTGGAGGCGTCCAGATCGTGGATTGGGACGGATCGGTCGACTGGGATTTCCGGTATAATTCCAATGGAGTTCTGAGCCATCACGATGTCCAGATGCTACCCAGTGGGAACGTGTTGCTGATCGCCTGGGAAAGCAAGACACGCTCGGAGTGCATCGCCGCAGGGAGAAACCCGAGTCATGTGACCACGCAAGGTCTCATGCCAGACCATGTCATTGAAGTCGAACCGACAGGGCCGTCGAGCGGGGAGATCGTCTGGGAGTGGCACGTGTGGGACCATTTGATACAGGATTACGACGCTTCAAAAGCCAATTACGGTGTGGTGGGGGACCATCCGGAACTCGTTGACATCAACTACGTGACGTCATCACAGACGGATCTGATGCATTCGAACTCCATCGATTATAACGCACAGTTCGACCAAATCCTCATCAGTGTCCGGTACTATAATGAAATCTGGGTGATCGACCACAGCACGACGACCGAGGAAGCCGCGAGCCACTCCGGCGGCAACAGCGGGATGGGCGGTGACCTGCTCTACCGCTGGGGGAACCCGCAGACATACGACCGAGGTAGTGCGAGTGATCGAAAACTGTTCGAACAACATGATACGAATTGGATCGATGAAGGGTACCCAGGGGCCGGAAACATCCTTATCTTTAATAACGGAGTAGGTCGTCAGTATTCGTCCGTCGATGAAATCATTCCACCGGTTGATGAAAATGGCAATTATTACCTTGCGCAAGGGGCAGCGTACGGACCAACGACACAGACTTGGATCTACAATCCTTCACCGAGTTTTTATGCAAGCCATCTGTCTGGTGCCACCCGGCTCCCCAACGGTGACACGCTCATCTGCAACGGGGAATCAGGCAAACTCTGGGAGGTCACACCGACGCAGTCCACCGTGTGGCAGTGGACTGGGACCGGCGAGGTGCTCAAAATAGATTACATACCATCGGGAGGGCAGCCGCCGCACCACAATGACACCGCGGATTTGGACTGCATCGGCAGGCTCTCCTGGACGGATATTAAACCGGGTGTGACCGTCACCGGGAGTTTCCAGGTACAGAACATTGGCTTTAACGGTTCGTTGCTGAACTGGTCGGTTGATGCCTCTTCAATCTCCTGGGGGACATGGACGTTCACTCCTTCGTTGGGCATACGGCTCACGCCAGAAGAAGGTCCTATGACCGTCATCGTAACGGTAGTCGTCCTTGATCAAGGGAACTCGGAATTCCAAGGATCCTTGGTCGTCGAAAACCAAAACGATTCATCGGATTACGACACGATTTCCGTGGAGCTTACAACGCTCTTGAGCATCCAAGCAGCTCAACCAGCCAGTAACCAACTCAACCTTCTGTCAACGCTCTTGTACTCAGGGAAACTCTATCACGTATCGTGATGTTCGTCTCGTTTTACAGACAACGATAATTCTTGAAGGATACGGTGTGGATCGGCATAAATGAAAAAATGGTAATTTTTTTTTTATTTTCATTTTCGTGCGAAAAGCACGGGGAGGTTTGTTAACAAATTCGCTGACATAATATCGGTTGCGGGTTCCTATGAGGATTACGTGCTAAAGGTACTGCGTTATCTTTTTTGTACAAATTGCTAGTAATTTGTTAAATAATTATAAATTCGAACAAAAAAAGAATTCTTTTCGTATTTTAATCGATAAACTTATATAATTGTCTGCATCAAGATTACTGGTCATTTGAACATGATAAAAGGGTTGTGTGACAAAGGTAGTGTTTTCGCTTTTTCCAGTGGAAAGACAAATGAAAAAATAAAAAAAAATTTTTTGTACAAATAGAAATTTTCATCACGTGCTATTTGGTTTTTTCCGAACATTTTCCACCTATTTATAAGCTAGATACGAGAATTACAGGTTAAAAAAGGGTGGAAATATGAAAAATAAAAAAATAAGTGGCATCTTTGTTTGTATGCTGGTATGCGCGACTGCGTTTTCAGTTGCTGGAACCGAAATAGCAAAAAACACGACGCAACAATCCTCTGATCCTGAGATCGAATGGATACATACCTTCGACAGTATCTTAAACGATAGGGCTTACTACGTCGACCAAACCGCGGATGGGGGCTACATATTTACTGGTTCGACCATCGTGACTCCCCCCGGGTACACGGAATTGCTTTTGGCAAAAACCGATGGAAACGGTGAAGAATCCTGGCGCCATAATTTTCCGATTTATATGACGAACCTTTATGGAACCGCCGTTCATCAAACAACGGATGGTGGCTACATCATCGTCGGTAGCGTCGGTGGCTCTTGGCTCTGGGACGTCCAAGTAACCAAAACCGATGCAAATGGCGGCCTCGTCTGGCAGAAAAGCTTTGGAAAAAGCGAAGGACCGGATCATGGAAGCGACATTCTTCAGACCTCGGACGGCGGGTACATCGTCCTTGGAGATACATCATCCTATGGCCAGGGCGGCTATGACCTCTGGTTGATTAAACTTGCTGCAGACGGAACCGAACAATGGAACAAGACCATCGGCGGGGCATCTTCAGATGCACCTACTAGCTTAACGAAAGCCGATGACGGATACGTTATTGTCGGCCATACAGATGCGGTCGACGGTATGGGAGATGTCTGGGTCGTAAAAACGAATGAAGCTGGAGACGTAAGTTGGCAAAAAACCATTGGGGCCGCTAACATCGCCGAAGATGGCGTGTGCGTCAAAACAGTATCCACCGGTTACATCATCCTTTGTAACGTTTTTGACATGAACTGGACGGAATACCTTTGGGTACTCCATCTCGATGCCCAAGGGGCACTCACCTGGGATCAACAGATATCAGGGAATGGGAGGGGTCTTCACGGTACGAGCATCGCCGCAACAAAGGACGGAGGTTACTTCATCACCAGCATCATCAGTGACACGATGAATTATGTTCCAGACGTGTACCTTTTGAAGCTCAACTCCCAGGGCGCCACACAATGGATCAAGACTCTCGACATATCAAACGGGTTGTCTGATGAGGCGAACTGGGGGATCCAGGCACATGATGGCGGCTACGTCGCTGTCGGAAGCACTGGCGATCTCAGCAACTGGACTGGAGACACCTTTATCTTAAAGATCAACGCTGAGAAGGGTGTCGTCCTTGATTCAGTCACCGGACGTTTCGGCGTGCAAGCCCACGTAAAAAACCTTGGGACAACGGAAGCAACAGGCGTGAACGTCTGGATCAACATCACTGGCGGTCTGTTCCATCGCATTAACGTTTCGTAC